>Ga0209712_10001429_pt1 | contig 20363 bp, 12 predicted proteins | sample ArcOceMetagenome_FD_187443 | JGI IMG/M metagenome (GOLD analysis project Ga0209712, IMG submission 187443) | Marine eukaryotic phytoplankton communities from Arctic Ocean - Arctic Ocean - Greenland ARC118M Metagenome (SPAdes) (version 2) | ecosystem: Environmental > Aquatic > Marine > Oceanic...
TGAAATCAATCATTTATCCAGATAAACTCATGCTTTCAAAGCAAAAACTAAGAACAAAATAAGCGACCGAAAATTCTGAATCTATTTTATTCGCATTCCTTAATTGGAAATGCGCAAACCATGAAACAAACATTCCTCCTTTTTCTTTTGGCAATTTCTCACCTTTCTTTTGTCTTTGATTCGGAGACAATTTCTCTTCAAGATGGACTAGTAGCTCATTATAATTTTAATGATTGTGATGCTCGCGATATCAGCGGAAATGATTCTGATGGATTACTTTTTGGCGAGGTAACTTGCTGGTGTGGAATTGAAGATGATGGTTTGCTTTTGGATGGCGTGAATGATTATGTAGAATTTCATGGGGCCGTCAATCGGTATTTTACGACCTCAGATTTTACGCTTAGTTTTTTTATTCGCACCGATCAATATTCATTTTATGAACAAAGCCTTTTTAGCAAAAGAGAAGACTGTAAAGAGGATTTCGTGTTAGATTTTTTACTCAATAGAAATCAAAAAAAGATCAATACGTTGGTTCAACAAAGTGAATATAAAAAATATCAAGACATTTCTCCAGACATCGAAGAAGGAGGTTGGTACCACATCACTTTAGTTCGAGAAGGTCAAGAAGCACATACTTATATCAATGGAATTATGCAAAAATCTGTGAAGCGATGTAGCGGAGTAGATTTGAGTAATGAGGCTGTTCTGTCATTTTCTAACTCTCCTTGCCTTGACGGAAAGGTGCAAAGATTTAAAGGAATATTGGATGAAGTGAGAGTATATGATCGAGCACTTTCTGAAGAAGAAGTGGAGGCAATTTATTCATTGACTCCAATTGAAAAAGTATATACAGATTGTATGACGTAGTACGACTCTCCGAGTCATTTTTTTTTTTTTTGATAAATGACTCAGAGAATCGTACTACCAGTCGTACTACGAAAAATCAAATCCCTAAATTTATTTATTCCAACCAAAGCAAGTACCTTTGCGAAATATTTTAAATGTGCTCGTACAGACGTGACCGGATGGTCCGAGTAGGCGGGTTCAAATTTTATTAAAAAATTAAAACGATATTCAGCCGTCGTCAACCATCGGCCGTCCATCGTCAACCTTAAAAAATAAATATTATGTTTGGAGATCTTTTAGGAAATATGGAAGAGAAGCAGAGTGCGATGAAAGAAAAATTAAATACCATCATTTTGACCGAAGAAGTTGGTGATGGAGCTATCCAAGTAACTGCGAATGCTAATCGAGAAATCACTAATATTTCGATCAAAAAAGAAGCAATTGATTTGGAAGATATGGAACAATTAGAAGATTTATTGATGGTGGCAATCAATCGAGTTTTAGAAAAAGCAGCAGCAGAGGAAGGTGTCGAGTCACAAAAAATGATGAAAGATATGATGCCCCCAGGATTAGGTGGGTTAGGCGATCTTTTTGGTTCGTAGTTTGAATAGTAAGTTCATGGACAGGATTAATTTTGTCTATGAAAGTATATATATGTGTGAACAATCTTGATGAAAAAATAGTGAGAAAGTCTGTTTTTAGACTTTTTCCCCATCAATTAGCATCGATTATTCATAACTCTACTTTTTGCCAATAAAATTAAATAAAAACCGTTTTTATTTGGTTGAAAAGGAAGTCTAAATAAATCTATATTATAGAGAGCGGAGTTAGCGTTCCAAACGCTAACTCCGCTAGCTTTATTAAAATGAGAAAGCACTATAAAAAATTAAAATACCAATTATCGATGAAATATTTTTCCCTGATTATTCTATTTTTTCTAAGTTTTCAGAGCAATGCTCAAAGCGGGTTAGTCGCACATTTTACCTTTGACCAATGTGGTGAAGTAGTAGATGTAACTGGAATCAATAATTCAGCATTTCCTGATTTTCAAACTGGATTTGCCAACGGAATTGGCTGTGCGTGTGGTGTTAAGGATTCGGCATTAGTGATGGGAGGATCATATGATTCTCCTCCTTCGAGTGGGGTTGAGTATGATGATAAGATTTTCTTAATCGGTAATTATGATAATTATTTTGATGATGATGATTTTACGATAAGTCTGTTTTTTAAAGCAACTGATTATAACGGCAATCGAACAATTCTTTCGAAAATGGGAAATTGTAACGATGTTAACGGCATCTCTATTCGATATACCGGAGCAACCAATTTCATCACCGCCTTCGTTGGAGAAGACGCGATCAAAAATGTAACTATTGCTGGAAAATTAAATGATGATAGATGTTGGCATCACATTGTTCTGACCAAAAAAGGGAATCGAGTTTCTTTTTATGCAGATGGAGTTTTGATGGGAGATAAGCCAACGGTAGGAATAATTAATCCTAAGAATGATGAAGAATTTATTTTAGGTTATGGCCCATGTGTCGGAACCATTGATTTTTCATTTGCTGGATATATTGATGATTTGCGAGTGTACAATCGAGCGGTGCCACTTTCCGAAGTGGGAGAATTTTCATACGATATAGATTTGATTGGGAATCGAAGAGATACGCTAATTATTGAGGGAACTTCAGTTGATATTTTTACCAGTCAAACTTGTGCAAATGAGTTTAGTTGGTCTCCGTCAGATCCCTTTTTTGGAGTAGATGATCCAACTGATCCTAATACCACTATTACACCTCTAGAAGATGGTACTTACGTTTTGTCAATAATTGATTCTATGGAAATTGGAGGATGTATTGCGAGAGATACGATTGATATTAGAGTGATTGATGCGGATAGTTTGGATTGTAATCAGATACTTTTGCCTAAGGCATTTACACCAAATGGAGATGGAATTAATGATAGTTATTTCATCAGTAATCCATATGCCATTGTGAATTTTGTTTCATTTGAGATTTTTGATCGATGGGGAGGAAGAGTATTTTATACTGAAGATGTCTTCGATCAATGGAATGGAGATTTTAATGGGAAAAAAATAAATCCAGGAGTTTGTGTTTATCGAATTGTATACAATTGTCAGGGCGAAGAGAAAATAGAATTGGGAAGTCTGACTGTGCTGAGGTGATGATGTTTTTTCGGTAGATATTTTACGACTGAAATTTTATGTTGGCCTGTATGAATTCTTTTAGGGAAAAAGTACAAAACAACTTCAAGTTTAAGAAATCACGTTTTACACCCAAGTGGATGTAAAACGTGATTTTTTTTGAAAAATAAAATAAAATAAAGATCAAGTGAGACCTAGCATAGAAGTTACGTTATAAAAATTATCAAAAAATTAGTAAGGTTGTTTAAGCTCCTCTTTGGGTAAATGTAAAAAGTCGATCGTAAAACGGACAACGATTAAAGTCTATTATTTTCCAATAATCATTCAATAATCACTATTTTTGAGGAAAGGAAAACAATCTCAACTCTCGAAAATCTTAATTTTTAATAATTTTCATTTATGATGCAATTTAAAAAATCACTCAAATTTTTGAGTTTAATTTTTACAATCGTAATATTATTTAGCGCTTGCGGTGGAGGTAGTTCTGCTCAACAGACAACTGAAGATAATTCTAGTGAAACAACTACTCCAGCTGAAACTAAGGTAGTTGCAACGTACAATACGGGTATTGAAAAACCAGCTGAAGTGGCTGAAGTAGCGGAAGAAAAAAAGGAAGAGGTCAAAGGGAAAGCAATCGAAGAGCCAGTAGTAGAAAAGCCAGTAGTCAAAAAAGAGATAAAGAAAGTACCTAGGAAAAGAGCCAAAATGCATTTTCCTGAAAAGGTATTTGATTATGGTTTTATCATGCAAGGTGATGTTGTTAAGCATGATTTTTATTTTAAAAATGTTGGAAATGCTGACTTAGTCATTAAGCGAGTAGAGCCTTCTTGTGGCTGCACCGTTCCTGTCTATCCAATGGAATCAATCGCTCCGGGAGAAGATGGGAAAATTTCAGTTACGTTTAAAAGTGCAGGTAAATTGGGAAGACAAGTTCCCAGTATTAAAGTTTTTACCAATTATAGAAGGTCCATTAAATTAGAGTTAAAAGGATTTGTAGATGCTGAAAGAGAGAAACCCAGACAAGTAGTCGAAGAGATAAAAGATACTATGCAGCAGTAAAAATATTCTCAAAAAAAACAGGAGTCATTAGCCTGGAGCAGACAAGTTTTCGAATTTTGAAGGAGTCCTTTTTATCTTAGCATCAGAGAAAATATCAAACGATTTTTTTGATTGTTGAACTGTTTTCGCTTCGCTAATTGTTAAACAGCTAATTCCAATATGGAATAAATATTTGGTTCTTCATTTTTTTTGGAAACAGTCTAACAATTAGCGAAGCGAAGGCAATTTAACCGTAAGTTCTATTTCTTTTATTTTGAAAAAAAAACATCCCGAACTTCCGATTTGAAAATTCGGAATGACTCATGTTCTTAGTTCACAAATTCTCAACTCCAATGAACAACCAATCGATTACTCCTTTCTTAAAGAATGCTGAAATTTCTTTTTTACAAAAAGATTTAAGAGCAGCATTGAATTCCACTCAAGTTATTTTGAATCATGCCGAAGAAAATAATTCTTTAGCTGAATCAGTCTCCTCCAAAATTTTCATTGCAAAAATTTACTGTACAAAAGGACGCTACGGAGGGGACAATCAATATTTTTCCAAAGCATTTGCAGTATTAGATTCGATAGATGAATCGTCGATAAACGAAAGTGAAATACTCCATTTCTTTTTGGCAAAGAGTGAATTTTATTTACTGAAAAATGATGCAAGTCAGGCTCAGGAATATGCTGAACTAGCTTTTCAAAAAGGTCAAAAAGAAAATAATATTACTGGGATAGTTCAATCTATTTTAGCTAAGGTGGAGGTTTTTATGTTGAAAAATCAGTTTACTGAAGCGACTGATTTGACCAATAAAAGTCTGACTCTTTTGGCGCAAAAAGAAGAGTCGATTTTGAAAGCTAAGGCTTATAATTTGCTTTGCAAAATTCGAATCAAACAGCAAGATTATAATGAAATTTTAAAATATGGAAAAGAAGTTTTAGCGATCAGTCAAGCACATGGTGATATTGAAAAAGAAATTATTGCCACTAGTAATTTAGGCGTTTACTATGCGACTCGATTAGATTATAAATCTGCGATTGAATACTTTTATTCTAGTTTAGAAAAATCTAAAGCTATTCAGTTTGATCGCCAAACTGCTCAAAATTTAATTAATCTAGGAACCATTTATGCTCGATTATTTAATCCAAAAGAATCGTTGAGTAACTACCAAGCGGTAGTCGAAAAATATGATCAAGTGCTGGTGGATACCACGAAGACGATCATTTTTAATAATATTGGGAATATACATTTTGAGGAAAAATCTTACGAGGAGAGTAAAAAACATTTCCAAAAATCTTTAGTACTTGCCGAGCAAATTCAATATACTGAAATGATCGCTTTGGCTTTGGCGCATTTAGGAAAATTGAGTTGTGAGGAGAATGATTTTGGAACTGCGATGAGTTATGCGGATCGAGCGAATGAGTTGTTGGAAGATTTGGGAGACGTGAATGCGAAGTCAATTAACCTATTAAATTTTGCAAAATTAGCTCATCATTCGGGAGATTTTGAAACGGCGATTTTACATTTGAAAGAAGGAATTGAGATTTCTAAAAAAGTTAGAAATGAGGAAAATGAAATTGCTTGTTATCGTTTGCTCGCTGAATTTTATAAGGATAAAAAAGACTTTGAAAATGCTTTTCACTTCAAAAGTTTATATGCCGAGAAGCAAGAGGACTATTTGAAAAAACAAAGGAATCGACAAATTTTAGATCAAGAGATCACTTTTGCCACAAGGGAAAAAGAACAACAGATTGAAGCATTGACTCAAGCGAATCAATTGCAGGCCATGTTGTTGCAAAAACAGGAAGAGGTGAAACGGGCGAATGAACAATTGACACAAGCGAATGAAGAGTTAAAACAATTCGCCTATGTTGCCTCACATGATTTGAAAGAGCCGCTGCGTATGATCGGGAGTTATACTCAAATTATCTATAGAAAATTTGCTTCGGAAATAGATGAGAATACTCAAACTTATTTTCACTACGTGAGAGATGGGGTAGAGCGAATGGATAATTTGTTGGATGGATTATTAAAATATGCCACAGTTGGTCGGGGAGAGCAGGAGTTAAAAGTGGTTGACTTGAATGATACGATATTGATTTGTCAAGCGAATTTGAGGTTGCTGATTGGGGAGAGCAAAACGAAAATGGAGGTAGAGGAGTTGCCTTCTATTTTAGGAATTGGATCGTTGCTTTCACAGCTTTTTCAAAACCTTATTTCTAATGCGATTAAGTTTAGAAATAAAGATACGATTCCTGAAATCAGCATTCGAAGTGAAGAAACAGAAAGTGAATATTTGATTAGTATAAAAGATAATGGGATTGGAATTAAGGAGGAGTACAAAGAACGAATATTTGTGATTTTTCAAAAATTACATGCCCGAGCGGATTATGAGGGAACTGGAATTGGACTGGCGATTTGTCATAAAATTATGCAGCGGCTGGGAGGGAAGATTTGGGTAGAGTCAGAATATGGGAAAGGATCGACGTTCTTTTTTACGTTTCCGAAATCGTAGTAGGATCGAGGATGAGGTTTGTTTTTCAAAAGAATTTTTCCACCAAAAAAAAAGCCTGATTTTCAATTACTGAAAATCAGGCTTTCCTTTTTTATTTTTGCGTTCAATTTCTCCTGCAATGTTCCGTCAGCGCAGCGGTCGTCAACCGGGAAATTACTGAAGCAAAGTCACATCACCTCGATACAACAAGGTAATACCATCATCAAAAGTTACTTCAATTAAGTATACAAAAACTCCAGAGTTCATGGTTTTTCCCCGGAATCGACCATCCCAACCGTTTGCTACATCTGGGAATGCTGCAGGTGATAAATTGTTTCTTTGGAAAACTAATTCTCCCCATCGGTCGAATACTTGCATAGAATTTATTTGAGTAACTCCAGGGCCAGAGAACACTTGGAATTCGTCATTGTATCCATCGCCATTTGGAGTAAAGACGTTAGGAATATAAACGTTTCTGTTTTTATCCACCTCTACAAAAATATCATCACTTCCATTACAGCCATTGATGTCAAAAATTTCAATTGTATAAAGTTGATCGTCAAGTGGAGATATCGTAGGATTTAAACAATTCATACAAGAAGTCGAATCAAAAATCATTGGTGTCCAAATGATCGAATCAATTGGCACATTACTTCCTGATAAAATGGCATTTAATTGAAGCGATTCACCTAATTGGATCTCAACATCTGGGCCAAGGTTAACGAGAATTGCAGGCGGTTGATTGATGAAAATATCTTCGGTGTAAGTACATCCGCTTCCATCAGAAATTTCAACGACATGATCTCCAGCAAATACACTAATCGCAGTTCCTATATTTTGAGCAGGACCACCATCAATAGAAAAAGTATAAGGACCACCAACTCCACCTGCTGCAGTTTCCACCGTTAAAAGAGTTTGGTCACCATTGCAAATAGGTTCTTCAGGTGTTGGTATAAATCCGAAAACAGGAATTGGTTCCGTAATTACTTGACTCACTTCAGCGGAACAACCATTGGCATCTTCTATAGTTACTGTATAAATTCCAGGAGCTAAGCCACTTACCGTATTTGTCGTACTATTCAATCCACCTGACCAAGTATAAGTCATCGGATCGCCATTTCCGCCAGTAAAATCTACTTGGATAAAACCATCAGAATCTCCGCTACAAGTTACATTTCCAGTACTATCAACAAAGGCAATTAAAATCTCTGGCTCACCTAAGTTAACAATCGTTTCAAACTCACATCCATTCATATCTGTAACCGTAACTGGATAATCACCAGCTGAAATATTTGCCAAAGTTATATCTGTTGTTCCATTGCCCCATTCAAAAGTGTAGGCAGGAACACCACCTGTACCATTGGCAGTAATCGAACCATCCGATGCACCAAAACAACTTGGTTCATTTAATGTTGGGGCGAGTCCTAACTGAGGAGGAGCAGGAATATCTACTGTTGCAACATTAAAGCAATTATTTTCGTCAGTAACTACCACCGTTTGAAGACCTTGGCAAAGTTCACTTGCCATACTACTCATAGCTACTTCTATTTCGCCAGATGACCAACTAAAAGTATAAATAGCAGAAGGCGCATTTCCTCCTGATGCTAAAACCGTTGCTCCACCGTCACAATCTACTACTTGATCAAAACAGCTTACCGGTGTGATGTCTGTAAAAACAATAGTAATGCTATCTGGGTTTTCTAAAATTACTTCAGTAACTACTTGATCACACATATTATCATCTGTTACAGTTACCGTATAAGTTCCTGCGCCTAAACTAGGAACAGCTGAATTAGTTGAGTTACCAGCATTAGCAGACCATTGATAAATATATGGCATGGTTCCACCCGACATTTGGACGGCTGCAGTTCCACTACTTTCCCCAAAACAATTAGGGTTAGTTGGTAATGGTTGCACTAATACTAATTGTTCTGGTGCGTAAAGAAATGCGGAGTCAATTGCGACACAACCATCAGCGGCAGTAACTGTTACAGTATAGGTTCCAGATCCAAGGTTGCTGATCGTTTGACCATTGGCATTTGTTCCATTTGGAAAAGTCCAAGAGTAACCTGTGATAGGTGTATTTCCTTCGGTTGCATTTACGGTTAATTCTCCATTAGTATCCGATGGACAATCCACAGAAATTGAATCAAAAGAAACAATCATTGGAGGTGTCGGAGGATTGATAGTAAACGTAGCAGAAATATCACAATTATTAGCATCTTCGATAGTGACGATATAATTTCCTTGAGGAACATTATTGACAGAATTCGCATCTACCCCTACACAACACGTCCAAGTATAAGTATAACTTCCATTTGGAAATGGCGTTCCTCCAGTTACATTGACGGAAGCAGTTCCATCATTTCCTCCTACTGCACAGGTTTCATCAGTCGTATTGACCATTCCATCAATGACTAAAGCGTCAGGTTCAGCGATCGTAATTGTTGTATCAATATTACAACCTAGGGCATCAGTAATTGTCGTGGTATATGTTCCTGGAGCAAGTGGTGAAGCACTACTCATCGTTGAAACATTTGGAAACCATAGATAAGTGTATCCTCCGTTATTTGTTCCAATTACACTCGGTGCATGAAAGATCGCTCCATCATCTGCACCATTACATTGGACATCAGAAACAACTGAATTAGCAAAAATTATAGTAGCGGCACTTACCGTTCCTGTGGCAGTTGCCTCACACATATTATCATCAGTAATCGTAACGGTATAAGTTCCAATTCCCAGATTGGTAGCAATTTGAGTAGTTTGAGTTGGAGTCGTGCTCCATGTATAAGCATAAGTTCCAGCAGATACACCTCCAATTCCAGTAGCCTCAATTTCTCCATTATCAATTCCAGAACAAGCGGCATCTGTAACCGTCACACCTACCGTTAATTCAGAAGGTTGAGAAGGTGTGGTACTTGCAACTGCTTCACAACCATTTCCATCAGTTATCGTAACTGCATATGTTCCTAAGGCAGGATTAACATTCGGAATAGTCTGACTAGTAATATTTCCCGGAGTCCATAAAAAAGTATATTCTGGACCAGGATTAGAAACAATTACTCCGCCGACAATTACATCAGCTGTAAATGAACCATTGGTATCTCCAAAACACAAAATAGGTTGTGAAACAGAAATACTCGCTCCTAAAATTGGTGGCTCTTCAATCACAATAGTATCTAAGTCAACGACAGGAGGAAAGCTCGAATCTGCAATAGTTAAAGCATAAGTTCCTGCTGGTAAGCCAGGTTGAGAAACCATTTCACCGTCATTAACTCCTGTGATAGCACCATTATTAGGAGGATTACCTACTTCGGAATATCCAATATTATATGGAGCCGTTCCATTACTTGGAACATTGATCGTAAAATCAATACTCCCATTTGAAAGTCCATTACAAGTCACATCATTTGGCGTAATTGTAATATTAAAAATTGCTTGATTTACAACGGTAACAGAACCCGCGTTTGGAACAAATCCTAAAAAAACATTACTTCCATTATAAACATCAATGATCGTTGGATCGCCATCAATAGTAATTGGACTCATAGAACCTACAGGTCCAAGTACATTAAAACATATTTCAAAAAGCGGATCGCCATCTGGAACGGTTACAGAAACTCCTGAAAAATAAAAGAAGGAAGTAGTCAAAGCATCTATTCCAACAGTATTGAAATTTAAGTCTATATTATTCAAATCAGGATTTACAAAATTTGCATTTGCAAATGACAAGATCGTCGGATCCCAATGAATGGAATATTGGAAAGAAAAAATATCAGTAAAGTCTTGCGCAAAAAACGGAACACAAACTGTCGAAGCTGGAAGCGCTGTTACATCTGGAATATTTGTTCTCAATGCAACACATCCAGCCATATCTATTTGAAAATTGGCAGGGCAAGCTTTTCCATCAGTTACTGAAATATCATATAATCCTGGTTCTGTAATTTTAAATTTAGCTAAACCATTTACTACGCTTACCAAAGTACCTGTAACTGTAGGATTACCATTTAATGTAATGGAAATATTATAGGACTCATTAGAATCAAATTCTGGAAGTCCACCGGCTATATCAAATGCTCCAAAACAACTACTAAGTGGTTCTCCATTCGCAGGTGGAAAAGATGTTTGTATGTTAGTGGCAGTAATCTCATTTAGATAAACTACTGAAAATGCGGCATTGACATTTGAATTTACACATGAACCGCTATTCTCATATCCTTGAGTTGCAAACTCATCTAGAGTAATTGGTGAAAACCAAAACTGAACCGGATCTCCGTTATTAAATCCATCTTGCAAATCTCCAGTATTAACAATATCCAAATCTTGCATATTAACTGTAGATGTTGCCACCCAAATATTATTAGGGCCAATCGAAGCAATAGGAGGATTTCCAAATGTTGGATTTTGATAAAGGCAAGCATCAGTTGTCGTTATTGTGATCAAATCTGGTCCGTCGATAGTTGGTGCACAATCATAAAATGCATAACCAATTCCAGGAGGCGTTGCAGGAGCAGGATCACCTGAAAGATCAAAATCTCCATTGTGAATAATTTCAACTTGATCTCCAAGACATAAATACATCGTATTTAAGTTAATATCATTACTTGATCCAGTAAAAGTTCCAAGAGAAACCGTTCCTGCAAAATTTTGCATTCCAGGAGGACAAGCTAATATTGATTCTTGGTTGGGATCTGTAACTACTTTTTCGACCTGAATAGGTCTTGGATTTTGAGCAAAAGCAACCGTCGCCATAAAGGTCAACAAGGTGATTGGGAATAAACGTTTTAACATCTTTAAGTTATTATTTTTTGAAACCATGGGGAATTAGGATCAGTTAATTTATTATTAAAAACACACCTAAAACTATCAGCGCAATTAAAGCACAAAAATAGGAATAGGTTACGAACAATTCTAATTTTTAGATTAAAGGAATGGAGGTTTTCTCTAATGTATTCTTTTCGAAAAATCGTTTAAATTAGAGATGCTGTTTTTGAATATTTGGCTGCCCTCGTTAGCTTCAGGTTTAACTGTTTTGACTGATATTTGGCAAAACCTCTTAGTTCCTAAACAAATTTCGTTTCTGAGTTAGCTAAAAGTAAAAATCATAAACGACCAAAGGAAGTGGTGATTTTTACTTTTAGCTAATACGAAATTTTTTCAGGAATTTAGTGTTTCAAAGAATCCATTCAAAAAGTCCTCTCTTGAAGGTCGCATAAATAACGATTTTCAACTCTAAATATTGCTCAATGGTTATGCAAAATAATAGGCAAATCATCACTTTTTATAAGATGATTCTTTCTGGTAGGTTATCTAGTTGTGAATGGGGGATACTCTTTAAATTCAACTATTTTGCCAAGTTTTTTTCTAGTTTATCAGTTTATCAGGTGATTAGAAAATCAGAATAAATGTGTAACTATAATTTGAAACCATGTTCACCTAATCACCTAATCACCTAATCAACAAACTTCCCCATTCAAAATCACCGTTTCCACTAAATTGCTTCCAAATGAATAAGGCAAAAAAGCAATCGAAGACATCGGTTTTGTAATAAAAACATTCGCCACTTTTCCCTTTGCGATATTGCCAAAATCATTTTGCAATTCCAACGCAGCAGCTCCATTGATGGTAGCAGCATTGATGGCTTCCTCTGGCAACATCCTCATTTTGATACAAGCCAAAGAAACGACAAGTGACATTCTCCCCGAAGGCGTAGAACCTGGATTAAAATCAGTTGCCAAAGCCACAGGCAAACCCGCGTCAATTAATTTCCTCGCAGGAGGGTAGTGGTCGTTGATGAAAAATGGGGCAGAAGGTAACAACGTCGCCATCGTATTTGAATTTTTTAAAACTTCAATTTCGGCATCATTCACTACCTCCAAATGATCGACAGAAATCGCCCCATGTTTTACACTCGCTTCGATTCCACCCATGCAATTAAATTGGTTGGTATGAATTTTTGGTTTCAAATTATACTTCCAACCTGCTTCCATAATTTGCTCCGTTTCAGCAGGAGAAAAAGCTACTTTTTCACAAAAAACATCAATGTAATCTGCCAAGCCTTCATCGGCGATTTGAGGAAGTAACTCATTGATAATCAGATTGATATAGCCGTTTCTGTTTTCTTTAAATTCTGAAGGGACAGCATGTGCACCTAGAAATGTGGCTTTAATTTTCAAGGGAGAAATGGCTTTTAATTTTCGAATAACTCGCAGCATTTTCAGCTCACTCTTCACGGTAAGACCATAACCACTTTTGATTTCAATTACCCCAGTTCCAAAACTTTTCACTTCCTCCAATCGAGTCCAAGCTTGCTCTAATAAATCTTCTTCCGGCGTCACCCGAAGTCGTTTGGCAGAATTCAAAATACCTCCGCCACGCCTTGCAATTTCTTCGTATGAAAGCCCTTCGATTCGATCTCGAAATTCTCCCTCCCTACTTCCTGCAAAAACTAAATGAGTATGAGAATCGCACCAGGAAGGAAAAACCATTTTTCCAGTTGCATCAATTACTTCTTCATTTCGCTCCGGGCAAGTTTCCATTTTTCCAAAATCAGCAATTTTATTTTTCTCAATCAATAGCCAAGCATTGTCGATCGTCGGGAGATTTTTCATCTCTGCTCCTTTCTTCACTTTGCAAAAATCTTCATCGACTCCAACTAATGTTTTGATATTTTTTATCAGCATGATTTTTTTTGTCAAAAGTAATATTTTTCAACGCAGAGATGCAGAGGTACAGAGGTTTTTTAAATCAAACTTAGTGTAAAATGAACTCAGCGTCTCTGCGTTGAGAAATCACAAAAAAAAAGGGAAGAAAGCCAAGCTTTCCTCCCTAATTCGTTTCCTAAGCAAATTAGTTTTAATGGTTGGAAAGATCTTTAATGATCGCTTCCATTCCCTTTGCTTGAACCGCTCTCATAAAATCTATTGCCGCAGTACGAGTATTAAACTCCCCGAGCATCAATTTATACAAGGTACGATTCCTGTTTTTAGAGATATGAACAATGACTGGCTCATCAAATTGTTGTTGAAACAAAGATGCTTGTTGCAAGACATTGCTATACTCTGCGTAAGCGCCCACTTGAATACTAAATCCTATAGAATGTTGGCGTAGTACATTAAATCTGTACAATCCCTCGCCGCTATCCGTGTTGAGATCTAGATTCGAAACATGAGCATAAGGTTTCTCTGTAAGGAGAGATGGTGCTTCCTCAATTTCCTCCTCAAAATAATCTTCCTGAGTGGTCATCGGAGTAGGCATAGTACGTAAGTTTGGTTGTATTCTTTGACTGTTCTCTTCGAAAGAAACGAGTTGTTTTTCTTTCTTTCTGATCAATCTATTTCTTGAAATCCTTCCCACTGCTGGTGGGCGATTGGAAGTATAATCTATCGTAGTGGTAGTGGATTGACTTGCCATAAAAGTAGCAGGTAATTCTATTTTTTCTTGAGGTCTATTTTCTTTAGTAACTGGAATGGAAAACTGAGGTTGAGCCCTTCTTATTTTTGGAGTCAATTGTTTTCGATCTGTGATTTTTGCAACTCTAGCCCTTGATGGACGAGCCGACATTCGATTCACCGGTTGATCATATTGTTGCAAAATTGCCAACATACTGGAAGGCGAAAGAGACTCTTGATATTGTCCTAAAAGTAGCCCTGAAGAATTAAAAACAAGCAACGATGGCAATATATGAATATTATATTTTTGCTTCAAATTATAGCCATCAAAGTCATCAATATCTACTTGAAGTGCCACATAATTTTCTTTTACATAAGCTGCTAAAGTTGGATCAGTAAACGTAGTTTCTTCCATCCATTTACAAGGAGTACACCAACTTGCGGTAAAATCTAAGAAGAATAATTTACCTTCTTCCGATGCTTTTAATTTAGCAGAAGTGAAAGAACCTTGGAAAAATTCAATTCCCTCTGATGGTGGATTTTTAGCCGACATCAAAAGAAAAATTGCCAGCAATAAGAAAAATAGTGATCTCATAATGCTTGTTTTTTTAGTCTAAAAAATATATCATTATCGGTATATGCATTTTTGTAAATGATTGGTTTTCAGTTTTTATGAAAAATTGAAAACTAAGCAATTGAATTTTGTTTAAAAAACGCTTCAAAAAAGAAGGTTTTAAATCCTTTAAAATCCAAAATTCTTTATTCAGAATTATCTAAAAGTACATCCATCTAATTTGGATGATTTCAATTATGGAAATGAGTTGTGAAGGTTGTGGAAATGTTGTAACGGTTTTTTTAAAACTTTAAATTCATGGCTGAATGAACGGGGGGAGGTTCATTCATCGCCTGACTTTCTCATAGTAGTTTAAAATTGAATACACTACTACATATACAAACAACATACCATTTATGATTTTTTTTAATATTTATTTTTTTATATTGAAAATAGGGTATCTCGAATAACGATTTCAGCACCAGGATTGGAGAAGTTGTCTTCACCAAAGCGGTGTTTTATTTTGAGGAAATTCGTCAAATTTCCAAATCATAAATCCTTAGCGAAGCGTTCGATATTTAACATCTCAATACTCTCGTATTTACGATTTCCAAAACCTAATCTTTAAAAAAATATTCTCCTTCTCTCATTCCCCCACTTCCTCCTTTTTCGCTAACTTGCGACCGATTTTATTAAACAATCGTAACTACTTTATGAGTCAGGAGTTCTTATTTTAACTGTTCACTATTTCTTCAATTTGTATTTGTTGTTATTTCAAAAAATGGGAAATACAAAAAACACCTGACTGAGAGCGCAGCGACTAACCTGACTGCTGACTCCTAATTAGTTAAAAACAATCATAGATAAAACCATGTCAAAAAAATTCGCAACTATCACGGGTGTTCACGGCTATGTGCCAGATTATGTTTTGACGAACAAAGAACTCGAAACAATGGTCGACACCAACGACGAATGGATTCAAAGTAGAACAGGAGTCAAAGAGCGTCGAATCCTCAAAAAAGAAGGATGGGCTGCCTCAGATATGGGTGTAGAAATGGTCAAAGGTTTGTTGGAAAAAACGAATACCAAACCAGAAGAAGTAGATATGTTGATTTGTGCAACGATCACCGGTGACCGAGTTTTTCCAGATACCGCCAATACCATTGCTGATAAAGTAGGCGCCAAAAATTCTTTTGGATTTGATATCAATGCTGCTTGTTCAGGTTTTTTATATGCTTTAACTACAGGTTCTAAATTTGTAGAATCGGGTTCTCATAAAAAAGTGATCATCGTCGGATTAGATGTGATGTCGTCAATTATCAATTATGAAGATCGTGCGACTTGTATCATTTTTGGTGATGGAGGAGGAGCTGTAATGCTCGAACCAACAGAAGAGGCAACGGGGGTTCAAGACTCTGTTTTAAAATCAGATGGAGCAGGTCGAGAGTTTTTGAATATGGCTGCGGGAGGTTCACTCAAGCCTCACACACCTGAGACATTGGCTGCTGGGGAGCAATATGTTTACCAAGAAGGTCGCCCAGTTTTTAAAGCTGCGGTTAAAGGAATGTCTGGAGCGATCAAAGAAGTGATGGAAAGAAATAATTTGGAAAATGATGATATTACTTGGCTAGTGCCACATCAAGCGAATATTCGAATCATCACTTCAGTTGCTAATCAGTTAGATTTTCCCATGGAAAAAGTAATGATGAATATCCAGAAGTATGGGAATACGACTGCGGGAACATTACCACTTTGTTTGTGGGATTATGAAAGTCAATTGAAAAAAGGAGATAAAATAATTCTTGCTGCTTTTGGTGGAGGATTCACTTGGGGAGCCACTTATTTGGTTTGGGGATATTGAGAAAACGGTAGACGGTTGCTTCGCTTGACGGTGGTAGTGCAATGAACTTTTATAAAAAAAGTAATTACTTAGAAGCGATTGAATATCGAATATTCGATATTCAATCGCCCCTAATTCTTGATACCTATTTAGTTCAGGAACGGTGAAATAATAACTTATAAAGGTTTGAGGAGTTTATTTTGATGCTAGTTTTTACTTTAGAAATAGGAGTTTATCTGGATAAATGACTGTTTCTAAAGTGAAAATCAGGAGCAAAAGAAGCCGTCAAATGTTATAAGTTATTGTTTCACCGTTCCTTAGTAGATTAAAAAAAAGCTATTTCGAATATTCGAAATAGCTTTTTTTTTAATCCGTCAAGTGGAACGACCGTCTACCATTCTCTCATTACTGATTCAAAATTCTCAATTCCACTCTTTGATTAACTGCATGATCTGCTGGACTGCAATTTACATCATTGCCGCAATGGTTGAGTAATTTAGTTTCACCGTATCCCATGATTTTTACTCGATCTGTTCCGATTCCTCTTCGAATCAGATAGCCTGCTGTAGCCGTTGCTCGCTTGATCGAAAAAACCATATTTTCTCGATCATCACCAAGGCTTGTCGTATGGGCATTTATTTCTATGTTTAATTCTGGGAATTCATTCATCAGGTTTACCAGCTCTTCTAATCGAGAAGAGTGTTCGTCTGTAATGGTATATTTTTCAGGGTCAAATTTCATTTTTTCCAAAGTAAAAGCCACATCATCTAGTGGAAATTGGAGTACTAAATGTTCTCTCATTTCTGCAATATTTGCATCACCTGCATTATTTTTATTTGCTTTTGTTAAAGGAGCAGAATCAGTCATTGGAGAATCTATACTTGCTAATCCTTCTTGGAATAGGTTCGATGAATTTTCTTCAGTTGCGTTAGATAAAAACTTGCTGTTTTTATTCTCATTTTCAATTTCCGAATCAAAAGACTTCACCAACGAATCCACATTTTCAGTAGGAGCAATGTTTACTTTTTCGTTGACATTTTCTGTCGGTGTATTTTGAGAAACCTTGTTTGACTCTTGTAAAGTTTCGAGAGGTATTTCAAAATTATCAGAAGAAGTGTTAGTTGTATTATCAGAAATTGGCTCTATCGCAACCGTTTCATCTTCCAATTTGGAAGCTAAAATTTCTTCTATTGCAGGTTTCTCCGTCATCATATTGGTGGAAGATCGATCGTACAAACCATCAAGATCAAATAAATAAATATCATCATCACCACCTTCGCGAGAAGAGGCGAACATTCCTCTCGTCAAATCTTTGGAAAGATAAATGGAAATATCATCAGCAGGACTATTGATTGGCAAACCAATATTGATCGGCTGACTCCAATTTCCTTTTAGATCTTGTTGGCTGACGAAAATATCAAAGCCTCCGTAGGAAGTATGTCCTTTGGAACAAAAGAATAACTTGCCATCAGAGCTCATAAATGGAAAACCTTCATTGGCTGTAGTATTGACTGGAGCATCTAAATTCCTTGCACGACTCCATCCTTTATCTCCTAGGGTAGAATAAAAAATATCTGTTCCACCAACGCCACTTTTATCAGAAGTAAAAAATAAAGTCTTTCCATCAGGCGAAAAAGTAGGATGCATGTGATTAGAATTGTTGTTACAAAATTCCATCAATTTTACATTTCTAAATTTTCCGTCTTTGGTGATCTCCGCTTGATAAAGCATCAAGTTATATTGGTTCCTTCGATTAGAAATATCACTATTTTTTGAAAAAACGGCTAAAGTTTCATCAGGTGAAATTGCAATGGTTCCTGTATTTTTATTCAAATCATTGATTCTTCTTGAGATTTGATTTGGCGATTGGTAAGAGCCATCATCCTTTCCTTTACTTAGATAAATACTCAAAAAATCTCTTCCCGTGAAGCTAGATTTCTTTTTCAGAATCCTAGCACTTGTTTTTCTATCAGAAGAAAAAGCAATTCCATCTCTAAAAAAAACAGGAGCAGAATCATCACTTTCAGAATTGTGAGTAAAGGCTTCCACATTTTTCACGATATAATATGGTTCAATCGTTTGAACTTTATCGATTGATTCGATGAGTGTCCAAGCTTTAGAATCGCCAGTTTTTTTTGCTGTATATTTTGTCAACCAAACTTTAGCTTCGGCATATTTTCCTTGACTCATTAGAGCTTCGCCATAGTAATACCAAGTGATTGATTTGGCTCTTCTATGTTGAACAATCTCGGCGTAAAGCTTTGCTGCGTTCTCAATATTATTATTGACGCGATAACAATAAGCCAATCTAATTTTTGCACTTAGATTAGGGTTTTTTTCTAAGCCTTCCTCATACAGAGGAATCGCTTCAGCGTACTTTTTAATTTGGTAGCGTTTGTTTGCTTTGTCCAATTGCTTGTTTTGAGCAACTAGTTGCGAACTAAAGAGGATAATTTGAAGGAAGAGAATTACTTTTAACCAATCCATGGGAGATTATTTTTTAGGTTTGTTAGGGCATAATTTTGATTAAGAATATAAAAATATTTTTAATATGACATCTCAAATCAAATGTATTACAAAAATTGTGCAAGTTTTGTGACATGTGACCTAAAGCTCTAAGAATGGTCTGAATATGGAATGCTTGAGAGGGCAAGATTACAATGAAAATTGTAAATTGAAGGTAAAGTAGGATTTTAAATAATGATAAGATATTGATTATCAGATTGTTATGTTTCCTTTTTTTCTAAAAAAACAACTTATTACTCTCCGTAATTATTATTTAAATCACTTTTTTCTTATCAAAATAATATACTTATGCGAAATCTATTTTTATTTATTTTTATGACATTTTTGACAACGATTGGTTTTTCTCAAATGGAAGAAATAACCGAATCAAAAGAAACAATGAAGAAAGGTACCTTTAATGCTATAGTTGTGGAGCTGCTAAATGCTGATGATAAAGTAGCACTAAATGTTTGGAAAAGCTTTATTAAAGGATACGGAGCAAAGGCAAAAAAAGTAAAAAAGTCAAAAGAATATTTGGCTATTGGTGCAATCATTGGAGGATTAAATAATTCTGAGAATGTTGATATTTATGTAAAAGTTCAAGAGAAAGGAGATGATTCAGAATTAATTGTTTGGATTGAAATGGGAGAATTTTATGTTTCATCTGGTTCATTTCCTAGTGACTATATAGCTGCTATAAAAATGTTAGAAGATTATGTTATTGAGGTGGCTAAAGAATTAGTCAATAATGACATAGAGGATGAGGAGAAAAAGATGAAAAAGATGGAAAAAGAAATGAGTAAACTCAAAAAGAGAAACGATGATTATCATAAAGACATCGAAAAAGCAAAAGATGCTATCGCTAAAGCAGAAGGAAATATAGGGGAAAATGAACGTGCTCAAAAAGAGCAAACGAGTATCATCGAATCACAGCAAAAAGCTTTACAAGCACTCAAAGAAAAATTATCAGAGATGTAATTATTTATAGGAGTCAGGTTGGTCTCTGTGCTCTCGGTCAGGAGTCAGAGGCTATATGTTTTTCCCAATATTTAATGCTAGATTTTCAAAGTCAGGGGAGCATCAATGCCCCCTGACTTCTGACCGAGAGCACCGTGACCAACCTGATTGCTGACTACTATTACTAGATACAAAAATTAGAGATTGTTTAAATGTTTTGAATTTTTATTTTACATTTGTATTGCGATTACTTATCGTAGAAACATCTAAAACAATCTATATAGAAAATTAGCCACGGTTCAGAAATGGATCGTGGCTTTTTTGTGCATAAAATCAATTTAACTATTTAAAACTTTTTGTTTAGATTTTATGTATTTTTACCATGAGCTGAAAATGAAATTTTAATTTATTTTAGCTTCAAAAAAAAACTTTTCCCCAATTTGATTTTTTTTGATAAAAAAAGGAAACATAAATCAAATGGCGATATTTCACTTTTTAGGGATAGAAAAATAAGAATGAGCGGTTTTTTGTGGTGATTATATATATATATATAGTTAATATAACTAAT
>Ga0209712_10001431_pt1 | contig 20350 bp, 23 predicted proteins | sample ArcOceMetagenome_FD_187443 | JGI IMG/M metagenome (GOLD analysis project Ga0209712, IMG submission 187443) | Marine eukaryotic phytoplankton communities from Arctic Ocean - Arctic Ocean - Greenland ARC118M Metagenome (SPAdes) (version 2) | ecosystem: Environmental > Aquatic > Marine > Oceanic...
TTGCGCACGGGGATCAGTGCTGCGTCGGCACCGGTTAGTATGCGTGTCGCAGGTGATTGGTGCAGCATCCGCGCTGCTGGCCCAAGTACCAGATCAGGGGCAGGGCGCCCAAAACCAAGTGCATCAGCCGTGATCCGCGTCATCGTCCCGATTTCAGGCCGTGGGTCCCGTGCCAAAGCAGCGTCTGATAGCCGTGATCAGTTAGCACATTGTCACCGGGTAACAGATCTTCAACGGCCATCAAGCCAGATTGGGTCCGCAAGATAGCGCCACGTCCGAAGGCGGCAAAAGTGTCTTCAAACACGGGCATAGCTGGCGCGATTTTGGAGAAGTCTTCTATGGTTTTGGAGGGTGTCAGGTGGGCAACTTCATACCTGCGCATTAGGTGCTTTGCGCGGAGTGGTTGCCCACTTGGACTAGCAGCGCCCCGACCCATATGGGTCGGAGACGTATAGGGTGCCACCGCGAGGCCTGCGGTGGTGTTTGGGGTCTTATTCATGCGTCGCACCACTTTGGTTTGTCACATCATCTGTCGGCCCCACCGACAACATCTGAGGAGATGATTGCTGTTGAGACTGAATGTGGCCCAAAGGTGCCCGCACTGTCAAAGAAATTTGATTTTGAGATGATTTGGCGCATCAATCGTATGCGGATGCCCAAGATTGTTCATACTACGCGGTTTTATCCGCCACATTTGCCATGGGCTTTGTGCGAATCGCGGTCTTAGGACAGCAAAAAACCGTGTGGAAGGAGGACCACACGGTTTTCAGGCTCTTGGGAAGCGGGCCACGAGGGCCAATGTCGTAAATTTTATGCAGTGACTACCATTGTCATGAAGGACGGCATCGGTGGCAGAGATACTTTAACCTGCTCGGACTGTTACAGACGACGTGAAATCATGGCTTGGCGGCGCAAGCCAAGTTCCCATGGCATTTTCGTTTCGCACTTGTTTGCTTCTTCGATTGTGTTGTTGATCCAACGTTTAGATGGTCCGATGACTGCTCTCCTCAGAGTTAATATATGTGCCGCGTTTGTTTGTTGGCGTTGCATACATCTCGACAGTTCTGCGGGGCAGGAATGGGGCGATCCAAAAGGTTTTTGTAAAATTTGAAGAAAAATTTCGCCTCATTTTGTTAACCGTTGGCACCCCAATGAAATAAGGGATTTGCGCTGTAGCCGAAAACAATCAGCAAGGTTTTGAGTGGATTGTTTCGCAGATTGGGGCAATGGCCTGCCCCATTTCTGCCTAGATCAAAGCCGGATTGCTGCAATGAGCCGCCCGTAGTCGGCCTGTTTTTCATGCACGCTGCGCCGGTAGGAATAGAATCGCGCCGGATCGCTGTAGGTGCAGTGCCGCGTCCATGCTGCGTCTTTGATCCCCGCCGCGCGCAAGCGTCCGAGACCGAAGGCTGGCAGGTCAAATTGCATCCGGTCGTCGGTGCCCTGTGCAAAGTAGCGCGCGTTCAGTGGGTCCTCGTCGATGAAACGTTCTGCGAACTCTGGTCCGACCTCATAGGCCCGTTGGCTAATGGATGGTCCGATGACTGCCACGATGTTGTTGCGCGTGGCCCCGAGGCCGACCATCGCATCAACGGTGTTGCCCAACACGCCGGTGAGCGCCCCTTGCCAACCCGCATGTGCCGCCCCGATGACACCTGCGTCCATGTCAGCGAAAAGCACTGGTTGGCAATCAGCGGTCAACACCGAAAGGGTGATCCCGCGCGTGGCAGTCACAATGCCGTCTGCTTTGGGTTTGTCGGGTTTGGCTGCAGTGATAGTGATCACGTCTGCTGAATGGATTTGGTGCACGCCGACCATGGTGTCGGCGGTTCCGCCCATGGCAGATGCCACGCGCGACCTGTTGATTGCCACGATGTCATGCTGATCACTGCTGCCAAACCCACAGTTCAGCCCCGAGAACACCCCAGAAGACGCCCCGCCTTGCCGTCCAAAGAACCCGTGGTTGACCCCATCAAGCAGGTCGTCGGTGATGATATCAAGCGTCATGGGTTCAATCCTGCAGGGGGCGCGCCGCCATTTGGGTATAAGCCGATTACTTTGAACAGGTTCCCCATCGCATCTGGATGGGTCAAGCGTTTATGTGCCTCAATGTGGCTTGTCAGGGCGTCGCCGGTCAAGTCTTTGGCCAAGGTTTGCGCCCGCGCGGTGATGCCAAGTCGTTCGAGGAAAATGCCTTGGGGTGTCACGCGAGTGTATGTTGTGGCTGCGGCAGCTATGGCTGCAAAATCAACGTGTGCGGTCAGGTCTGCTTGTCCCGGGTTTGCAAATGGGTCGGTTGTTTCGTGGCCTGCGAGTGCTTGAAGCGTGTCCCCTTGTGACTGCCAATCGCCGTAGTCGATGATTAATGCCGCCCCGCCGTGGGTGTCGATGAGTTTTGCAATATGGCTGATGATTGCGGGTAGCGCAGGGCAAACTTCGATCACATCGCCGTCTTTGGTGTCGGTTAGTCTGTGATCAAGTGCGTTCAGTGGTGCGGCTTGGCTGAGACCGAGCGTCAGCTTGCCGTCGGTCACCCCGATCATATGTTCGCGCCAGCCGCCCGCATCGCGCGTGAATTGCCGGATTGGTAGTGCGTCAAAGAATTCGTTTGCGATCGCAAATAGTGGAGCGTCGGGCAGGGTATTTGCATCGTCATGCCATATTGCGTGCGGGACAAGTTCGGCTTGTTTGGCGCGCAGGCTGGGGGATGTTTCGATAAAGTGAACGGTCAGGGCAGCGTGAAAGCCTGCCACGCCGCGTGTTGCGCGCAATGCATCGGCCATGAGCGTGCCGCGTCCGGGTCCAAGTTCGGCGAGGCTGATTTGTGTGGGTGATCCTTGATCCAGCCATGCTTGCGTTAGCGACAGCCCGATGAGTTCGCCGAACATCTGGCTGATCTCGGGGGCGGTGGTAAAATCGCCCAGCACGCCAAACGGATCACGTGTGGTGTAGTAGCCGTGCACCGGATGCATCAGGCAATCGCCGATATAGTCGGCCAATGTGATTGGCCCCGTTGCGGCAATGCGCGCTGCCATCAGGTCGCCAAGTGCTGTCATCGCCGCGCGGCCCACCAGACAACTCCTAGCCCTACGATGATCATCGGTAGCGTCAACGTTTGCCCCATGGTGAGGCCCCAATCACCCATTTGAAACGCGAGCCCAAGCGGATTGCCTGCGGTTACAAATTGCGCGTCCGGTTGGCGTACGAATTCGATCAGGAACCGCGCAATGCCGTAGCCTGCAAAGAATACGCCGGACAGCAGCCAAGTTTTCTGGAGCCCAGAAAACCGGAATGCCAGTAGGAATAGCAGTGTGCCGAGCAGCAGCCCTTCGAGGCCTGCTTCATACAATTGTGATGGGTGGCGCGCACACAGGCCAGCCGCGGTGGCACAGCTTTGCGCGGCTTCGGTCGGGAAAATCACGCCCCACGGCACGTTGGTTTCGCGACCCCATAGTTCGGCGTTAATGAAATTTGCGATCCGTACGAGGAAGATTGCGACTGGCGCTGCCAGTGCGATCCCGTCGGCCAAAGCGGGCAGGGCGACCTTGTGCCGCAGGCTGAACAGCCAGACGGCGACAACGACCCCGAGGAACCCGCCGTGGAACGACATGCCGCCGGTCCAGATCATCGGTATCTCAATCGGGTTCGATAGATAGTAGGCCGGTTTATAGAATATGACATACCCGAGCCGTCCGCCTGCAATAACGCCGACGACGATGTATGTGGTGAGGTCTTCGAGCTTGGCCACGGCCATTGGGGACCCGTCACGCCACAGTTGCGGTCGTGTTATCGCGGCTTTTAACATTTGCCAGCCGAGCATGATGCCAACGATATAGGCCATGGCGTACCAGCGCAGTGCGATGTGAAAACCGAACAGGTCAAAGCTGAAAATTTCTGGCGAGATATTGGGGAATGTGAGTGCTGCAATCATAGGTGTTACTTTTGACACCACGGACGGGAAGTCAACCGCTTGCGCGACGGGCACCAGCACCCCATATAAGTATCAGATAGAATTGGAGACTGCGATGCAGACCAGAAATAAAATCCTCGATGATTTTTCACAACTGATGACAAATGCGATGGGTGTGGCCCAAGGTGCCAAAGACGAAGCGGGCACTGCAGTAAGCAGCATGATGGACCGTTGGTTGGCGGACCGTGATTTCGTGACACGCGAAGAATTTGATGCGGTGCGCGCGATGGCGCAAAAAGCCCGCGAAGAAAATGCGAGCCTTTCGGCCCGTCTTGAGGCGCTTGAGGCCAAAAAATAGTCTAACCGGATGATGCGGTGCCGCGTGCTCGTTTTAAGTGCAAGTGCTGCCGCACCTCCGGTCGCGTACCTCATGATAAATAATGCGGCATGCCACGGACCGACGCAAAGGCCCCGGGATCAGCGCATATGATGCGGCCAGCGAACTTAATAGCAATGAAACGGAATGTGTATATTTCTACTTCATTTTGTCCGAAAGCTCGTAAACTGAACGTTGCGTACCGTCACAGTGATTGAGGTACCCTGCTTCCACGACGTCTTTCAGTGCTCTGAAAAAACTGCTGCGGGACACTTCTTCAAGTAGGGTGCGCCGACGTAATTCGTCAGTTTCAAAATTCCTGTCCTTCTCCGACAAGATTGCCGCGGCGTAGACGATGTCTTTTTGCACTGCGCCCAGATCGCCGATCCCAAGATCGCGTTCCATTCCGAGAAGTAGCTCTTTTAGTTGCGCTATCGAACCAAAGTTTACCATCTGAATCTTTCTGCACATCAGCCGATCCGTCGCGGCCAGCTGGTGAAAAAACAATAATGATTGTCAATAAGCACATTAAGTCCCAAGTTGAGACTATGTGAGTGTTTAAGTTATTTCATTTGTCTCCTTCTGCACCTCGTGAGCTAACGCTTTCGGGGCGTAATTTTTGAGAAATACCAAAGTTTTATGAATACCTGCAAGGTTCGCAATGTCTGACGTCAGCGCTTATGGGTCCAAATAGCGTTATTTGATAAGAGTGTGTTCTTGGCTCATCGTAACCACTGAGGAGTGGAAGATGAGACAGACAACTGGAACAGGTAAAAGCCCTGGCGAGAAGATCGTCAAAGGTATCAAACGAGCCACCCGCAAACATTATTCATCAGAAGAGAAGATCCGCATCGTGCTGGACGGCCTGCGCGGGGAAGATAGCATTGCTGAGCTGTGCCGCCGTGAAGGCATCTCCCAGGGCATCTATTACAAATGGCCCAAGGACTTCATGGAAGTTGGCAAACGACGCCTTGCTGGCGATACGGCGCGTGCGGCCAACACTGACGAGGTGAAGGATCTGCGCCGTGAAGCCTGCGACCTGAAGGAAGTTGTGGCGGAGCAAACGCTCGAACTCCGACTGCTCAAAAAAAGCATGTTCGACGGTGGGGGCGACCACGAATGAGATATCCCGCATCTGAGAAGCTGGAGATCATCCGTTTGGTCGAAGAAGGCCACCTGTCAGCGCGCCAAACATTGGCCAAACTCGGAATTCCACGCACGACGTTCTACCGCTGGTATGATCGCTACCTTCAGCGTGGCGAAGCTGGCCTGCAGGATCAATCTCCCAAGCCAAAACACGTCTGGAACCGCATTCCTGATAAGGTCCGGCGCAGGGTGGTCAAGTTGGCCTTGAAGGAGACTGAACTATCGCCGCGCGAGTTGGCGGTGACATTCACTGACAAAGAAAGCTGCTTTGTATCAGAGGCTTCGACGTATCGGATCTTGAAGGCGTATGATTTGATTACCAGCCCAGCTTTCATTGCCATCAAGGCCGCTAGCGAGTTCAAAGACAAGACCACGGCCATCAACCAGCTTTGGCAAACTGACTTCACCTACCTAAAGATCATCGGCTGGGGCTGGTTCTATCTCAGCACAATCTTTGACGATTACAGCCGCTACATCATCTTGTGGAAACTCTGCACCGCTGCCCGGCAGGGTATTGCGTAGCAATGCACGAGAGGGGAACATGAGAACCCAAGATGTGACGGACACGCTGGACTTGGCCTTGGCGGCGTCGGGATGTGACCAAGTGCATGTCGTCCACAAGCCTCGCCTTCTTAGTGATAACGGCTCAAGCTACGTCTCGGGGGAGTTGATGGAATGGTTGAAAGGCAAAGGTATGAAGCACTCTCGAGGTGCGCCGTATCATCCCCAAACACAGGGTAAAATCGAACGATGGCATCAGACCTTGAAGAACCGCATCTTGCTAGAAAATTACTTCCTGCCGGGTGACCTTGAAGCTCAAATCGAAGCTTTCGTGGATCACTACAACCACCAGCGCTACCACGAAAGCCTGAACAACGTCACACCGTCTGACGTATACTTCGGCCGCGACAAAGCTATTCTACAACAACGAGAAAGGAGCAAACGAAAGACACTCTAAGCGCGACGCTTGCATCTCAGACAGCACGCCGCATAATGAAACTAACCAGATTAGCCGAACTCTCTCTTAGCTTAAGCTACCATTGGTTCCAAAAACCCTGACGACGGACAAGCCCTGCCGCCGCTGCTTCGCTTATGTTGGCGGTGATGTATCCAATAATTTTGAAAACAGCTTTGGCGCTGGGGTTAAACCCAGATGCGCCTGAAACACTATCAAAGGTCACGAAAACCACATGAGAGATTTAGCAGTACTTGATCGATGGGATACTTGGGGCGAAATACATGCGCAGCCAGCTATTTGGTCGGCGTGGGGTAATGCGTTTGACCCCGCAACCCTGCGTGATTGGATTGCTGACCAGCAGGTTGATGAGATCTGGTTTTGTGGTGCTGGCACCAGCGCGTTTATCGGTGATATCATTGTTTCGGGTCTTGAAGGGAAGGCTGGTCCACGGCTGCGGTCGGTGCCTACCACTGATTTGGTCAGTCGTCCGCAGGCGTTTTTGCGCGGTAAGCGCCCATTGGTCGTTAATTTTGGCCGCTCAGGAAATAGCGCCGAAAGCATTGGCACGTTGGACGCTTTGGATGCTTTGGCCCCGACCGCCCCGCGTTTGCATATCACCTGCAACAGTGACGGTGCATTGGCGCAGCGCCCAAGCAAGGGGCCGTCCAAAGTCATCGTGCTTCCATCTGAAACCCACGACGCTGGTTTTGCCATGACATCAAGCTTTTCGACGATGTTGCTGACGGCGTTGTCATTATTTGATGCGCCGTGTGATTTTGCGGCGCGGATGGAAACGATGGCGGTTGAGTTGACGCGCTTGCTCCCGATGTTTCGTATTGCCATTGGCGATACTCCAACGCGCAGTGTCTATCTGGGGACTGGCCCGTTGGCATGTGCCGCACGTGAAGCCGCGTTAAAGGTTCTGGAACTAACGGCAGGGCAAACGCCTGCATTATCTGACAGTGTGTTGGGGTTCCGCCATGGGCCAAAATCGTTTGTGACAGATGGTACAAACATCACGGTATTCCTGAGCCCGCAGTCTGTGGCACAAGCCTATGAGGTCGATTTAATCGCGGAATTGCGCACACAGTTTCCAGCGGTAACAGTTTCGTCCATCGGGCCCGGCGGCGACATTGATATCGCGATGCCTTTTGGGCCAATATGGGCTGCGCCGTTATGTGTTGCCGCGTCACAAGTGACTGGGGTGATGTGGTCTGATGTATTGGGTTTGAATGTGGATAATCCATTTGTGGGTCAAGGCACGCTAAGCCGTGTCGTTGACGGTGTTAAGCTTTATCCGGTGACATCATGATTGCGGCTGGGATTGACCTTGGCGGCACCAAAATAGAGGTGCAATTGTTTGATGCAGATTGGCAAGTTGTTGGCAGTAAACGCGTTTCGACACCGCCTGATTATGACCAGTTGGTTTCGGCTGTTGCGGAGCAGATTGCGTGGGCTGACGCACAATCGGGCCAAATCATTCCAGTGGGCCTTGGATTGCCCGGTTTAATTGACCGGAACACCGGACTTGCGCTGATGGCGAATTTGCCTGCAAATGATAGACTTTTCTCGCAGGACATTAATACGGCCTGCGGTCGCGATATTGTTTGCGTAAATGATTGTCGCGCGCTTGCTTTGTCCGAGGCGGTATTTGGACATGGGCGAGGCCATAGGACGGTTCTTTCGCTAATTCTTGGAACAGGTGTTGGCGGCGGTATTGCAGTTGATGGCGCGCTGTGGTCGGGGCCAAATGATATTGCTGGCGAGTTTGGTCACACGCCACTGGCCGCAAATATCGTGCATGAGTTTGATCTGCCGCTGGTACGCTGTGGATGTGGCCGGATGGGCTGCGTTGAAACACTGATTGCAGGCCCCGGTCTTACCCGTTTGGCCGCGGCTCTGACTGGCATCACTGCGACGCCGCCAGAGCTGGTACAAGCGCGAAATACTAACCCCGCCGTGCAACGGGTTTGGGAGATTTGGTGTCAGATCACAGCGGAATTGCTGCATAGCCTAATTTTGACGGTCGACCCAGATGTGATTGTTTTGGGTGGCGGCCTGTCCCAAGTTGATGGCGTTGCAACGGATTTGCAGAATGCGTTGCGCGACATCCAATTGGCGGCGTTGTGCGACACACCTATTTTATGCGCCCAAGGCGGTGATGCAAGCGGCGCACGTGGAGCCGCGTTTGCTGCACTACAAGAGGCCGCCCATGTCTGAGGTGTTGCGCGATATCATCCAGCGCAATCGCGCGGGTCACGCCGTAGCGATCCCATCTGTTTGCTCATCGCAAGCGGATGTTATTTTGGCGTCGTTGCTGCGGGCACAGACGCTGGACAGACCTATTGTAATTGAAGCGACCAGCAATCAGGTGAACCAAGATGGCGGCTACACCGGAATGCGCCCAAGCGATTTCATGGCGTTTGTAAACGGCATTGCAAAAGACGCAGGCGTTGACCGTGAGCGTATTCAGTTTGGCGGCGATCATCTTGGGCCACAGGCTTGGCGCAGTGAAAACTCAGATAGCGCGATGGCGAAGGCCCACCAACTGGTTGCAGGTTATGCGCAAGCTGGTTTCAGCAAAATCCACTTGGATTGTTCTGAGGGCTGCGCAGGTGAGCCCGCCCAATTAGATGATGAAATTACGTCGCGCCGGTCTGCGGACCTTGCACGAACCTGCGCAAACATGGCCGATGATTTGATGTTTGTTGTCGGCACAGAAGTACCGCCACCGGGTGGTGCACGCACAGATGAAAGCGGTGATATCGCGCCGACGTCTCCTGATGCTGCTAGGGCAACGCTGGCTATTCACAGGGATCAATTTGGCGACATGGCGCCGCAGATTGGTGGCTTGGTGGTGCAACCGGGCGTCGAGTTTTCGCCAATGCAAATCCACCACCTGCCAATCGCCAAAGACCCCAAGTTGATCCAAGCAATTGCGGATTGGCCATCGGTTTGCCTCGAGGCCCATTCCACTGATTATCAGCACCCGCAAGTATTTCCACGCTTGGCCGCGCTCGGATTTGCGTTTCAAAAAGTGGGGCCGGCGTTGACGCTTGCGTACCGCCAAGCGTTGTATTCGCTTGATATTGTGCGCAGTTTTTCGTCTGGCAGCGAACGGAAATTGCCGCATGCTTTGGAAACGGCAATGCTGGATGATCCGCGATATTGGCAAGGGCATTATCAAGGTGGCGCCGATCAGCTAAAGCTGCAGCGCCACTTTGGCTTGGCTGATCGGATTAGATATTATTGGCCTGTACACTCGGTAAAGGTCGCGGTTCAGCAGCTTTTTGATGATCTGCCTCGTCAAATTCCTGATCCAATTTTGTGGCAGGTTTTTAGCCAGCCTGTTCTTGACCGCGCAGACGCGTTATCTGGTACGCAAGCGCAGCGGCTTGTTCGGGCGCAAATTCAATTGGCGCTTGATCCGTATTTCTTTGATCCTGAGGCAGAGGGCACATCATGACATCAAAATGGATTGTTCCCGATCAGGTATTTGACGGTGGCACGTTGCGAAATGGCTTGGCAGTCCATTGCCAGCAAGGTTGCGTTGTTGAGCTATGCCCAGTGGGGGCGGTTCCCGCCTATGCGCAGGTTGTGCAAATTGGTGGAACGGTCAGTCCTGGTTTTGTTGACTTGCAGGTCAATGGCGGTGGCGGTGTGTTGTTAAACCAATGCCCGACACCGGAAGGGATGCGCGCCATTGCTTTGGCGCACCGCCAATTTGGCACAGTTGCCGTGACGCCGACCGTAATAACAGACACCCATGATGTGGTTGCTGCTGCAGCGGATGCGGCGATCCGTGCCAACGGCGACAGTGGCATTGTCGGCTTGCACATTGAAGGCCCGCATATATCAAAGGTCCGTCGAGGGACCCATGACGCGCAATATGTCCGCCCCATGGACTACGCGACAATCGGGGTCGTGGCCAAGCTGCGCGGTGCAGGTATTTCGACCATGATCACATTGGCACCCGAAGCGACGACGCTTGATCAGATTGCGAAACTGGCTGCACTTGGCGCGGTAGTCTCATTGGGTCACACAAATGCGACATCCGCGCAGATGACCGCCGCCTTTGCAGCAGGTGCGTCATGTGCGACCCATCTGTTTAATGCGATGTCTCCGATGTTGAACCGGTCTCCGGGTGCGGTGGGGGCCGTGATCAATTCGCAGGCCTATGCGGGTATCATTTGCGATGGTTACCACGTGGCCGACGAAATGGTTGGTCTTGCTATCCGCGCGCGCGCTGTATCGGGCCGCATGTTTCTTGTGTCTGATGCAATGCCAACTGTTGGTGGCCCTGACGCGTTTGAATTGTATGGAAATACGATCACGTTGAAGCAAGGCCAATTAGTCAATGCTGAGGGCAGTTTGGCCGGCGCCCATGTCACGATGGCGCAAAGCGTTCAGCGTTTGGTGTCCGTCGTCGGAGTTGATAAGGAGACCGCCTTGCAAATGGCCGTGACCGTGCCTGCTGATGTCCTAAAGCAACCTGAATTGGCCACCGTTGTTGGGCGGTCAGTTGATGACCTGTTGGTGCTGCGCGGTGATTTCGCCGTTGTTGGTACTTTGGGAGGTCAGATTGGTGCCTCGAATGATGCTGTCGCGTGACAGGTTTCACGCTTGAAATTTGTGTGGACTCGGTCGCGCTATTGGATGTGTGTGCCACGCCAATGGTCGACAGAATTGAGCTGTGTTCGGCGTTAAGCGCTGGTGGGCTTACCCCGTCGCTTGGACTGATGCGCTGTGCTTATGGCGTTCGGGAAAAGACGCACGCAATGATCCGTCCTCGCGCTGGCGATTTTGTATATGGCGCGCGCGATATTGATGTGATGCGCGCTGATATCGGTGCGGCACGAGACGCGGGGCTTGCTGGGGTCGTGATTGGTGCTGCGACACAGGCACGCGCGTTGGACATCGACGTTCTGCGCGATTTGATCAGCTATGCGAGCGGTCTTTGCATCACTTTGCACCGTGTGGTCGATACGTTGATCGATCCATTGGCGGCGATCGATTGTGCAGTGGACCTTGGCATAAGTCGCATTCTTACATCAGGAAAGGAAACTACTGCACTGCAAGGCGCGGATTTCCTTGCAGACATGAAACAACGTGCAGGGGACCGGATCGAGATCATGGCCGGTGCCGGCGTTACTGCGCAGAATTTGACCGGCTTGGCTGATAAAACGGGCATACGCGCTTTTCACAGCTCGGGTAGCTATGGCGGCGAGACATCAGATGACCCGTTTGGTCTCGGAGCCGTCGCCACCCCTGAACATGTTCTCAGCAATATTCTGAGAATGCATGCAGTTTTTAATCGCCCCAACTTTCCCAATTGAAATGATGACAAAACCCCTCAGAGGCCCGCGGCGAAGTTGAGTCTGCTCGCGGGTCGTTTATGTGCCTGTCCACAAGCGCTGTGCCGTCTGATCGTGCTTAAAGCAAGCGACTGGCACAGCTTGGGGGATGTTTGCCGACGATAGCTCCAAGGCCGCATGAGGGACGGTCACCAGACTTGTTTGATCCCCAGCCTTGCTAGAATGGTCGATATTCGGTTTGTACCAATTTCACAGGACAAGAATTTTCATAACTGCCCTCGCATGTTCCAAAGCTCTGGGAAAAGTTCGACCTCGAGCATCCGCCGGAGATACTTAACGCCGGACGTTCCACCTGTGCCGCGCTTAAAGCCAATGATGCGTTCGACTGTTGTGACGTGGTTAAAGCGCCAGCGGCGGAAATAATCTTCTAGATCAACAAGTTTTTCAGCAAGTTCATAAAGCGTCCAATGCGCCTCTGGATTTCTATAGACTTGCGTCCACGCATCCATCACTTCGGTGCAAGCGACATGTGGTTTATCCATGCGGTAAGCTTCGGGTGGAAATGTCAGACCGAGTTCCTGCGCCAGATTGTCCAAGGCTACATGATACAGTGATTTTGTTCCTAGCTCTTGTTCCAGCATGCGGTAGAGATCTGGGCGGTGTTCGTGAACTTTCAACATAGCCCGATTGCGATTACCGACGATAAACTCGATCAATCGATATTGATGCGACTGGAACCCAGATGAAGCACCCAAATCTTCGCGAAACGCGGTGTAGTCGCTTGGTGTCATGGTGCGCAGGACGTCCCACGCATTGTTAAGTTGCTCAAAAATGCGTGCAACGCGGGTCAGCATCTTAAAGACCGACGGAAAGTCGCCCTGTTTCAATTTAATGCGCGCGGTCGCAAGTTCGTGCAATGCCAGCCGCATCCACAATTCTGACGTCTGGTGTTGGATAATAAACAGCATTTCATCATGAGCGTCCGACTGCATGTTTTGCGAGCCGAGGATGGGGTCAAGCGACAGATAGTCAGTGTAGCTCATGTCTTTTGCAAAAGACATTTTTGCTCCGTCGTCTTCGGGATCGTATGCCGTCAAGGTTAAGTCTCCATTTCAAGTCCAAGTCTGCCATCAATTGCTTTAGACCGTCAAAGCCGATGAACTAGGGTAACAATTCCGCCTACATCAATAGGGCGGCTATCAAATCGAGTATCTCAAGCGTTGTGGAAACGCTGTCTGCGTAGGGCCCTAGCGTCAGCTATGATAATTCGAAAACGACGGGGCGGTTCCGGCTAAGCACAAAATGACCCATCCGCAACCGAAAAATGGGCGACCGAAGATGGGTCCGCTAGCCTGTTTGCAAGGAGATTACTTCAATCATGCGTGGGCCCTATTGGGGTATGGGTGATGCTCGGTATCATTCAAAAGTTGCCAAATAGGCAACCAATATATCGCGTGCTGCTGCGAGGTCGGATTGCTCGACCATTTCAGTCACAGTGTGAATATATCGTGTGCCGACCACGATCCCAACTGCGCGCGCGCCTGCGGCGGCTTGTTGTGCGGCTGCTCCATCTTGGCCTCCAGCTGCCAGCATGGTTCGCTGGTATGGGATGTCGTTGGCGATTGCGATGGCTTCAATTTGTTTGACCAAGTCCCGATCAGCGATAAACGACGAATCGCGCACATGTAGGCCGAAGCCGTTGCCTTGCACTGTAGTTGCGTCCTTTTCAGGGATGCCGGGGGTGTCGCAGGACAAGGTCGTGTCGATCCCGATGCCGATATCTGGCTGGATCGCAAAGGCGGACGTGCGTGCGCCGCGCAGCCCGACCTCTTCTTGCGTCGTGAATACGACATGGATTTCGGCGCCACGTCCTTTGTTGGCCAGTTCGCGGATTGCTTCGATGCCCAGCCAGCAGGCCACGCGGTTATCGAGCGCCTTCGATACAAATTTGTCGCCCATTTCCAAGAACGGTTCTTCCATGACCACAAAATCGCCGACTTTAACGTGATCGTGAGATTTTTTTCCCATGCCGAGATCAACAAAGAAATCACCCACGGCAGGGATTTTCTTGCGGTCTTCTGGCGATGAGATGTGCACTGGCTTACCGCCGGGGTTCATGACACCCAGAAAGTCGCCGTCATCCGTGCAAACCCGTACGCGTCGTGAAAACAAGTTGCGCGGATCAAAGCCGCCAACGGCTTGCATATAGATGTAGCCATCTTTGCTGATGTGGCTGACCAGAAAGCCGATTTCGTCCATATGGCACAGCAGCATGACCTTTGGCGCGCCCGCGCGGTCCGCGTTGCGTTTACACAACAGTGAGCCCATTGGGTCCACGCGAACCTCGTCGAAAAGCCCGTCGATTTCTGACATTATCAGATCGCGCACGCGGTGTTCGTTGCCCGGCACGCCGGGTGTTTCGCAAAGTGCACGTAAAAGGGCGGTGTTCATGGGGTCACTCCTGTTTTGCATATCTTGATTGCGTCCTGCGTGAATGGCAACGCCTGTTTTATCCACATGAATTTTGCCTTAACGTCGACTTATCCCCAAAAAACTGCTTTACACGAAGTGGGTGTGGTTGCACCATATGCAGTAGGACTAAAACAAGAACACTACTGTTTATTGAGTGAACATCTAGCCCAAGACCCGATCTCTACCGGTGTAATGGGCCAAAAAACGAAGGCCGAGCACATGGCGCTGACGACACATTATTTCGATAGCGATGACCTGCACCCGATTGATTTGGTGGAGCATATTGCCGCCAGCCATGCTTGGGAATTTGACCGCATTCATGATGATCAAATTGCGATGGCAGTTGAAGGTCAATGGCGTACCTACGCAATTACGTTGGCTTGGTCGGCTTTTGACGAGACATTGCGTTTGATTTGCACGTTCGAGATGGAACCACCGGCGCACAGGATGGGGGCGTTGTACGAGACGTTGAACACGATCAATGATCGCTGTTGGGCTGGATCGTTCACGTGGTGGGAAGAGCAAAAGATGATGGTATATCGTTACGGTCTTGTGCTTGCTGGAGAGCAGGTTGCCGGATCAGAGCAGGTCGACACGATGATCAGTGCTGCTGTTGCTAGTTGTGAGCAGTATTATCCGGCCATTCAATTGGTCACTTGGGCTGATCGCACCCCTGCTGATGCTGTACAGGTCGCGATTGGTGGCGCTTACGGCCGCGCCTGATTTGCGTCCAAGGCTTGACCTTGCGCGCAATGCCGGGGGGCAGCCCCCCGGACCCCTGACATATTTTGGCTCGGAAAAAGAGGCGCGTTGCGTCTGATCATTGGCTTGCGTAGTTTGTTGCGTAAGAATGAGGAGCGTTTACGATGATGGATGATGTTGCTGCGCGTGGTCTGGTTCTGCTGGGCTGTGGGAAGATGGGATCTGCGATGTTGGTGGGCTGGTTGGATCGCGGATTGCCTGCGGCGTCTGTTTATGTGCTGGACCCGTATCCGTCTGATTGGTTGCGCACAACGGGTGTACAAATTAATGCGGGTTTGCCCAGCGATCCGGCTGTCGCTTTGATCGCGGTGAAGCCGCAGATGATGGGTGACGCCTTGCCTGCAATGCAAGCGCTGGGCAACGGTAAGACGTTGTTTGTGTCGATTGCCGCCGGCACGTCAATTGCCCGATTTGAAGCGGAGTTGGGGGATTGTACGCCGATTGTGCGGTCTATGCCCAATACCCCTGCTGCGATTGGGCATGGGATCACGGCAATCATTGGCAACGATTATGCAACTGCTGCGCATATCGCGCTGGCGGATGCGTTGTTGTCCACTGTGGGGCAGGTGGTTCGTTTGGACAAAGAGGGTCAGATTGATGCCGTGACTGGTGTGTCTGGATCGGGCCCTGCATATGTGTTTTACCTAATTGAGACGTTGGCTGCAGCGGGCGTGGCCCAAGGATTACCTGCAGAAATGGCAATGCGATTAGCCAAAGCCACGGTCGCAGGTGCGGGCGCATTGGCCGAGGCCGCTGATGAAGATCCTGCGCAGCTGCGTGTCAATGTGACGTCGCCGAATGGCACGACACATGCGGCGCTGGAAGTGTTGATGGATACCGAAACTGGTTTCCCACCGTTGCTGGCCCGCGCAGTAGCCGCCGCCACTGATCGCTCGAAGGAGCTGGGCCGTGGCTGAGATATCATTCGATGATTTCATGGCTGTCGACGTCCGCGTGGGCACTGTAGTACAGGCCGAGCCATATCCCGAGGCCCGCAAACCAGCGATCAAGATATGGGTCGATTTTGGCGGCCAGATCGGGGTGAAAAAGACCTCTGCGCAGGTGACTGTGCATTACACACCTCAGACGCTGGTCGGCCGACAAGTCATGGCTGTGGTCAATTTCCCGCCGCGCCAGATTGGTAAATTTATGTCTGAGGTTTTGGTCTTGGGCTTTCCTGATGAAGACGGGGCCATCGTTTTGGCTACCCCAGATAAACCTGTGCCCCAAGGAGGGCGACTGCATTGAAAAAACTGTTGATTACCCGCGTTATACCCGAAGCGATCGTTGAAAGTGCGCGCGCCCATTTTGATGTGACAGTGCGTCAAAGCACTGAGGACATGATGCCAGATGAGGCGGCAGTGGCCTTGGCCGGATATGATGCGATCCTGCCAACCTTGGGTGACCAGTTCACTGCAAATGCGTTTGGCGGGGATATCCGGTGCGGTGTGCTGGCCAACTTTGGTGTGGGGTACAACCATATTGATGTGGCGTCGGCGTCGGCGGCTGGCGTCGCGGTGTCGAACACACCCGATGTTGTGACCGATGCGACCGCCGATATTGCGATGACGTTGATATTGTCGGCGTGCAGGCGTGCTGGCGAGGGCGAACGGCTGGTGCGGTCTGGCCAGTGGCTAGGTTGGCTGCCAACACAGATGCTGGGCACGCATGTCACAGGCAAGCGTGTTGGTATTGTTGGCATGGGCCGCATTGGTCAGGCGGTAGCAAAGCGCTGTCATTACGGTTTTGATATGCCTGTGATTTATTTCAATCGATCCTTTAAAGAGGTCGAAGTGCCTGCCCGTCAGGTCGACGATTTAGCTGCGTTGATGAGCCAAGCGGATATCATCGTTGTTACCGTTCCAGGTGGTGCGGACACGTTCCAATTGATCGATGCGGCGGCCTTGGCCGAGATGAATTCGAACGCGGTGTTTATCAATGTGGCACGAGGGGATGTGGTGGATGAGACTGCGCTGATTGCGGCATTGAGCGAGGGCCGGATCGCGGCGGCGGGGCTTGATGTTTATGCCCGCGAACCGCTAGTTCCACTAGAATTGCGCGAGATGGAAAACGTCGTGTTACTGCCACACCTTGGCACAGCCGCGTTGGAAATCCGCGAGGCGATGGGACAGATGGCGTTGGACAACGTGATCGCGTGGGCCGCAGGTAAAGCGATGCCAACGCGGGTCGGTTAAGCGCTGTCGCTGACGGCTTCGCGCCAGTGGCGGCGGCATAGTGAGACGTAGCGTTCGTTGCCGCCAACTGCCACTTGATCCCCATCGGTCAGGACAGTGCCATCTGCGTCTTTGCGCACAACCATCGTGGCCTTTTTCCCGCAGTGGCAAATGGTGCGGACCTCGCGCATTTCGTCAGAGAGCGCCAAAAGGGCGGCTGATCCGGGGAATAGTTTGCCTTGAAAGTCGACCCGTAGCCCAAAGCACATGATTGGCACGCCAAGGTCGTCAACTGCGCGGGCCAGTTGCCAGACTTGGGCTTCCGATAGGAATTGAGCTTCGTCGATGAAAATGCACGCGCAGGGGGCGGCATCAAGGCGCGTTCTTATCTTTGCGAACAGGTCTTCGTCTTTGCCGAACGTGTCGGCGTCAGCGCCAATCCCGATCCGGCTACCGATCCGCCCGTCGCCCGCCCGCTTATCGAATTGAGCAATAATCAGATAGGTTTGCATGCCCCGCTCAATGTAGTTGTGCGAGGCTTGAAGCAGCACAGTCGATTTACCGGCGTTCATCGTGGAGTAATTGAAATAAAGCTTGGCCATGAGCCTTTGTTAGCGCCGAGCAGGGATCATTTGCAAGTCGATCACATGGTGATTTTTGTGCAGAGAGTGGAAATGGTTGCAAACCCCCGAGCCAAAACGAGGGTATCGGTTTTCAGTGGCTTGCAACCATAACTGGTACTGGCGGTGCAACTTGGTACCATACTGGTCGAAGCCTTTAAAAACGGGCTGTTTCATACATGACAAATTCAAAGAACCGTATTAATGGGAAGGGAAGATTATTTTTCCCCATAACATTTGGCGGGGCACGGGAGGCGATCAGTATGGCCGGGTACGGAAGTTATTTAAAAAAGCATACAGAAGCGCTTGTAAAAGATGTGGGTATCGAGGCTGCCTGTGAATTGACCGGCAAGTCTAAGGCGACGCTTGGCCGCTATTACTCGGATTCGGATGAGCATTCTGACCGATTCATGCCCGTGGACGCCGTCGCTGCCCTTGAGGCCGCATCGTCTTACCCGCACATCACGTCGGCATTGACGGAAATGCGTGGCATTACGTTGTCGTATGACGAAGCGCGTAAAAATACTGAAGGTGGTATTAATTCGGATGTGATCAAGTTGAGCCAGCGGTTCGCGATGTTGATGGGCGAATATAACTTGTCTATCGAAGATGGCGTCATTTCAATGAATGAGGCCAAGCGTTTACTGCGCGAAACGACAGCGATACAAAAGGTGTTGTTGAATATGAAATTGCATTTGGAAGAAGGCAAGTAGGTCAAGAGATGGACCTGTCTGACCTGCCAAACCTTGCGCCTGATGCGCTGATGCCGCTTGATTGGGACAGCTTGCGTGGCCCTGACGATGACGGGCATCCACCCCGCATTTTGCTGCTGTACGGATCGTTGCGCGATGTCAGCTATTCGCGCCTTTCGGCGATGGAAGGGGCCCGTGTTTTGCGCGCCTTGGGTTGCGAAACGCGTATGTTTGACCCCTCGGGCTTGCCGTTGCCGGATGACGCGGACGAGACCCACGACAAGGTTGCTGAGTTGCTCGACTTGGTGATGTGGTCTGAGGGCATGGTTTGGTCCAGCCCAGAACGTCACGGCGCGATGACGGGCATTATGAAGACCCAAGTCGACTGGATTCCACTGTCGCCAATCGGTGGTGTGCGTCCGACCCAAGGCAAGACGCTTGCGGTGATGCAGGTATCGGGCGGGTCGCAGTCATTTAACACGGTCAATCAGATGCGCATTTTGGGCCGCTGGATGCGGATGGTCACGATCCCGAACCAATCATCTGTACCAAGGGCTTGGGCCGAGTTCGACAAAGGCCGCATGAAGGCGGGACCGCTATACAATCGTATCGTAGATGTGATGGAGGAATTGGCTCGTTTTACGGTCATGACCCGCGGGCGGTCGCAGCTAACCGACCGCTATTCAGAGCGTGTTGAAAGCCTTGAGGCGGTACATGCGCGAGTGAATAAATGATGCGTTAAAACGCATCCTACGCACGCTCAACGATCACCGATCCTACGGAATAGCCTGCGCCAAACGAGCAGATAAGTCCGGTATCACCCACCGCCAAATCGGATGAGTTTTGTGAAAACGCGATGATGCTGCCTGCGCTGGATGTGTTTGCATAGTCTTGCAAAATGTTAGGCTGTTCGCCGTCCATTGGCACACGGCCCAACACCTTCTTCCCGATATAGTCGTTCATCGTCTTGTTGGCTTGATGTAGCCAGAGCCGTTTCAGATCATCCGCCTGCATGCCAGCATCTGCCATGTGATCGGCGATATGTTTGCTAACCAATGGCAGGACTTCTTTGAAAACCTTGCGTCCGTTTTGCATGAACTGCATGTCGCGCCGGTCTTCCATCTGGTCGTGGGTCCGACGCAAAAACCCGTTGTTATTGCGAATGTTGTTCGAAAACTGGGTCGCGCAGCGGGTGGATTTGACTTTGAAGTGCGGCTTGCCGAGGTCTTCGTCACGTTCAAGAATGGTTGCAGTGGCCACGTCTCCAAAGATAAAGTGACAATCGCGGTCCCGCCATTCGAGGTGGGCTGAACAGATTTCCGGATTGATCACAATGGCCCGCTGAATGGACCCTGCGCGGATCATATCGACCGCTGTTTGGATGCCAAACGTTGCCGATGAACACGCCACGTTCATATCAAACGCAAAGCCGCCTGCGCCCAAAAGTTGTTGAATTTCAACGCCAACCGCCGGATAGGCCCGTTCCATATTGGACGCCGCACAGATCACCAAATCAATGTCAGCGCCAGTTAAGCCTGCCTCGGTCAGGGCCTTTTGCGCGGCATCCAATCCAATTTCAGCCATATAACTGGGGGCATCATCGGTACGCGCAGGCAGGTTGGGGTACATGCGCTCTGGGTCCAATATGCCGTCTCGGTCAAGCACGTAGCGCTGTTCAATTCCACTGGCCGCAAAGATGAAATCAGCCGATGATTGGGGTTTGGCATCCACGGTGCCTGCTGCAATCGCATCAGCATTCTTGGCATTGAACAAATCGGCATACGCGTTGAAAGCCACGACCAATTCGTCGTTCGTTATCACCGCCTGTGGGGTTAAAACGCCGGTGCCTGTGATCGCTGCTGTGAACATGGTGAACCCTTGAATTTGCTGCGTTATCCTAGAGTCAATTTTTGGCGTGTGTCCAT
>Ga0209712_10001435_pt1 | contig 20319 bp, 17 predicted proteins | sample ArcOceMetagenome_FD_187443 | JGI IMG/M metagenome (GOLD analysis project Ga0209712, IMG submission 187443) | Marine eukaryotic phytoplankton communities from Arctic Ocean - Arctic Ocean - Greenland ARC118M Metagenome (SPAdes) (version 2) | ecosystem: Environmental > Aquatic > Marine > Oceanic...
AATCATCTTTTCGAGCTGGGTAGACAATAGGTTTGATCTTTATAAGATTGGTAGTAATGGTAATAATCTCGTACGTTTAACTAAGAATTTTGGCTCAAACGAAGAGGCTTGGTTCTCTCCAGATGGTCAATTCATAGTCTTTACCTCACAAAGAGTTATAAGCCGTAAGAAGGCTGTACAAGAAATATACATAATGAATAGAGAGGGAGAGATTCTTTCGAAGATCACTTCTGACTTTGGTAAAAACTATACACCTAGGTGGTCCAACTAACCGTATTTAAACGAAATAACGCACAAAGTCTAATGCCCGACAGTTTTAATCTTGTAAAATTTTCATACACTGCTATACTCTATTTAGTTACACAGTGCATAAAACTTACACAGTAAAAAATATAAACTGACCAGGAGATTTACATGACAAGAGCTTTAAACCTAGACCAAGTATCTAATCTTTCAACAGAATTACTTTCTAATTTAAACGAAGGGATCTTCTTCTCAAGACTATCAGATTTTATGATGGCTCAATTTGGAGAATATAAAGTTCAAGTATTTCAATCTTTCGGAGATGGGACAACTCAACTAAGAGCTGAAAATGGTAAAGCAATTAAAGATGGTATGACTTTTCCAAAAGGTCAAAACCTATCAGGATATGTTACAAGAATGAAGAGAGCATACTACTCAAACTCATCAAGAGATCCTATGTTAGCAACATCTAAAAGAGATGAATGTGTAGAGTCTGAATTATGTGTTCCAGTTCTTTGTGAAGACCTAATTATCGGAACAATTCATATTCAATCTAACAGTGCTGATAGAAAATTCTCAGACATTGATGTAGCAGAAGTTAATGAAATACTAAACCATTTAGAATCAGCAATTAGAAATATGAGAATGTACTTAATTGCTAAAAACTTAAACAAAGAGCTACAAACTAGAATAGAAGAAAAAGAGCAAGAATTATTAAATAGAGGACCTGTTCTTAAATCATCAAGAGGAAGAACAGAACAAATCGAAATGATTGGTCACTCAAATGCAATTACAGATATTTTAAATATTGCAAAAAGAGTAGCTAAAGAGGACTTCCCAGTATTTATCCAAGGTCAATCCGGAACTGGTAGAAAACAATTAGCTAAAAAGATACACTCATTAAGCGAAAGAAAAGATGCTGAATGTATTGTTGTTCACTGTTCAGCAATCGCTGAAGAGCAAATCGAAGTAGAATTATTTGGTAAATCAGATAGACCAGGTGTTTTACAAAGAGCAAACGGCGGAACAATTATTCTTGATGCTGTTGAAGAGCTTCCAGTAAGTATCCAAGGTAAACTATTAAGAGCAATTGTTTCAGGTGAAGTTTATAACATGGACTCAAGTATTCCATGTGCTATCAATATGAGAATTATTTCTTTAACAAACGCTTCAATTGAAAAATCTGTTGAAGAAGGAACATTTAGAGAAGACCTTCTTTATAGACTAAACATTGTTGGAATTACAATGCCAAGCTTAAGTGAAAGACAAGATGATATCAAAGTTCTTTCTGAGTACTTCTTAAACTTAGGTAAAAATGCTGAAGATTTTAAAATTTTAACTAGCAAAGCAATTGAAAAGCTTTCTACATACAACTGGCCAGGTAATATTCAAGAGCTTAGAAACATTATGGAAAGAACTTATATTCTTTCTGAAGACAAATATGTAGATGAGCAGCACCTTCCAAGGTTAATTGCTGATGAAGTTGCAGAAGTAGAAGAGGAAGCACAAAACTTTTCTGAAATGACTCTTCACGCACTTGAAAAATTACATATCTGTAGAACTCTTGACCATTTAGACGGTAACAAGACAAGAGCTGCAAAAGTTTTAGGAATTACAGTAAAAACACTTTATAACAAACTGCACAGCTACGGATTAGTTCACCCAAAAGCTGAATAAATAGGATGTGTGCTCTATAATACAACGTGGAGCACTATTGAATTAAATATGTTGTAGTTTCAATCACTAAAAAGTAAAATGACAAATACGGGAGTTAAATATGGCAAGAACAGCAAAGAAATCAAGAGCAAAAAAAGAAAATCCAGAGGTAGTTGCAGCAATAAAACTATTTAAGGCAAGTGGAGAAGTTGAATCTTTCTACCAATTTGTTCATGAGAATAACCTTAGAAATGAGGCAAATATTTTAATAAAAATGGTATTAAAAACTTTAACACCAGCAAAAAGAAAAAAGAAAATGCTTCAATAAGAAGATTTTTAAATAACTTTAAAGCACCATTTTAAATATGGTGCTTTTTTTTGGAAAAGACTTAAGCATGGATGCAAATAAAAGTTCAAAGAATGATAATATTATCTTCGATCCTCTATACGGATTTATTCACCTAACGACTCTTGAATGGGAAATCATTCACACTCCTTTTTATCAAAGACTAAGATGGATCAAGCAAATAGGTTTTTCGTGTTATACATTTCCCGGTGCTGAGCATTCAAGATACGGTCACTCTATTGGTGTCCTAAACAATGCTCACAGAATTTTAGAATCTATTGGTATTGCTGTTAATGATAAAGAACTTTTTGATGATGAATTCTCAAGTAAAGAAAAAAAGTATCACCAAAGCATAAGACTTGCCGCCTTACTTCATGACCTTGGAACTTTTTGTTTTTCTCACACAACTGAGATGGCCTATATAAGATATGGAGATACCACTAATTCTAAGAACTCAAAAGGGCATCCTGATGATCATGAACACCTTGGCTCTTATATTATTAAAAATTCTAAAATTGAAAATGGAATAACTTTTATTCTAGAAAAGTATAAAATAGATCCACAATTAATTTCCGACCTTGTTAAAGGAGTGGCCCCAAGTGTTTTAGCAAATCAGATCCTTCATTCTGAAGTTGATTGTGATCGAATGGACTACTTACTTCGTGATGCTCATTACACAGGCCTAAACTATGGTGCATATGATAGAGATTATCTTCTTCATCATTTTACTGTTGTGGAGCAAGCCGGCCATAGAATTCTTGCAATTAAACATAATGCTCTTCACTGTGTTGAAGATTTTTTGAACTCACGATTTGCTTGGTACTCTCAAGTTGTTAGATCTTCAAGAGGAGCAAAATATGATGCTCTTGCTGAAGAGTTAACTTTTTATCTACTAGAGAAGGGGCAAATTTATAGTTACTCTCAATTATTAGATATGGTTAAGAATGATCCGCTTAAATTTTATACTTTTAATGATCAATACTTTATGAATCGAATTCATACTTTATTTTATGAAGGTTTCTTTGATAAAGAGATTAGAATGAAAGAGATTACAGAAAGTCTCTTATTTGAAAAATCTCCAAGGACAATTAGAGTCACAGAGTTTCAACAAAGAATCTTAAATCAAGATGATGATATTCTAAATGATAAGTTTAGAAAGAAAGCTCATGACAAAGTAAAAGAAATTCAAGCGATCCTGAAATCTAAGGGGACTGATAAAGACTGGATAGTTGAAGATATTCCGAAAAAAAATATTATATTTGTTCGATCAAAGAAACAGGTTATAAAGAAACAATCTGGTCCTAATGTTATGCTTGAGCGTGACCCAGCTAAGATCTTAACTGAGAATGGAGATGTTCAATTATTGGTAGATGTTCAAAACTCGATAATTGCTAATCTTCAAGACGTTTATAATTTCGTACCTAATGTTTATTGCTCTGAATCTGCATATCAGCTTTTAAAGCAAGAAAAGATCATCGATTAGTACCAGATCAAATCTGCAGTCATATTCTCATACTAAAATCAACAGGTATTAATTTTGCTTATATCTATGAGACCTTTACTTTCTATCTCTAGAAGCGTTAAAATATATATAGCAGATGGATCTGCCTTCCTTATTAATTTAAGGTAGTTAAGACTTCGGAAGGGTCAAATGAATCAAGAAAATCTTTTAAATCTCAAAAGTTCTAAAGGGTTGAGGAATACGTTTCTCTTCCACCTTGAAGGTGTATCAGTTAATTTTGGGACTGTTCATGCACTGAAGAATGTGAATTTAACTATAAATCCGGGGGAAGTACTCTTCATTACTGGGAAATCTGGCGCGGGTAAAACAACATTATTAAATCTCTTAGCAGGTGACTTAAACTCCAAAGCTGGAAAAGTTATTTCTCCTGATCATAAAACCGTTTTTACATCCCAAGTCTTTCAAGACTTAAGACTAATGGAAAATAAATCTTGTGAAGAAAATCTATGGGTCAGTTACGATCCTAAAATCTATAAGAATAAAAATGAATACCATCAAGATATGATGGAGTTATGTAATGTTTTGGGAGTGAAAGACTTTCTTAGTATTAAAATGAAAGATGCAAATGGTGGACTAAAACAAAAAGTAGCAATGATTCGAGCTCTTTTAAGTAAACCACAAGTTCTCTTAGCAGATGAACCAACTGCAGCTCTTGATAAAGAAAGTGCAATGAAGCTATTTGAAATATTAAACTTCTACAATGTAAGAAGAAACCTTACTGTCGTTTGGGCTTCTCACAATAGAGATCTTGTAAAACAATTTCCAGGAAAAATCGTTCACTTAGACGGTGGAAAACTCATCTATTCGGGGCATGCATGTTTTATTTAAATCACTTTTTAAAGTCTCTTACTAGTTTCAAATTAAATGGATTACTATTTGTTTTATTAACAGTAATACTTACAACAGCTTTGCATAATAGGTCTTATGTACAAAAGCTATTCTCATTAGCAAATAAAACGATAACGAGACCCTACTTTAATGCTCTTGTTACAAATGATGTAAACTTAAATACTGTTGCTAGAAAACTAAAAAAACTTCCAGGAGTAGAAGCAGTAACAATTAAAAAAGTAAATGATGTGAAAGATGAACTTGGTAGCTTAAAAGGTGAACTTGATACTGATGTATTAAATAGCTTAGTTAATATCAACTACACTTCTCTTACTGTTGAACTTGGTAGGAGTTTACAGGCGAGAAGCCAAAGTTTGATTCGTGAGTATTTAACTCGATTAGTAGGAAAGGATTCAATAACAATCTCAGATATTAAAAAGCCTAAAATATTAAAAATGAAAAAAAATGATCCATACCTTTTTCTTAATAATTGGGGGGATTTATATCTGATTGGTCTTCTAACAGTTATCTGGTTTGCATCTTGCTTTAGTTTTTCCAAGTATTTAAATAACTATTCATATCTGATTGAAAAATTTCAAAGAAAAAAGAAAGTAGGCTTGAAAATTTTTTCTTTTGGTCTAGTAACTACTGTTACAGCATCTTTACTTGGAAACTTATACTTTAATCCGAAAGTGGCAATCATTGAGTGGCTATTTATGATTACTCTTATAGGTTTTTCTCTAATCATCTTTAAACAAAAAATGGAATACAAAAAGTTAGTCTAATGAAAATGAAATTACTTCTGAAATTTACAGTTACTTTTTGTTTTGTACTTACAACTACAAGTATGGCCTTATCAAAAACGAGTGTCAGAGCTTTAAAAGATAAGTTAAATACTCAAAGTGCAGATGTGGCCAAAATTGGTGCGACTATTAGAACGATTGAAAAAGAACTTGGTAAGACTAACGATACCTATATTAATAAAGCACGTAACCTTAAAAATATCGACTCCAAAATCTTAGTTCTTAAAGAAAGTCTAACTCACTCAGCGACAGAAATCTCTGATTCATATAAGCTTAGTCGTAATATACTTAATCAATACTTACTTGATAAAATAGATGATAAATCTGGAGATAAGTTATTAAAGAAAAAAATTTATTTTAAGTTACTTGCAGGTAATGTACAGAAATTGAAAATCGCTCAAAAATCATCTCGTAATTTATTAGAGGCCATTCAAGAGTATGAAGGTAGGGCCAAAAATGCTCGTATTAATGAAGATACTCTTTATAATCTCATTGTTGAACTTGAAAATAAAAAGAAATTCTTAGGTAGTGATTATATATCTAAAATGGAAGCAAAGAATGAAATTGAAGAGCAATTAGAAACAGCAATTGCTAGACAGAAAAGTAAAAAATCAAACAGAAAAAAGAAGGTCTCTAGATCTAATGTCAAAATTGGAATGGAAATCTCTAATCCAATTGCAAACTATATCAATATCAAAGGAAGTAAAAAAGGTGTTACTTATAAGTATAATAAAGTAGAACCAATAAAATCAACGCAAAATGGCCAAGTTGTTTATGCTGGTGAATTAGCAAGCTACGGTAAAGTAATAATGATTGATCACGGAAAAGATATAAGATCTGTAATCCTTGGAGACTTTTCAATTAAGGTTAAAAAAGGGGATGTTGTTAATAGAGGTGGAGTCATTGCTTATACTAATGTTGATCCAGGTGTAACAAAATCTCTTTACTATGAAGTGCGTAAGAAAAATATTGCGCAAAATACCTTGAGTTTATTAAAGAAAAGCAATAAAAATATCTAGTACAAAAAAGTATAAAAAATAAAAGGAATTATATAAATGAAAAGTCTACGCTCAATCGCTCTTGTTGGTGTTTGTACATTTTTTATGTCATCACTTTCATACGGTGTTACTAAATCAAGGTTTGAAGAATTAGAACTATTTAACAAAGTATTATACTTGATTGAAAGTCAGTATTATAGAAAGGTTGATACAAATAAATTAATTGAAGGTGCATTAAAAGGAATGATGGATACTCTGGATCCCCATTCCGCATTTTTAAATAAAGAATTTTTCAAAAAGATGCAAGATGATACTGATGGAGAATTTGGAGGCCTTGGAATTGAAGTCACTCAAAAAGATGGTGTTGTTTATGTTGTTACACCGATAGATGATACACCGGCATATAGAGTTGGTATAAAAGCAAAAGATAAGATCGTAGAGATTAATCATGAGTCTATCTTAGGTATGACACTCGATGAGTCTGTAGATAGGATGAAAGGCGATACTGGAACTAAGATCCACATGGGCATTATACGTGAGGGTGAGCGCGGAATAAAACATTTTACTATGACGCGTGAAAAGATTCAAATCAAACCGATTAAATTTTCACTTATAGCTAAAAATTACGCATGGATCAGACTTACACAATTTCAAAGAAAGTCCGCTTTTTATATGATTAAGGCCATAAAGAAACTTAAAAAACAATCTAAGAAGAATGGTGGAATTAAGGGGATTGTTTTGGATCTTAGGTCAAATCCAGGAGGTCTACTAGATCAGGCCGTTGAGGTTTCTTCAATCTTTTTAAAGGATGGAGTTGTTGTGTCTACTGAAGCACGAGATCCAAATAATAAAGAAGTAAGATATGTTAAAAAAACTGGGTTTAAAGATGTAAAAACACCTTTAATTGTTTTAGTTAATGGAGCATCTGCTTCTGCTAGTGAAATTGTTGCAGGAGCTCTTCAAGATCATGAGAGAGCTCTTATCATGGGAAGTCAGACCTTTGGAAAGGGTTCTGTTCAAACCGTTGCTAAAATAGATAAGCATAATGGTGTTAAATTAACAGTAGCTCAATATATGACTCCAAAAAATAGAAAGATTCAGGCAATAGGAATTGTTCCAGATATTAAGCTTGATGAAGCTGACGCAACTTGGATAACTAGTCATAAGAAAGAAGCTTCATATATAAGAGAAAAAGATCTTAGAAATCATCTAACTGCAACAATAGAATCTAAAGAAGAAAAAGCTAGAAGGTTAGTTGAAAAAAAAGAAGCTAGGGCCAAAAGAACACTTGAGTTAAAAAACAAGAAAAATAAAACTGTTAAGAAAGATGATATTTTCAAAAAGTATAACCCTAAAGAAGATTATCAAATATTGCAGGCCGTTAATTTTTTGAAATCATTTTCAATCTATAAGAATATAAAAGCTGTTAAGTAGTTTTCGGCACAAATTTTATGTTGTACGCTTGAGTCATGGGTATTCAAGCGCAAACAGTCTCACAAATTATAAGCCAAATTAAGACTTCATTAGAAGGTCAGTTTAGAGCGATAACTGTAACCGGAGAAGTAACTAATCTTAGCCCATCAGCAGCTGGTCACTGGTACTTTACACTATCCGACGCTAATAGCTCTATATCAGTTGCTTTGTTTAAAATGGACGCCTTAAGAAATCCAATTATTAAAAATACTAAAAATGGTGATCAGATTGTAATTACTGGTCCAATAAGTGTTTACCCTAAAAGAGGAAGCTTTCAGCTATTGGCTAAAAAACTTACAACAGTTGGTAAGGGAAACCTTGTTCTTCAGTATGAAAAACTTAAAGAAAAACTTACTCGTGAAGGTTTATTCGATTTAAGTATCAAACGGCCATTAATGAAGTTTCCAAAAAAGATAGCTGTTATCACCGCCTTAAAGGGAGCTGCTCTTCAAGACTTTTTAAATGTAATGAAAAGGCGTTCTTACTGGGGTGATATACTTATTATTCCTGCCGTTGTTCAAGGTGTTGCTTCAGCAAAAACATTAATTGAAGCAATACAAAAAGCTCAAGGAGTTGGCGACATAGATATAATCGTCTTAACTCGTGGTGGTGGAGCAATTGAAGACCTATGGTCATTCAATGATGAAGAGTTAGTTAGAGAGATATATAAATGTTTTATTCCAGTTGTCTCAGCAGTTGGACATCAAGTTGATTATACTTTATGTGACTTTGTATCTGATCTTCGCTGTGAAACTCCAACTGCGGCTGCTGAAATTTTGACTCAACCCTATACTGAAATAGATCAAAGAATCAGTTTTGTAGGCCATAAGCTTAAAAACTTACTTTATAGACAGCATTCTCAGATTGATAAGCGTTTGAAAAGAATATCTCCAATTCATGTTCTTCATATTTTGAAGCAAAAACTATTTAAAGCAGAATCAACTATAAGTGAAATCCAACTTAAAAGTAGAGCTTATGAGTTAACTGGTATTTATGATAAGCAAATGCAACTTGATGATCTAGTATCAAGAATGAAAATGGCCATAGATCAATCTGTTAAAAAATATTCTCATAAACTTGAAATTGTAGAGACTAAGATTACTGGTCTTAATCCTAAAGGTATTTTAGATAGAGGATATACAATAATTCAAGATGAAGAAAACAATGTCATTACAAATTTAAAAAAGTTTAATAAACTAACGAAAGATAAAAAAGTTAGTATACAGTTCTCAGATGGATCAGCTCAACTACTAAAGGATTACTAGAAGATGAAATATATAATACTATTAGCATTAACAATTTCTTGTTCAGGAATTAAAACTATAAATAATGAGAAAGAAGTAGCTAAGACTACTGTTCAAAAAGAATTACCTCTTATTGAAAGTATTCAGGAAGTTACTTTAAGACCTGGGAAGGCAACTTTTGTAGAGTTTAATATAAACCTTGATGATGGAAAAATCATATTAGATTGTAATAAAAAGAAAGTCTCTTTTGTTGTACTAAATAAGAAAGCTAAAACATTGATGGGTGAGTCTTACTTTTCAAAGTTAAAGCCTTATAAGTGTTTGTATAATAATAAAAAAGTTCTCTCTGTTAAAGTTCTAGACTTTCCCTACAAAAGTGAAAAGTTAAATGTAAATAAAAGTAGAGTCACTTTATCAAAAAAGAATCTAGCAAGAGTCATTAAAGAAAGAGAAATAAAGAGAAAAGTATATTTAAAATCTTCTTCATACTTTTTATTTAATGAACCATTTGTGACTCCACTAAATAGTTACATAACAAGTCACTATGGAAATAGAAGATTATTTAACAATAAAAAGAGATCTCAACACTTAGGTAATGATTTCAGAGCTGCGGTTGGAGTTCCTATTCCAATGGCAAACAAAGGGAAGGTCGTATATACAGGAAATCTTTTTTATTCTGGAAACGTTGTTATTGTTGATCATGGCTTAAATATTTTTACTGCCTATGGACATCTATCAAAAATAAAAGTTCAAGTCGGAACGATTGTTAATAAAGGTGATATTGTGGGTCTTGCTGGAAAAACTGGACGAGTAAGTGGTCCTCATTTGCACTGGGGTGTTAAAATTAATGGTAGCTGGATTGATGGTTTTTCACTAGTAGAAGAATCTAAGAAAATGTAATGAATATTCAGTCTTCATGGAATAAAAAATACTTAGTTATCCTTGATCCTCTAATTAAACAATTAGATTTAGATTTATTTAATAATATTCATTCTAAATTAGAAGCATTCAATTTTTCAATCTCTTCAAATATAGAAGACAACTCAAGTAGTAAATATTTAAAGACTATCTTAATTCTGAATCAAACGAGAAGACAGTCAGACTCATTCTTATTCGATCAAACTAGCAAAAACGTAATTATAGAGTTTTTGGGTGCCAATATGAGCTTATTTGATGGACCAGATGAAGAAGTTGATCTTGAGTTTCATCTTAAGTTTAAAGATGAAAAAGAACTTAATAACTGTTTTAAGTTGCTTCAATCTTTTTTATCTTCGTTAACTGAAAAGTATGAAAAATATTTATTTCGAAAGTCAGAACTTTATTTAAAAAAAATCTCTAATAATAAGGCTCTTAAAGAAAATTGTTTAAATGATAAAAGTTTAATACTAGTAGAAAAAATTGAACAGGATCTTTATAGTGCGACCAACTTTTCGCAACTTGTAGAAACCTTAGATAGTATTAATAAAGTTAACGACTTCTTTTTTTCAATTAAATACCCATTTGAGGTTAAGGAAAACCATCAATGCTTGCCTCTAAACTTTGAAAATCAGTTGTATTTTCTCTCTTTCGAAGATCATCCTTCATCTAAACACTTATTAGCATACATATATCAAGTTATTTATGTGGCTTTGTTAAGATTGGAGAGTAAAAGAGCAAATGTGGAAGTTTTAGAGAATCTAGAAAAAATTTTCACTGAAATATCTATCCCTGTAGTTGTTTTTGATAAAGACCAACAACTTGTCTTACATAATGAGTTATTTATTAACTTAAATATATCTACAAAAAAATGTTTATCTCTTGAAGCAAATGATCAGCTAACTATTAATGATAATGTTTTTAAAATTCAAAAAAATTACGTTGATAAGGGTGAGCATATTCATATTAATTTTATTCCTGTTAATGATGTTCTGGGTTCAAGTACAAATCCATCTTCTGAAGAACTTGGTATTGTTAGCTCTTCTATTGCACATGAGCTAAATAATCCTCTCGCTGGTATTTTAGCAGCTCTTACAGTACTAGAGATGGATGAGTATCCAGATGATATCATGGAAAAATTTTCTCAAATGAGAAAATCAGTTCTAAGGTGTAAAACACTTGTTGAAACATTCTTGGGATTTTCAAAAGTTCAAGGTGGCTCAGTACATTCTACTATGAACTTAGAAGAAAGTTTTAATCAGGCGATGGAGTTAATTCGGTTCAGGTTAATAGAAAACAATATTACTATTCATTTTGATTATAAGGTAAACTCTAAAATGAATTCAAAAGTAAATGGGCATATCATGTCTATGATATATTACTTATTCCTAGGAGAGTTACTAACAAGCTTTTCTCATCAAAACTTAGTAGAGTTAAAAAATAGTCAAAAGATCGAAGGTGTTGCAACTGAGAATAGTGATCATCTTGAATTGATTCTTCCTGAAAATTTATCTCTTGCAGAATCTTTTTTTAAATCAAAATTAATTAGTCATTTGCTTGAGAGTCAGAAACTCAAAGTTGAAGTCTTAAAAAATAAATGTACTTTGTTCTTATAAAGACTTCGTAGGGAAGTTGTAAGTCGATTTATCTTCTTTTGCAAATTCTTCTAAAACCTTGAAAAAGTGACCGTCCCCATCCTTTATTGTTTTTCTATTTAGAAATAAGTAATTATTAGATGCTCTGTTCTTAGTTAAAAAGGACTCAACTAGAGGAACGATGTCTCTATGAAGTAAGTGCTTTCTTTTTCCTTTCTGATTGCCTTCAAATCTACTTATTTGAGATTTTAAAAACTGAAGCATTTTCTTCTTTTGAGCAGGAAATTTGAATATAGCTTTAGTATTTGTATTTAAATGTAAGAATGAATGAACTACAAATTGATCTTTAATTAAATGATGAGTAATAACAAAATCTAAACCATCTACTTTATATTCTTTTGTTATTTCTGCATTAGTTTTATATTTAGCCGCTAAATAGTCTAAGATTTTTTCTCTAATTTCTTCAGGGTATTTTAAATAGTGATTGTTGAACTGGAAAATACCATCTAGGATTGGGTTAAGAAGTCTAATTGTAAGCATTTCCCATTCAACCATTCCTAAAAACTCTTTAATAAATTCAATTTCGTCATTAGGATTACTTATTGGAAGCGCACCTTGAATTATTCCTCTATCACCTTTAAGAATAATAAGCATAGGGCATTCATTATCGATAATTTTATCAATAATCGTATTTATTTCCTTCTCTTTTGAGTAATGGATTCTATCAAGTTCAAACTTATTTTTTGGGTAATATAGCTGGTTAACTTTCTTTATACCTTTACTAATAAATACTTCTAAAAACTTTAGTAAAAGTCTTGAAGTTGCTAAAGCATCATCATGGGCCCTGTGAGCATTTGAATGCTTTATATCAAAAAGTTGACTCATATAATTTAAATTTGAATTCATTATTTCTGGAATCATATGTTTGGTCATTACATTAGTGCAAAGAACTTTATTTGTAAGTTCTTCGCGATCAAGTCTTCTTAAGACACTGTTTAAAAACGGAACATCAAATGAAGTGTTATGAGCAACAATAATATCATCACCAATAAAATGTAGTATTTCTTCAATTTTCTCTTCGATTTTAGCCTGACCTTTAACATCTTTTTGCTTAATTGATGTAAGCTTTTGGATAAAATCAGGGATATACATTTCCGGATCAATTAGATAATTTAGCTCATCAGAAATCTTTAAATTCGTTACTCGAACCATACCAATCTCTATGATTTTATCATTCTCATGGTTTCCACCTGTTGTTTCAAGATCGATAACACAGAAAGATAGGTCTTCTAATAATTTTCTAGAGCTAATATTTTGTTCAGACATTATAGTTTTTGTCCAATTTCTGAAACTAATTGAGTTAAAAGATTAGAGAATTTGTTCATTGCAATTCTTGCAACATCTTTTACATCCTCATGGCTTAGTTTTTCATTACCAGCACCTGCTGCTAGGTTTGTGATGCATGATATACCTGCGACTCTCATCCCTAAGTGATTAGCTGCAATTGATTCTGGAACAGTACTCATACCAACCAAATCTCCGCCTAATATTCTTAACATATTTATTTCTGCAGGTGTCTCATAAGTTGGTCCAAGAAGAGCGCAATAAACTCCACCCTTTATTTCAAAGTCTAGTACCTTAGCACTAGATTTTATTAGATCAATTAATTCTAAATCATAAGCTTGAGTCATATCTGGAAATCTTGGTCCAAATTCTGAAATATTTGGTCCAATAAGTGGATTCCTACCAGTCATATTAATATGATCTTTTATATAAACCAAATCACCTGGAACATAGTCAGTATTAATTCCCCCTGATGCATTCGTTAAAATTAAATATTCACATCCAAGCAACGATAAAACTCTTGTCGGAAGAACAACTTCATCAAGTTCATGACCTTCATAAACATGGTAACGACCTTGAAGAACTGCAACATCTAAACCTTTAACTTTACCAATAATGAGTCTGCCTTGATGGCCTTCAACAGTTGTTTTGTGAAAGCCCGGAATATCTTCATATGGAATAATAGTTTTATCTTCAATCTGATCAACATATACACCAAGTCCAGAACCTAGAATAATTCCAACAGTTGGTTTCGTTTTTGTTATTGATTGAATATACTCAGTTGCATTTTGAATTTTTTCTATTATTTCCATGATTATACCTTCCTTTTAGTTTTTTTTACTTCAATTACTTCATGTATTGTTTTTGGCTTTTCAACTTTAACTTTTGAAAATTTAACAACATCATTAAAGAATCTTTCAGTAATATATTTAACTTTATTTGTTTGATTTTCGTTGTGATGAATAGTGAAAATTGATTCACCTTCTTTTACTTTGTCTCCAATCTTTTTATGAAAAACAAAACCTACACCAAAATCAATCTTATCTGTTTTAACTTTTCTACCACCACCAAGTTCAGTAGCTAAGAGTCCAATCTGATCACATTTAAAACTTTTAATCCATGCAGAGTTTGGAGCAATAACTTCAGTTGTGTATTTAGCTTGAGGTAATCTAGAGTAATCATCGATGACTTTTTCATCACCATTTTGATTCTTAATTAACTCTCTGAATTTCTGAAGTGCAGATCCATCTTTAACGGATTTCTTAGCGGCTTTAAGGGCCTTGGCATAAGTAGGTTCAACTCCACCAATATGAATCATTTGAGCAGCAAGGGCTAGGGATAATTCAGTAATGTCTTTTGGACCATTGCCTTTTAATACTTCTATACTCTCAATAATTTCTAATGTGTTTCCAACGGCATTACCAAGAGGTTGATCCATATTTGTAATTAGAGCTACTGAGTTCTTATCAAAACGAGAGGCCGTATTTAAAATACTTTTTGCTAGTTTCTTCGCTTGAGATTTTGAACTCATAAACGCGCCAGAGCCAGTCTTTATATCCATTACAATTCCATTAGCCCCTTCAGCTAATTTCTTAGACATAATAGAAGCTGTAATTAAAGGTATAGAGTCTATAGTTGCTGTAACATCTCTGAGTGCATAAATTATTTTATCAGCAGGTGCTATATCTTTTGTTTGTCCGATCAAAACAAGGCCTCGATCATTTAATAAGTTTTCAAATTCAGTTAGAGGAATATCAGTATGAAAACCTTTTATAGATTCAATCTTATCAACAGTTCCACCTGTAAAACCAAGTCCACGTCCAGCAATCATTGGAACTTTTACTCCACATGCAGCTGCTATTGGAGCTAGTATAAATGAAGCTTTATCACCGATTCCACCTGTAGAGTGTTTGTCTACAACATCATCGCCTTCAAACTTTAAAACAGTTCCAGAATAAAGCATGGCATCTGTTAAGTGAGCTGTTTCAGCGGTAGTCATTCCATTTAGAAAAATGGCCATTAAAAGAGCAGTCATTTGATACTCAGCAACTTCTTTAGACATTAGTCCATCAATTACCCAGCGAATCTCTTCTTTTGTTAATTCATTTGCGTTTTTTTTCTTGTCGATAATTTCGTACATTGAAAAATTTGGCATATTCATACCCAAATCCTTTTTGAAGGGCAGATAGACAAAAGTCTATTTGCAATAGTATTAAGCAGAACATATCATATTAGTAATTACTTGCCCTTGCAAATATAGTAATAATATTGTGAGACGTGTCAATAAAAGGTTTTTATGAAGAGTTTTAAATTAGCAATAATATTTTCTGTAATTTCAGCTATATCTGCCAATAATGTATTTGCGCAAAGCGGCGGTGAATTAGATGAACTCGTTTCAGGAACAAAGAATGATTTACTTGTTGTTGTCGGGGGCGGATTAGCGGGAGCTGTTTTAGGACTTTCTACATTATCCTTTGTTGATGAGCCAAAGAAGCATACAAGAAATATAATTGTTGGAGCATCGATAGGTATTATTATTGGTGTAGCTTACGTGGCGATGAGTCAGGCAACTAGATCTCAAGAAATGATTTATGGTGATGGAGGTGAACAAGCCTCTTTAACAGAAGACCGAAAAGGTTTTAGTACATATTCAAGATTTGATTGGCATGATGAAGAAGTTGCAAACAATACTGTCGCTATTAATCAAATTAGTCAGATCGGTTATCAGTTTAATTTTTAGATCCATAAACCTTTTTTAAAACCTCATTAGTATTTAAGTTATAAACTTTATCTATTATTTCATTTGGAAGATAGCTTTGGATGGACTTATGAAACTTCATTAAGTTATACCAAGGTATATTCATAATAAGATGATGCTCAAAGTGTAAGGATATATTAAACGGTAAGAGAATATGCCTTCCGAAAAAGAATGAGCTCATAGAGCGTAGGTCAATATCGGTCTCATCTTTCAGAGATCCTGAATGCTCCATTGATACTTTTACTAAATTTATTATCATCGTCAGGTTTATAGCGATTAGTTGAATCAAAGTTATCCAAACATTAAAAAAGAAGTAGTTTGATGCTGCAATTATAATCCAAGCAACAACTCCAAGAATCATTCCTTTATCATAATTTCTCTTCTCTGATATACAGTTACTTTGAAAATCAATTGCACGTCCAGGAACAAATAAGACTTGAAAGATAGTTTTAAGAAGCTCTTTACCCTGCAAGCAAAAACTTGGACAGTTTTGTGGATCTTGAGATGCAAGTGGTTCTTTGTGGTGTTTTATATGACCTGTTTCCCATGAATATTGATAGTCTTGAAATGACATTGCTGAAACTGGGTACGCAAAAAATCTATTTAAAACTTTCTGGCATTTTTTATCAGAGTGGACAAGGAACATATTATGAGAAGCTTCATGGACAACTATTACAAATAGGCCAAAAAAGACCAATGAGAATCCCATCATAGAATATATAATATCTAAAACGAGTAGAGAACTAGCGAACTTACTAAGATAAATATATAAAAAAATAAGAGCAAAAAAGATACTAAGGTTTACTATGTTGTGAAGTAACATATTAGAGTTTTGAATTGAAAATTTTTGACCAACTTGTCTTACTTCTTTTTTCCAGTTCATTTTATTCTCAAAAAAAGGCCCACTTAATAAGTGAGCCTAATATGTTTAAATTATATTAAATAAATATACCTGCTATAGATGCAGTCATAAGACCCGCCATCATTCCACCAGCTAAACATTTCATACCAAGTTTAGCTAAGTCACTTCTTCTCTCTGGTGCAATTGTCCCAATACCACCAACTTGAATAGCAATAGAAGAGAAGTTTGCAAATCCACATAGAGCATATGTCGCCATTGTTATAGCTCTTGGAGACATGGCCTTTGCTTCAATCATCTCTTTAAGATCTAGGTAAGCCACGAATTCATTGATAATTATTTTTTTACCAAGAAGTGTTCCAAAGTTTATACAGTCATCCCAAGGTATACCGATTAAAAATGCGATAGGTGCAAAGAACCAACCAGATAATCTTTCAAGAGTTATTCCTTCAATTCCAAAGAGACCAGTTGCCCAGCCAAGCATTCCGTTGAACATTGCAATTAAAGCGATGAAAGCTAGTAACATTGCTCCAACATTTAAAGCTAATTGAAGACCTTCTCCAGCTCCAGCTGCAGCAGCTTCGATTATATTTGAATGATTCTTTTCTAATTTTAACTTTACGAAACCAGCAGTTTCTGAAACCTCTTCCTCTGGAATAAAAATTTTAGCAAGAACTAGTGCCGCAGGTGCAGCCATAACTGATGCCGCTAATAGGTGACCAGCATTGATTCCGAATCCAACGTATGCTGCAAGAACACCACCAGCAACTGTGGCCATACCACCAGTCATCATTGCTAGAAGTTCTGACTTAGTCATCTTCCCAATAAAAGGTTTAACTACTAGTGGAGCTTCTGTTTGACCTGCGAAAATATTTGCAGCACAAGAAAGAGACTCAGCTCCCGAAGTTCCCATCACTTTAACCATGATTTTAGCAACAAAGTTAATTACAACTTGCATAATACCTACATGGTATAAAACACTCATAAGAGAAGACATAAAGATTATTGTTGGAAGAACCATTGTTGCGAAAACAAATCCAACTTTTGAAAAGTCTGTTAAACCGCCAAAAACAAACTTAGAGCCTTCGTTAGTATAATTTAAAATACCAGTGAAAAGTTCACGAGCTCCATCGAAAATTTCTTTTCCTATTGGAACTTTTAAGATGATCAGACCAAGTACTATCTGAATTAGAATTCCAGAGATAACTGTTCTCCAATTGATAGCTTTTCTATTTGCACTAAATATATATGCAATTAATACCATTGAAAAAAGTCCTACAACGGACATAAGTCTTAAGCCTAAATCTTCCACTCTTCCTCCAGTCTACTCATTATTTGATAAATTTCTGTGTGTTTCTCTGATGTATTTACGCCATCTTGGAAGGCTTAGGCAAGGATAATTGAGGTTGGTGTCATAATTACACTTAAAATGCTTAGCGTAATGTCAGTGGCTTTCTCTAAACTATTATTATTAGATAAACTTAAGTTAATCATTACTTTAGATGAATGTAAGAAACGGCTTTATGGAGTTTTTATTGCCATATCAAAATGCAAATCCGGCCATAAATCCAATATAAATTAGACCGCTAGAAAAGGGAATTGAAACACTCTCTGATGCTGTTACTGCGTAAGATTCTTTTATATCAGTCATAGCATATCCAAATGAGAACCCACTAGTAAACGAGCTACCTAGCGCATAAGTCATTTGTGTTCCAAACATATGTGAGGATAGAGAAACCTTCTCATTTGTTGCACTAGTATTAATATTCGTAAAGTCTAGCTCCACGGATGTCATATTATACGCGTATACTGCTGACATCTTAAACCTTTGATTATTGATAAAATTATAATGAATTCCAATTCCAAGTGTTATTCCTGACATATTTATATTTCCAATTGGATACATTATTGAACCAGCACTATAGTCAAAACCCCAACTTGAATTATGACCAGTCTTAAAGCCTGCTATAGTTGCATTGCTAAAAGGACCACCATATCCACCATAAATAAGACTTAATCTGTTAGATGTATCCTCTTCTTTATTTTCTTTCTTTATTTCAGGGCTTTCATCGTTTTCTTGGTTAGTAGAAGATTTCGTAATATAATTTTTTGTTAGCAGTACCTCATGACTTTTGTTTAAAACAAACCCACTTTTTTGTTTCTTTATTATTGCTAAACAAGATGTGTTCTTACATTTTTTGACTATTGCAATAGCCTGTAGTCTTTCATTTGAAAAAATATAAATCTTTTTCTGATCTACTTTTGAGATAATAAATTTCTTTTTAGAATTCTTATATACTTTTTTTATTCTTATTCTATCCTGAGCAAGTATATTAAATGAGATTAGAAGACTAAAAAAAACAATTAATATTTTCATTGAAACCTTAGTTATGACGAGAGGCATTTATGACCCTCGTCTTGGTATTTTAAATTAAGAACGTTATTCTATTATGGTATTAAATTAAAAATTTTAAAAGGTTAAACATTCATGGCCAAAGAACTGGTAATTAATGAGACTCATAATGAGAGTCGAGTGGCCCTTATTGAGAATGGAGAAATATTAGATTTCTTGATTGAGAGGGCATCCCCAAACAAAAGTAGAGCTTCAGTTGGAAATATCTATTTAGGTAGAGTTTTACGTGTCCTTCCTGGAATGCAATCGGCCTTTGTCGATATTGGTATGGATAGAGCAGCGTTCTTGTACGTAGATGATGCGTATATTCCTACGCTTGACGAGCAACGAGCGATGGCGAAAAGAATAGAGAATAAAGAAGCTGAAGCTAAGGCCCGCGCCAAGGCACATGGTGCTCAAACAATCCCAGACGAACTATCTTCTTTATCCGAATCTGTAGATATGAAATATAGATCTGATATTAAAATTCAAGACTTTCTAAAAGAAGGTGATGAGGTTTTAGTTCAAATTGCAAAAGAGCCTATTTCAACAAAAGGTCCCAGAGTAACAAGACATATTACTCTTGCTGGTCGACATATTGTATTCATGCCTTTTATTGAACATATTGGTGTAAGTAGAAGAATAGAAGCCGACGAAGAAAGAGAGCGATTAAGAACTGTTTTAGAATCAATTAGACCAGAAGGTAAGGGGATTATTGCTAGAACAGTTGCCGATGGTCAGTCGCATAAAACTTTAAAGTCTGATTATATGCTTCTTTCAAAAATTTGGAAGGATATTCAAAAGAAACTTGAAAAAGTAAAAGGTCCTTATGATGTCTATAATGATCTCTCTTTTATTCAAAGAGCTCTTAGGGATATTACTGATGAGGATGTAGATACTATTGTATGTGATACGAAATCATCTATGAAACAAGTTGAAAAGTTTATTACAAAGTACCTTCCAAAAATGAAAGGAAAGGTAAAACTTTATAATAACGATATGCCTATATTTGAGCATTATGGAATAGATATAGAAGTTGAAAGAGCTATAAGTAATAAAGTGTATTTAAAGTCAGGTGGATCCTTAAATATTGATCAGACTGAAGCTTTAGTATCAATCGATATAAATACAGGTAAATTTGTTGGAAAGAAATCATTAGAAGATACAATCTTAAGGACTAACTTAGAAGCTGTTAAGGAGATTGTTTATCAACTAAGACTTAGAAACTGTGGTGGAATTATAATCATAGACTTTATTGATATGGAAAAAGAAGAACATAAACAAGATGTATTCCATACTTTACTTGAAGCTTTGAAAAAAGATCGAGCAAAGACCAACGTTCT
>Ga0209712_10001437_pt1 | contig 20314 bp, 17 predicted proteins | sample ArcOceMetagenome_FD_187443 | JGI IMG/M metagenome (GOLD analysis project Ga0209712, IMG submission 187443) | Marine eukaryotic phytoplankton communities from Arctic Ocean - Arctic Ocean - Greenland ARC118M Metagenome (SPAdes) (version 2) | ecosystem: Environmental > Aquatic > Marine > Oceanic...
ATTTTCCTGAGTTAGATGACATAAAGGAGCGGCTTCCAGTATCACCGCCGGACATTAAATTAATTCAAAGACACTGCAGAGAAACCAATGATGAAATGCGTTGGTTACTTGCCTTAATTAGTGACACTGGTATGCGTTTGGCTGAAGCAGCAGGTCTAGCTTTAAATGACATCGTGCTTGATTCAGAGATTCCTTACATTAACCTTAAACCTAATGACAGTAGGCGTTTGAAGACCAAACAAAGTTCTCGCAAGATACCTCTTATAGGTTTGTCTTTATGGGCAGCTCAACAGGTTAAGTCTGAGTTTAATGGAACTTACGCTTTCCCTAGGTACACCAAAGGTGGAAGGTGCAATGCGAATAGTGCATCCGCAGCATTGAATAAGTGGGTAAAACAAATTGCCACACAACCAGTCTCACTCCATTCATTTCGTCACTCATTGACCGATAGACTTAGAGCTGTCCAGTGTCCTAGAGATATCATTGATGCTATTGGAGGTTGGACTGCTGGCAGTATCGGTGAGAAATATGGGCAAGGATATACGGTTGATATTTTGCACGAATGGATGTCTAAGATTGTCATAGCTGAAGATATGTAGTGCACCTCAACAAGCTAAACGCTATGAGACACAGACCGTGTCACACAGCAGATGAGTGAAAGGCTTACATATTAGGTGTTACACGCATGTTTGAGTGAGGACGAAGTCCGAACGAGTGTGCGTATATAAGTGGAATTTGGTGCCCGGAGACAGTGAGATTTCAAAGTCACTTCCTTACACCAGAACCAAAACACATGAATTATAGGCCTTCTCAACCATACAACAGGCCTTCCAGCTGGTCAACAAGGCATTAAATGTATGTAAGTCTTGAGTGCAGTTTCAGATACCGCAAACACCTCGCTAAACACACACACAACACATCACTTAAAACTCACCACTGAAGGCCTCTTCTGTGCTCCATTTAAGGAGCCTTGGGGCGACTTATGGAGGCCGTTTAGATCGCCCTCGTCATAGCATTCAAGGCAGTAAATCATCACGTCAGCCCCACCTCAAGTGCTCACAATAGACACTCTAGACGGGGCATGGGCCACTACCCCCTAGGGCGGTATTATACATGTGCAGTGCGACAGATTCCCTGTTTGAAGGTGTATACCACTTGAGGTAAGTGTATGTACCTTGGTTTCGTATATGCCTGCATTTGAGGTATTGGTTGAGTGGGAATACATGTTGGGTACTGGAGGTAAATAGGTAAGGTATATTAGAAGATTGCTAAGTCTACCTAGTACGGGGATAGGAGTGGTATATCTCTACTGAAGGTAGCTTAACTAAAGAGTACGTTAGTGCTATTCAAGATAAGTACTAGTACATATAAGTGCTCTTAACTAACTTAATAATACCTTTATTAATAGGGTAGCTAACTGCTTACACTTTAATGGTTTATAGATTATTGATACTCATCTAAGTGCTTATCCTTTAATGGTTTTAAAGCTTAATTGATAGGCAGTTAAATGCAGGCACTTACCGTGTCGGCACTTTGAGTATCCTACTAACACTTAACCCTTCATAGATCATGTCTGTATTGCATAGCTCGTGGGGCAGTTTAGGTGGTGTGGTGCTTCATGGTTTGAGTAGTATAAGTTGTGAGGTGGTTTATGTGGACACTTAAGGTGTGGGGCTTTAGGTGACTCAGGTTAGGTGTTTGTTGAGTTGGGTGGGGTATGTGCAGTTTGGTGATCTAGATGCATTACAGTAAATACTCTATGATGTTGATATGAAATATATATCCATAATACCACCGTTATTTATAAAAATTAGCTTGTACGTCTAATCGTTGGGAGTGTTTTTTGGATTTTTATAAAAAAACCGAAATATGCAAGGCATACCCCGGTTTTTGATTTATCCTTAGTTTTTAACTCAGGCCAAAGCCTATGTCATGATCCCTATTGAGCAACACCATGAATATACTTTAGAGTATTTGCTTCAGTCACTGAGGGCAGATCATCCCACAATAGGTCCACATCAACAATATCGCTCAATGTAAACGGTGGATTTCTTGGTAGCACTGAGTCTAACGATATATCAGCACATGGAGTTACATTAGACTCTTTTTTCAAATATCTACGTGTATCTATTGCTTTTAAATAGTAAGTGATGGGATTACCGTCAGCATCATCTCTAGTTAATAAAGTTCCATCTGGTACTTGAAATTCAGGCCTCCACTCACGCGCACCAGTACATAGTCCGCTTCTGTTATTAGACCAGGTGTCATCCGATAGCAAACACTCCCAAGGAAGGCCCAGGCTAGAACCTTCGCCATCATAAAAAAGAAACTTGTCTGCTGAATTTCCACTGATACTGTCTACAAAAGTGACTTCATCGAAGGCCAATGTTGGGGCAAACAGATAAGGTATAGTGGTTGACAAATCGATTAAACCCACTGCGATCTCATCGCCTTCAATACCACAGAGCGTCTCATTACCTGCAACGTTGTCATCCTTACCATTATCGTAGCGACTACCTGAATCTGTTTCCTGGTCATCGTCATAACAAATGCCATAGTCCTTATCGTTACTATTGCGTTTAATTACGGATGGCTTGCTGAGATTATCCTCACCGCCTTGCAACCAAGTTCCCCAAGGGGCCACATACCCAGCCTGGTTACCACCAGCACTATTTACATATGTAAATTGAAATGGTCCACTATGAGGCACTTTTCCTCCTGCTGAATCAAACAGCTGATAGCCGAATACCCTAGTCGTCTCATTGGATTCTGAACGATCATAACATACAGCTGCTGAGCTATCTTTATCGTATTTAAGATGACTCTCATCAAAAGCATAACGATAAAGCGAGGTAACTGGATCATCACTAGAATCGAAAGTTAATGCTTTAATATGCAAACTTCCCACGGATGCGCTTGCAGTCGGTGCAGAAAGTCTACCTTCAACATAAGTTAAGATATTACCTCCTTGGACACTATTTTCCAGATAACTCATCCTACCGTCAGCGTTAAAACTTAAGCTTCCCTTATTCCCGACCATGGCTTCAGGAAAAACCATCTTCCAGTCCATAGTAAATACACCATTAGGTAGATCATCTGTTGCCCAAGATGTCACTGATAATTTAGCTAAAGCATGAATGCCCTCTGTTGTTACAAACCAAGTGTCCATTACATAAGGATCATTTGCAGTCGGATTTTCATTACCCGAAGTCGTTAGAGTTTGTGTACCATACTCTGGAGATTGATTAACTTCACCATTACAAGCAATCTCATCTGTTAGAACAGAGTAGGTTAAATTTGGATTAGTTATGGCTTTGGATTTATCGATAATACACAAAAGAAAATCGACCATAGCCAGTGCTTCACCTGCTGGGCCAGATTCAATATAAGAACCAACCTTTTGATCCGTATAATCTGTCCCAGCATCATTAAATGCTGCATTAGCAGGAGTTGTTACTACGGCTGAAAGCGTCGACGCCAAAGCGATATTCAAAAATAATTTCATACTTTTTCCTTAAATTATAATAGTGTGACTCTGTTGGGCAAAGAAGCTGAAGAGCCTTCACCTGAAGTATCAGAGCTTGTCGAACCTGAGGTATCAGAGCTTGTCGATGAACCACAACTAGCTATTAACAAAACCGCACTCACCGCTAATACAAAAAATTTAATTCCACGCATCTCATTCTCCACTATTACTTTTAAGCTTCAATACTTGACTCTTTCGCCTATTTCTCAAGCACTCATATTATACAATAAATACCCTAGGAATTTTTCCTAATTTTCCTAGGGAGCGACCTTGATGAAGGAGGTGGGGCATCTGAGCTATTGGCTAACTCTAGCCTCAGTAAAGCCACCTAACGGACATGCCGCACTGATGCACACACTCTCTTATCAAGATTAATAGTGACCAAAGAGCACACATAACAGGGGCTTAAAATAGTACTTATATGAGGCTTCCGCAGCACTGAAATGCAATGACCTATGAGTTCAGATTGATGTGATTTCAAATTCTACGGCCGGCCCTGCCCTTCTGCGTATCTCAATGCTAGGTCGTGCAGACTGATTGCTGCTAAAGTGAGCTTAAGCCACCCTAGGCCTAGATTGGCCTTGTAAACGGAGTTCCGAGCATTGAATAATAGAATTTTTACCTTAGACGTGTTGCGCACCTTTGCCATTGTTCTCATGGTGGTGTTTCATTTATTTTATGATCTTAAGTTCTTTGGCTATGTTGACTGGGATACGCCAGATGGGCAGGGTTGGCGCACTTTTAGACAGGTTATCCTTAGCTCATTTTTTATTTGTTTAGGCGCATCTCTCCATTTGTCATATGCAAGGACTATAAATTGGAGGAAGTTTTCTAAGCGACTCGCCCAAATCTTAGTGGGGGCCCTAGCTGTGACCTTAATTTCGTTGCTAATGGTTGCCGAACATTATATTTATTTTGGTGTTCTTCAATTTATCGCTGTAGCTAGTCTGCTGTGTATTAAGTTAGCAAAACACCCTCGGGCCTCACTAGTTATCGGACTTTGCATCATTGCCGCTTATAATGTCGGTTGGGTATCCGACTTTTGGCCATTCACCTATATCCAACATAAGCTTCCAGCCTACACCAATGACTATGTGGGTCTGTTTCCTTGGTTGGGTGTGGTTTGCATTGGTATGTGGCTGGCTTCTACATCATTTTTTCAGAATGATCCCCTTCAGCAGCTAAAGCATAAAACGTGGATGGCATGGCCGGGCAATCATAGCTTGTCTATTTACCTGCTTCATCAACCAGTTTTGTTTGCCGTGTTTGGCTGTATTGCCTACTTATCAAACATCTAATGACGACAATCATCAGCCTTACAGTGGTAAGTTCAAGACTTTAAGTGGTTTGATGCTGGCATATGGAACTAAAGTATTGCCCAGAGACGGGTGACTTTATCAACCGCCAGTCACCTTAGGTACTGACACGAACCCTAACAGCTCATACGCCTTCACCATATTTTCCTCCAGTGTCTGCTTATGCTGCTTCTTAACGACAAACGAGTCATGGATCGGCAGCACAGCAATGCCTTTCCCATTACACAGTTCAATAACCTTGAGGCATATACGACTTTCTTGGTACGTGATGGTTTTATGGGCTTCTTGATGGCGGAAGTTGTTTATCTGGTAGTGCATCTGCCATATCTCTTCAAGCATATCGTTGAGGTTCAGGCCATTGGTATTGATTTCGTCATCGACTCTAACTGTTTGCGTAGAATTAGATGATGTAAACGACCGAGTAAGCAGCGCCTTGTACACATTTCGATGCTTTGGATCAGCGTTAGGCGGCACATAAGGATCCCCACTGATGAAGTCCCACGCATTTAATCCATTCATGCTGTAAGCCACATGTGCTTGAGACGATTCATAATCAAGCTCAATGGTTGGTTCCCCATCAAAGGTGACCAAGTTGCGGTATCTGCTAGGGCAGCCTGAATAGCCGTGGTAAAAGCGGCCACTTTGATTGAGTTCCTTTGAATAGATTCTGCGTATGAGTCCACCTGACACGTGCGCTTTGCTATAACAATCAACGTACTCATCGTAGGTGTCCAGAGGCAGTTCAATTTCAGTGCTAGCAATCATGGTATTTTGCTTAACGAGTATGGATTCCGATTCGTCATTAATGACTTCTTCAACTTCACCGCTTTCAAGTTTCGTGTACACAAGCGGTGTTTTGGTTTCATTACCTGTGTTGGTGATTACGCCAAGTTGTACAAGCAAGTCTAACAGCTTGTTCATTGGCCCAATCGAGGTGGGAGTACCGTGTTTGATAGCAGGGTGTTTTGTACCAAGGTGAATGGCCACGTAGTCAAGCTCTTCTAACGCATGAAGTACTCGCTTTGCACTCTCACGGGCCATGGTGCACTGATAATGTGGGTGCATATGTTTGAAAGTTCGTGCTCCATTGCCGATGGTTATGCCAATAAACTCAACACGATTACGTGAACCATCAGTGTTTTTAGTCACGTTGGTGATTCGGCTAAAGGCAAGTCCCATATGGTAAACTAGGTAGTCAATAAAATAGTTTACCTTTGGCTTTGATGCTGCCGTCCTCATGTTTTTGAGAAGCAAATCGTTGGTCGACTCCAGCTTCAGAACTTCGATTAGCATTGATCGTGCTTCAGCGACAGGATCGGTGATAGGGATGTTGAGTTCAGAGCAATGCCATCGATTGTATTTGTTAGGCACATTGACTTCCATGCCTATACTTTTACTAAGCTCTAGAAATGACTTGGTCTTACTACTTATCTTCTGCTTAATAATGTTATTTCCTTTTAAGCTATCTATCTTCAATTCCATGTCCTTGGTTAATTGCCATACACTTAACTGCGGGCACTCATTGCCAAGCACTTAGCTGGTATAGTTAGCTTACTCTTTCTAAAGGAAGAACACTTCAATGGCTTTACCTTAAGATGAATATGATGGTTACTTTATACCTTTAAGCTTACTCACTTAGAAAGCCTCACTGTCTCCATGTTACTTGTTAAGTTTTTAAGTTTGTGGCAGTCAGGCCAAAAGCTGAACCCTAGGTCAAATTTTTAATAGATCTAAGCGCCCTCGTCATGCTTATAACTACACATTTTCATGGCCTATATTGGTTTGTATATTTAACCTGTTTACAGCTATGTATCGACATTTTCCAATCCAAGCGTCACAATGCCTGCTCTAACAAACCAGTTACACAACTCATGTTTAATTCAAAACCATTAGTTACGCTTATCTCTGCGCTGTTGTTTGTGAGCTTAGGCCTTGCTTGTGCGCAGATATTTTGGCAAGCCTATGGATATTGGAAATTGGCGCCTAGCCCTACCATGGCCTTGCCAAACCAAACCAGTTCTATCGCTAACAACACGTCACATTATACCGATTACGCCAATGACATAGGTGGCGCGTATTTATTTGGTCGTCCAGTGGCTGGGGCAAGCAACAACAGAATAACCATTACAGAACTGCCAGATTCACAATTAAAAGTAACTATTAAAGGTATTTTGGCGTTAGCCGATAAGGAGACTTCTTTTGCTATTTTGAGTATTGAAAATGCCGCCGACAAAGTATTTAAAGTAGGGAGTCAGGTTAAAGACGGGCACTATATAGACCAAATCATAGCCACCGGCGTGGTGATAAACCACAATGGCAAACTCACTATGATTCGCCTACCTCGTGCGGGCTTGGCCGACATTATCCACACTAAAGGCCAGGCCAATGCTGCTTCTGGAGTGGGCTTAGGCAAGCTACGGTCCGAAATTTTAACCAATCCTTTAGCATTGGAACAACATATTGTGTTTGTGCCCTATACTAACAATGGTCAGTTTGCGGGTTACCGTGTCAATGCAGGCAGCAAACCCAACATGTTTCGTAAGCTAGGCCTACAAGCCGATGATATTGTGGCTAGTATAGATGGTGTAGGTATAGGGCAACTTGCAGGCCGCATGGACATTTTAACTAATTTATCCGTGGCCAAAAGCATTCGCTTAGGTATTATAAGAAACGGACAACAACAACAACTTTTAGTGGATTTTAGTCAATGATCAAAAAAATTGCGCTTCTGTTAACCCTCACTTTTGCCTATATGGCACAGGCAGACCAAAATTCTGACGTATCAACAGGCGCTAGTCTTAATTTAAAAAACGCAGACATCCATAGCCTTATAGAAACTGTAGCATTAGCCACAGGTAAAAATTTTATTGTAGACCCTAGGGTACAAGGCAAGGTAACCGTTATTTCTTCTAGCACCGTGAGTGCTGATGAAATTTATGAAGTATTTTTGTCGATACTAGATGTACACGGTTTTATTGCTGCACCTAGTGGAAGCAGCATTAAGATTGTTCCAAAAATAAATGCCCGCGTTTCGGGTTCTGTTACAGAGGTGTCCAACAAAAAACTAGCAGAAGACGAAATAGTCACTCAAGTTATGGCGGTGAAGCACGTGCCTGCTGTACAAATTGTTCCGGTTATTCGCCCTTTGCTCCCTCAAGAAGCTCATTTGTCGGCCTATTTACCCACCAATATGCTGATACTTTCTGACACGGCACGCAATGCCCAGCGTGTGTGGGATATGGTGCGCCGCATAGACCAACCCTTAGAACAAAACTTAGAAATAGTACAGCTTAAACATGCCAGCGCTGCCGAAGTAGTTGGCATTATTAATAGCCTTGGCCTTAACCCTAATGTCTCTACGGGCGAAGCGACAGCTAAAACACAAATAGTGATTGCCGACCAACGCACCAACAGCATTATTGTCAACGCTGGGGTAGAACTATTACCACGCTTGCGGGCTTTAATTGCACACTTAGATGCGCCTGTTGCCCAAATGACAGGCCACACCAAGGTGGTATATTTACACTACTCTAAGGCCGAAGACTTAGCCCCCATTATTGCAGACATGGCAGCCGCAAGCCCGGTAAGCGAAGCAGAGGCTGTTGGTGACCAAGTTCCCGTAACATTAAGTGTACAAGCAGAACCCAGTATTAATGCCTTGGTAATTACCGCCCCAGATGCAGCCATGCAATCTATGTTGGCCGTTATTAAACAATTAGATGTGCGCCGAGCGCAGGTTTTGGTAGAAGCCATTATTGCAGAAATCTCATCCAGCAAGGCGGCCGAAATTGGTGTGCAATGGGCACTAGGCAACAACAGCTCTTTGGGAGCAACCAACTTTGGTGCTGCCGGCTCTAGTTTGGTTCAGCTAAAGGCTAACCCATTGTCTTTGGGCAGTGGCTTAAGCTTAGGTGTAGGTAATTTTAGTTCTGGAGGGGGCATTGGTGCATTGCTTAGGGCGTTGGCTAGTGACGCTTCCACCAACATTATCTCTACCCCTTCTTTGTTAACTATGGACAACCAAGAAGCCGAGATAGTAGTAGGCCAAAATGTACCTTTTGTTACTGGGCAATATTCCAACACTGGCGGCAGTTCTAGCCCTAGCTCACCGTTTCAAACCATTAAACGCCAAGACGTGGGTTTACGCCTTAGAATTTTGCCTCAAATCAACCAGGGTGACGCCATTACCCTAGAGATCTCTCAAGAAATTTCTAGCCTTGCGCCGTCTACGGTGTCGGCAGCAGATATTGTGACCAACAAACGCTCTATTCAGACCAAGGTAATTGCCAATGACGGTGATTTGATTATCTTGGGTGGCTTAATAGATGACAACTTACAAGAAACGTCTGAAAAAGTACCGATATTAGGCGACTTACCCATATTGGGCGCAGCCTTTAGATATAAAAAATCTCAGCTGGTAAAACGTAACTTAATGGTATTTATACGGCCTACCGTAGTCAGAGATGCCGCCATATTAGAAGCAGCAAGCCATGGCAAATATCAGCTGTTGCGCACTCAACAATTACTAACATCGGATAAAAACGTGATGTTGATGCCGGGTGTACAACGCCCCGTATTAGAAGAGCTCAACAAAAGCCTCACTCAGCCTAGCCAACCTAATGCTGATCAATCTCCCGAAGCCAGTACGGTCAACTGGTAATGGCCTTCCAGCTACCCTACGCTTTTGCTAAGCAATTTAGCTTGGTATTTGATGGTGTGAGTTTATTACAAACGGCAAAAACCCCCTTGGCCGCCCTGCAAGAGGCCCAAAGGGTTTTAGGCCCATTTACGCTGCTAGAAGTCACCCCTGAAGAGCTAGAAAAGCAACTGCAAATACGCTACCAAAGTGGCGCCGATAGCGCTTTAGATATTGTGTCTAGCATAGATAACGGCGAAGAGTTCTTGCCCCTAGCAGATGCACTGCCCCAAGCCGAAGAACTGCTAGACAGCCAAGACAGCGCTCCGGTTATTCGCCTGCTTAATGCTATTATTGCCGAAGCCATTCGCGAAGAAGCATCCGACATTCATATTGAACCCAATGAAACCTGTGTGCGGGTGCGTTTGCGTAAAGACGGCGTGCTTCAAACCGTGATTGAACCCAAACGTGAACTTGCGCCTTTGTTGTCATCACGCATTAAGATTATGGCCAAGCTAGACATTGCCGAACGCAGATTACCCCAAGATGGCCGTATGGGTATTCAATATGCAGGTAGACCCGTGGATATTCGGGTATCTATTATTCCTTCTGGTTTAGGAGAACGTATTGTTTTACGTTTATTAGACCGCCAATCGGGCCGCTTGAACTTAGACTACCTAGGCATGCCACGCGCCATTCATGACTCGGTGAACCAACTGATACAACGCCCCCACGGCATCATTTTAGTTACAGGCCCAACAGGGTCTGGCAAAACCACCACCCTTTACGCAGCATTGCAGCAAATAAACCAAGACAGTCGCAATATAATGACCATTGAAGACCCCGTAGAATACGATCTTAATGGCATTAGCCAAACGGCAGTAAACACCCAAACAGGCATGACCTTTGCAAATGGGTTGCGCTCTATTTTACGCCAAGACCCTAACGTAATTATGGTGGGTGAAATACGCGACCTAGAAACTGCCAAAATAGCAGTGCAAGCCAGCCTTACAGGCCACTTGGTGTTTTCTACAGTACACACCAACACCGCAGCCGGTACCATTACTCGTTTACAAGACATGGGGGTAGAGCCGTTCTTATTATCGTCTGGCATTATTGGTGTATTAGCTCAGCGCTTAGTGCGCAAACTATGCATGGAATGCAAACAACCAGACCTACTTGCTAATCAATCTGGCGCCTTTGAAGCCGTGGGCTGTAGCCAATGTCAACATACAGGTTATCAGGGCCGTGTGGGTATCTATGAGTTATTGGAAGTGACTGAAGACATTAAAAAGCTAATCCACGACGGCTGTAGTGAACAACAATTACAACTTCAGGCTCGTAAACAACATACCAGCTTACACCAGCATGGCTTAGCGCTAGTAGCACAAGGCATTACCAGTACTGATGAAGTGCTCCGTGTGAGCCAGGAAAGCTAACCATGGCCAGCTATAGCTATCAAGCCCTAGACCAAAATGGTCGCACCCAGCAGGGTTTAATGCAGGCAGAAACAGAACGCCAGTTGGTAGAGCAGCTTCAAGCTAAAGGCTTAGTGCCGTTAGAGCTTAAACGTCAACGGTCTGATAACGACACACCCAATGCTAACTCACAAGGCATGGTTAAAAGCTGGTTAGTAAAGCGTTTAAGCACTGCCGATTTGTGCCAAATTACCCAGCAACTATCCACTTTATTACAAGCGTCTTTACCCTTGGATGACGCCCTAAAAGCGGTGATTGAGCAAACTCATAAAAGCGTGATTAAAACGGTATTAAACCAAGTTTTAGCCCATGTAAACGAAGGTTTGGCATTAGCTCAAGCCCTAGCTTATCACCCTAAAAGCTTCCCAGGTGCTTATGTAGCTACGGTAGCAGCGGGCGAACAAAGTGGCAACCTTGCCCAAGTATTAGAACGCTTAGCCAGCTATACAGAACAAGTGCAAGCTACTCAATCACGCATTCAACTGGCCCTATTATACCCTAGCATGATTATGTTGGTGGCCCTTGGGGTGTTGGTGTTATTGCTCACCTATGTAGTGCCACAGGTGATAGAAGTTATTGTGAATATGGACCAAGAGCTACCCACCCTTACCATTGGCCTAATTGCAGTGAGTGGTTTTATTAAAACCAAAGGCGTGTATTTGTTGCTGTTGGGGTTGTTGGTTTTATTGATTATCAACCTAGCCTTAAAAAAACCACACATCCAAATGACAGTACACCGTGTGCTGCTTAAAACACCGTTAATTGGCCCGTATTTAGCTATTTTTAATGCTGCACGTTTTAGTAAAACACTGGCCTTGCTTACGGCCAGTGGTGTGCCTATTGTGGAGGCCTTCAATGGCGCCCAAGCGGTGGTGGGCAACCTTTATTTAAGGCGACACATTACCGCTGCTGGGGTAAGCATTAGAGAAGGTTCTAGTATCTTTTTAGCATTAAAAGAACGGCCAATTTTGCCACCTATAGCTTTACACTTAGTAGCCAGTGGCGAAACCAGTGGCCGCTTAGCACAAATGTTAGACCAAGCTGCAGACCAGCTAGACACACAATTACAACGCAGCATTAGTGTAGCTTTGTCGCTAATAGAACCTCTGATGATGTTGGTGATGGGTGGTTTAGTATTAGTAATAGTAATGGCTATTTTGCTGCCTATTTTCGACATGAATCAAATGGTAGGTTAAGCCCCATTTTATAGGAACACTCACATGAAGCGCACACCTCAACAAGGTTTTACCCTCATCGAAATTATGATTGTGGTAGTGATCCTCAGCATCCTTGCTAGCCTCATTATCCCTAGAATTATGAACCGACCAGACCAAGCGCGGGTGGTAAAAGCCCAACAAGACATGCGCGCCTTAGAAAGCGCTCTTAACATGTATCGCTTAGACAACTATCACTACCCAACCACCAACCAAGGCCTACAAGCCCTTGTGAGTAAGCCTTCTGGCCAACCTGCACCGGCTAATTGGCAGCAAGCCTACTTAGACAAATTACCAAAAGACCCTTGGGGCAAACCTTATTTGTACCTGATGCCTGGTAAAAATGGTGATTTTGATCTATTCACCTATGGTGCAGACCAGCGCAAAGGTGGCGAAGATTCCGATGCAGACCTAGGCAACTGGGAACTGGAATAAACACAGCACAATCACAGGTGTATAAGGTGTATAAGGCGGCTAGGAATAAAGGATTTACCCTGCTAGAAGTAATGTTGGTGGTTTTAATCATTGGTATTGTCACTAGCCTTGCCGTGTATTCCATGAGTCCCACCGGGCCCAGCCGCCAAGCTAAAAGCGAAGCCCAAGGTTTAATGGCTGTCATTGATTATGCCCAACAACAAGCCATACTTAGTCACCAACCCTATGGTTTAGTAATTCAAGACCATAGCTATCAGGTTTTTGTTTACGCTAGGGCGGTGAATAACCCACAACAAGGTCAGTGGCAAGGGCAAGCCAGCCTACAACACACCCAAAGCCTGCTGCGGGTGATACAACCACAAGCCCATTTGAATGGCACCCCAAATATTGTATTATTGCCTAGTAAAGAGCCTCAGGTGTATATTATTGAAGTGGCCTTAGAAGGCTATAGCTGGCACCTTAGCAGTGTGCCACCACAGCCTTTAACCTTAATAGCTAACGCCCATGAATAATAAAAAACAAGGCTTCACATTGGTGGAAATATTAGTAGCCTTAACCATTTTGGCCATCACCATGGGCGCATACCTAAGCCAGCTAGACACTCAAGTCACCCAAACCCATACCATTCGTAATAGAACATTAGCACACTGGGCAGGGCAGAATCATCTGGCCACCATGCGTTTAGAAAACCAATGGCCAAGCCCTGGTGAACAAACCTTTAGCAGCCTTCAAGGCCAACAAGAATGGCAAATACAACAACAGGTAAGTACCACACCTAACGCACAAATTAAGCGTGTGACCCTTTCTATGTATACCACAGATGGCGAGTTTGCAGGCAGCTTGGTGGGGTATGTGTCTAATGCAAAATAACCAAGCTATAACCCAGCCTAGAAACCAGCAAGGTTTTACTTTACTGGAAGTGTTGATTGCCTTAAGTTTGTTTGCGGTATTGTCTGCCATGGCTTTTGGCGGGCTTAACCAACTGTTGGGCCAGCACCAACAACTACAGAGCAAACAGCAACGTTTTGTAGCCATTCAAAGCGCTATTCAAGTGTTAGAGCGTGATTTTTCACAAATTGAACCCAGGGTGATTAGAGATTCCTTTGGTGACCAACAAGCCGCATTAAAAGGCAGCTCAAGCCCCGAGTATCACTACCTACTCAGCACCAAAACATGGTTTAACCCACACCATGCCCAAGGCGTGTTACTACAACGTGTGGGTTACCAATTACAGGGGCATACACTGTGGCGTAGCTATTTTCCCCAGTTAGATGCTGGTGTGGGTACATCTGCTGTACGCTACCCATTACTTGAGCAAGTGATTGGGTTTAAAGTGCGGTTTATGCAGTCACAAAACCAGTGGATAGATTTTTGGCCACAAATCAACCAACTCAATCTAAAACAACTACCCAAAGCCATTGAAATACAGCTCATCACCGAAGACTTAGGCACCATTTACCGCATTCTCGAAATCCCCCAATCTGGCGGTGTGTCTTGAGTTATCATAAAGCCCGCGAACAAGGTGTAGCTGTGATCATGGTGATGCTGGTATTAGCCATTGTGGCAGTGACCACCGCCGCCCTCGTTAAACGTCATCAATTTAACCAAGCCATGGCTACCCAGGTGATTCATTTAGGTCAAGCCAAGGCTCATATTCAAGGCGCCGAACTTTGGGCCTATCAATTGCTAAAGCAAGACAAACAAGACAACAACGTAGATCATATGGCAGAAGCTTGGGCACAAATCACCCCACCATTGCCAGTGGCGCAAGGTTTTTTACATGGCCAAATAGAAGACCTACAGGGCAAATTTAACCTTAATAGCCTAGTGGCCGAAAACAACATACATCAACCGTCTATGGCCCTATTTGAGCGCTTATTAAAGCAACATAACTTAGATCCACAGCTCGCTTGGCACCTTGTGGATTGGATAGACCCCAACGTAGAAACCCATCAACAAGGCACTTTAGAAGATGCTTATTATTTAGCCTTGCCCGTACCTTACCGCAGCGCCAACCAAGCACTTTTGGATGTGTCTGAATTAGGCCTAGTGCGTGGTTTTAACGCCGCTACGGTGGCTATATTAAAACCTTACGTGGCCGCCTTGCCTTATGGTTCTGAAATTAATATAAACAGTGCAAACGAAGGCCTGTTAATGGCCATGTCTAGCGCCATTAATCGCTCTAAAGCGCAACAACTCATTACCCGCCGCAAACTTAATTATTGGAGTAACAGCCGTGATTTTGTTGATGCAGCAGTGGGCCCTAAGTCTTCTAGTAACCAAAATCAGTGGACTAGCTTAATGCAAATAAGCACCGTATCGAGTCACTTTTTCAGCCTTAATGTTAACGCCCTATTTGGCGAAATAAACACACGCCTTGAAAGCACATTGCAACGTAGCGATAATGGTACGGTAACAACGCTGACAAGAATCTATACGCCTTGAACATGATGACTATGAAAACAATAAAAAGCTTTTCTATGGCCGCGCCCATCCAATATGGTTTTATCCACGTGTCTACGCCAGAACCTATGAATGGGGACACGTTATGCAGCTGGGCTGTTGTAAAGTCTTGCCACATTATTAGCCGTGGCCAAGGCAATTTATATGAAGCTGTTTTAGCCTGCGCCAAGGTACCTACGGCGGTTGCGGTGTGTGCTCAAAACCTCATTATTAGCACTGTGACTTTACCCACTAAAAACCAAAGCCAGCGTCGCACAGCTATTCCCTATGCTATTCAAAACCAATTGGCAGCACCGGCTAAAGACAACCATTGGAGCTGGCTCGCCAATGGACAAGTGCTGAAGTTGGTTGGCATAAGCCATACACAACTGGCGGCGCTAAACACCACCTTTACGCAACTCAAATTTTCGCCTAAATGGCTAGTGGCAGATGCCTTGCACTTAGGTGGTACTGATCGCCAATGGCAATTATTGGTAACGCCTAATACTTGGCTGCTACAACAAGGGCAACATTGTGCCTGCACTATAAATAATGCAGCCCCCTTAGTTTGGTTACAAAAAGCCTATGACGAAGCCCTGCGCAGCACTAACAGCGCTGCTCATAATGCGGGTATTAAAGTGACAGGACCAATGACTCCCGAGTTGGCACAGTGGCTAACCATTAATAACATACCAAACGATGTAGATAGCAGGGCAGAGCGCAACAGCGCGGCTGTTTTAGCGATTCATTTTAACCCTAAAACCTGCATTAATATGTGGCCTGTAACCCTCCATCATAACTGGCTGCCTAAAATAAACTGGCCGTTGTGGCGATTGCCTTATGGATTAGCGGTGTTATTGGCGCTGTTAGGGTTGAGCCATTTATGGCTTAGCAATGCAGCCACTCAACAACAAATAGAAGCCAACCACAAACAAGGCCAAGCCATATTCCGTAAAGCCCTACCCAACGCGCGTGTAGTAGACCCCCTAAGCCAATTACAAGCACTTGTATTAGAAGCACAAGTGCCTAAAGATCCGGTGTTGTTTTTGCCAATGCTACATGCTTTTCAAGAGCTCTGGAAAACACAACAAACATCTAACCCTACCACCATTGAAAGCCTTGAATTCACCGATAACCAATTAGATATATCGCTAAAAGGCAGCCAAAACGCAATACAGAACTGGTCCCAAAACACAGCATTAAATCGCCATCTGCAATACTCTGCCCAACGCCCTAAGCAGCTAAACGACACCGATAGTTGGTCTGTTTTAGTTACATTAGCTCAACAGGAGTCCAAATGATGAACGGCTTAAAGCAATATTCACAATGGCACCCTGAGCTGCGTTCAGGGTTTCGCTTGCTATTGATCGTGTGTTTAGGGCTTGGTGCGTGGGTGTTATGGCAAGAACAGGCACTATGGTCTAAAAAACTTGTTGCTAGCCAACAAGAACTTCAACAAATTAGCGCACTAAGCCTTGAATATGAAGCACTTGGAGGTTTATCTACAGCCAAACAAAGCTTCTCTAACATTAACCAAGCCGCAGAATGGCTAATGAGCAGTGGCAAACAACAGGGTGTGGCCGTGCAAATTAATATTATTGAAGGCCAGCAGCTACAAGCTAATATTAAACAAGCCCACTTTAACCGGGTTATGCAGTGGCTACAGCTACAAAGTGAGACCAATTTGGCACTGGTATCTAACCAGCTGACTGCCGGAGAAGCCGGTATAGTAAGTGGCTTTATGATATTTAAGGTGCATTAATGGTGCTATTCATTAAGCGTTATACATGGCTTGTGGGGTTGTTTTGCTTGAGCTTTGCCTTGGGTTTAGTGGTGTACTTGCCCCTTGGCGTCATCATCCATCAACTACAAAAAAATACCTCTGCCCTTACGGTGAATGCAACTAGAGGCAGTTGGTGGCGCGGTCAGCTGCTAGATGTAAGTTGGCAACAACTTAACCATGCCAACGTGTCATGGGATTTAAGCTTAAAGGCTTTGTTAAGTGGCGAGATATCAGTAGATTTAGGCCTAATCCACCCCACAGTGCAGGCTTCTACGGCGTTATCTTTACCGATCAATGGTTTATTTTCACCTAGCCCAGTACAGCTAAATGACGCTAAAGTGCAGGTGGCCATAGGCCAACTCACGCCCTTTGCGCCCTATCCGTTACCCAAAATATCGGGGCAGCTTACAGTGGAAGTAAAGCAACTAACACTTGATATGCAGGCCTTAAGCAACATCACAACACTGCCATTAATTGCTTTAGATTCGCCTATTGAGTTTTCTACTTCGCAGGTAACGGTGTTGAATAACCTTGCTATAGGCCGCTACAGTGGCCAAATAATTAATACACTCAGTACGCCAGGCTACAAAATTACCGTGCAATCTATGGATGAAGTTTTAGCAGTGTCTGGCCATTCTGTGTTATCTGCCCATCAAATTAAATCGCATTACCTTGTGCAACCCAACCAAAATACACCTTCTCAACTAACAAAATTGTTAGACATCATGGGGCAAAAACTCCAAAATGGTGATTACCGTTTTAATACGGCCTATGCTTTGTGAGCTACTTGTTTATGACCACTCGATTGTTACCTGTTTTTATTACTTCTTTTTTGCCTAATGTATTAAGGCTTACGTCCTTGTTAGTTTTTTTTGTCTCTGCGCCGGCATGGGCAATAGACGAGTGGAAGTACAAGCTAGATTTAGAATACGGCTTACGTACAGACCAGCTTAATTGGAATATTGCCGGCAACCTAGCAGGCACAGGCCCAAATATAATCTCTGAACTCACTTGGAACAATGTGGGTTTTCATGAAGCCAAACTAGGGTTTCGTTTTATTGGTGACGATACTTGGTACATTAAAGGCTATACCTCCAATGGCTGGGGCTACAAAGGCAGTAACCAAGATTCGGATTACAACGGAGACAACCGCACACAAGAATATTCGCGCTCTGCCTCTGATTCCGACCGCAGCACGGCAGAAGATTTTAGCATTGCTTTAGGCCAGCAAATTCGTATAGATAATCGCATTGGTATCACCCCGTTGGTTGGGTTTTCTAGCCATAGGCAAACATTCGGCATGACCACTGGCGAGCAAACCGTGTGTGACAGCAACGGAACTCCCAACAGTTGTAACAACGGCCTTGGCCCCTTTGCGGGATTAAACTCCACCTTCACCACCTATTGGCGCGGGCCTTGGCTGGGCTTAGACTTACGTTATGCCTCGGCCAACCGCTGGACCACCTACGCAGAATGGGAATACCATTACAGCTATTACGACGCCCAAGCCAACTGGAATTTGCGCACCGACCTACAACACCCCGTAAGCCAAAGACAAACAGCCAGTGGCACCGGCACCCATTTAGGTTTAGGGGTGTCTTATGCGTTAGCTACGCCAAACAGCTTTTTAAACTTAGGCCTAAAACAAACCCAATACTCTACCCGTGCCGGTGTACATAACTTTTACCGAACTAATGGTACCGTAGCTAGCCAGCGCCTTAATGGGGTTAATTGGAGCTCTAGAAGCGTGACCATTGGCATTACATCACAGTATTAAGCCAACCTTCCCGTGAAGCCTTCAATTTCTCAACCCACTTATTATCAAGGGTGGAGTGCCCCACATTCAACTTTAAATTCGGGGTTGAATCGGGGTCTGGTTTTCGTAGTCATAATGTCACCGTAATGATTTAAGTGCGTTTTAGCACTTCCTATTACGTGACCAAAATCACTGTACCACTGCAATACAGGGGTCAGCTTTCAATGCAAATATGGGGTTCTAATGGGTCAGTTCTGGATGCAATCTAACAACGTGACCAAAATCACTGTACCACTACACTTTGTAGCTCAAAATTTAGAGCTTTGATTAATGCCTGAAAAATGATTTCGAAACAAACTTTCAGATGTAAAGCTCGTAACGTATTTCTTTAAACGACTCACTTCTAAATTTCGACATACTAAGTCACCAATTCTTTCTACTGTCTCTTCTGGGCTATTCATAATGTCTTCAAAATTTATTGTGATACATCTATCAGGAACCTTCAAAGCTAATGCTTCACAAATCTTATTGTAAACACATAAGTATTTTGAAATTCCATCTGGATGGTATGAGTAAAAGTTTCCGTTAGTGTATTCAGCAGTAAATATTTCCGATGCAAGGTCTCGTGAATTTCTTTTTATAATCAAAAAAAATGTATTAGGTAACATATCGATTAAGTAATCAGAATAAAAAATGTTATCAGGGTTGGTAGAGGTAACAACTTTATAACCCTGACGTAAAAATTCATCTTCACTTTGAAAAAAATGCTTTTCATAAAGTGTTTCGTAGGGATCTTTTCCATTAACGACAGCTTTTGAAAGTCCACTATACCTAATCCCTTCGTATAGAGGTTTTACTTGGGAACTTCTACTTAGCGCATGTTCTAACGAAGATTTCCCTGATTTTGAGGGACCCACAAGAAACAGTTTTGTTAACCCGCTCTCGACTAACTCTGGTGCATTCGGCGTCCATTGCCTTATTCTATTTAAATTTCCAGTACATGCTCTATCATAAGTTGCAAATTGCTCTCTAACCTCTTCCCATCTTAATTTATTGGCTTTACAGAATTCATCAAAAGACCGCTCCATTAGCCCTTTGTGTTTGAGCAAATTTGCCTTAAAAAAATAGTAACTTGCTTGATTTTTAACTGACTCGCTCTGAACTAAAAGTGCTTTGTCAAGCAAAGCAAGTATTTTTAAATCCAATTGCCCCACAGGTAGCTTAACCATATTTTGTGCGGCATTTTCTGAGTCAGGTTCCAACGCTATCGCTTGTGTATAACTTGTTTCAGCCTCGTCTAATCTGCCTAGTTCTTCGAGCGTATTGCCCATATTACTATAGGCTTCAGCATAGTCAGGCTTGATCTTTAGAGCCTGTTTGTAGCTGTCTATTGAGGCATCTAGGTCGCCCTTCTCCTTTAGGGCATTAGCCATATTACTATAGGCTTCAGCAAAGTCAGGTTTGACCTTTAGAGCCTTTTTGTAGCTGTCTATCGAGGCATCTAGGTCACCCTTATCCTTTAGGGCAATACCCATATTATTATAGGCTGCAGCAAAGTCAGGTTTGATCTTTAGAGCCTGTTTGTAGCTGTCTATTGAGGCGTCTAGGTCACCCTTATCATTCAGGGCAATACCCATATTACTATAGGCTTCAGCATAGTCAGGCTTGATCTTTAGAGCCTGTTTGTAGCTGTCTATTGAGGCGTCTAGGTCGCCCTTCTCCTTTAGG
>Ga0209712_10001438_pt1 | contig 20310 bp, 12 predicted proteins | sample ArcOceMetagenome_FD_187443 | JGI IMG/M metagenome (GOLD analysis project Ga0209712, IMG submission 187443) | Marine eukaryotic phytoplankton communities from Arctic Ocean - Arctic Ocean - Greenland ARC118M Metagenome (SPAdes) (version 2) | ecosystem: Environmental > Aquatic > Marine > Oceanic...
CCCACCCTATTTTAATCAACCAGCGTATCGCAGCGGGTACCGCTGACTTTTCTCGCGAACCGGCAATGACTCATGTGGATGCTGAGCATTGCTTAATAATGGGCGAAAAAGCCGCCAAATTACAGCTAGAAGCAGGCACTAACGTCTTGGGTTTTGGTGAGATGGGGATTGGCAATACTAGCGCCGCATCTGCACTGCTCAGTGTTTTAACGGGTTTGTCCGCACAGCAAACCACTGGCGTTGGAACAGGCATTACATCACAGCAATTAGATAACAAAATACACCTTATAAGCCTTGCACAACATCGAGTCCAAGCAAAATATAATAGCGATAAACTAGATCCACAATCTGCATTAACGGAAGTCGGTGGCTTTGAAATCGGCCAAATAGTCGGCGCTATGTTAGCCACCGCTAGCGCCGGAAAAACTATCTTGGTTGATGGCTTTATTGTGTCGGTGGCTGCTTTAATTGCCATTCGGATTGCACCACAAGCGCAACAATTTATGCTGTTTGCGCACTGCTCAGCAGAAAAGGCGCATCAACTATTACTCAAACAACTCAATGCCACACCATTATTGGATTTAGGGTTACGTTTAGGCGAAGGCACAGGGGCAGCATTGGCCGTACCTTTACTTAGAGTCGCAGCCAATTTTTACAATAATATGGCGACCTTTGACAGTGCACAAGTCACGGTATGAGTCAGCAATAATGCAAACATGGCTTAAATATCATTTGAATTTATTTTTGTTAGCACTGAGTTTTTTCAGCCGCCTGCCTATGGCTAAAAACCTTGAATACAGCCCAAGTAAAATGCGCCGGGCGAGTCGCTATTTTCCATTAGTCGGTTGGTTACTAGCAGTAATTCTGATTCTAATGTATGTGGTTATTCAGCCAATGATTGGTATCTCACCCACGCTTTGTTTACTAATCATACTCAGCCTTTTGATGACAGGCGCATTACACGAAGATGGGTTGGCGGACACATTTGATGGTTTTTTTGGTGGTCATACAACAGAGCGTAAGTTAGCCATTATGAAAGACAGCCGTATAGGTACTTACGGTACTTGTGCCTTAGTTATGGCGCTATTCAGTAAGTTTTTGCTACTTAGTGCCCTTGCCGAACAAGGTTTGCTGGTAGTTAGCTTATTAGTGGCTTACCCATTGTCTCGAGCGATGGCAATCAGCTTAGTGCAAGATATGTATTATGTATCAAATCAAGTTCCCGGTAGTGGCAGTAAAAGCGAACCTCTTGCCAAACCTTTTAACACCAAAGTATTGAGCTTTGTATTAATAACAGGTGCAGCAGCTTGTATTTTGCTGCCACTTTTAACTGTTATCTATTTGCTAGTGGGCTGCTTAATGTTGCGGTTTTGGCTACGTTTTTGGATGACCAAACATATCAATGGTTATACCGGGGATTGCCTGGGCACAGCACAACAATTACAAGAATTATTAATCTACTTTATTATTCTATCGAATATGACAATAAGTATATGAAGCAAGGAGTTAGTAAATGATACATCTAGTGCTAGGCGGAGCTCGCTCAGGCAAATCACGTTTTGCTTTGGAGCAAGTTATGCAGCTAAACGAATCAACGGGTTTGCCGGTTACTTTTGTTGCTACAGCCACGGCCAGCGATCCGGAAATGGCTCAAAGGATTGCATACCACGAAGCCGAACGCCCTGACCATTGGCGGCTAGCTGAGGTACCCATGGATCTCAACTTATTGTTAGCAGAAACTGAGTTTTCACCTAAACAAATTTTGATTATTGATTGCCTAACCTTATGGCTGAATAATCAATTATTTGAATACCCTGAACAAAATTTCAAAACCTTATTCAGTGATTTGCTTGAGGCACTTCAGGCATGCAAATGTGACATATTTTTAGTCTCTAACGAGGTGGGATTAGGCATTATCCCTATGGGAGAAGTCAGTCGTACTTTTGTTGACCAAGCAGGATGGCTAAATCAAGCTTTGGCAGCCCGTGTGGATAAAGTAACGTTTATAGCAGCAGGTTTACCTATCACCTTAAAAGATACATCAAAATGACAGATGCTGTTAACCAGTCAAACATCACTCAATCTGGCGAGACCCGGTCTGGCGAGACCCGATTCGACATCTTGCGGCATGGTCAGATTGATGGACCACCAGCTTTATATGGTAGAACGGATGTGGCTTTAAATCGTGATGGTTGGGAACAAATGTTTCGACAAACTAATCGCCTGCAAAACCTAGACAACATCATTAGCTCTCCTCTAAGGCGATGCCGGGACTTTGCCAAAGAACTCGCCTCTGATAATCGACTCACATTACAAATTGAATCAGGTATTCAAGAATGTGATTTTGGTGAATGGGATGGGATTAAATTTGATGACCATTCGCAGCAATGGCCTTTAATGACATCGTTCTGGCAAGACCCAGACCACAACACGCCACCTCAGGGTGAGTCACTAGAAACGTTTCATAATAGAGTCGTTACCAGTTGGCAGTCATTGTGCAAACAACACATTGGGCAAAACAACTTACTGATATGCCACGGTGGCGTTATTAGGCAAATATTAGCCCATATTCTACCCACAGACTGGCGCTCAGGAGAATGGTACAGCCAACTTCAAATAGGTTATGCCAGTTTGACCCGCATCGTTATTCCTGCTTATCCAGACGCTAAACCAAGTGTAGCTTTTATTGGTCTTCCAGCTGACTTCGGACGCAATGAATTTGAATAAAATGAGATTGAAAAAAGTAACCATAAATAAAAAATGACAAATACTGAGTCAGCCACCCTGATGATCCAAGGCACAACATCTGATGCCGGTAAAAGTGTGCTGGTTGCAGGATTTTGCCGTTGTTTAAAACGTATGGGGTATCAGGTCGCGCCATTTAAACCACAAAACATGGCGTTAAATAGTGCGGTAACCTTAGGCGGTGGTGAAATAGGTCGGGCACAAGCCCTGCAAGCCCAAGCAGCAGGTGTAGAACCACATGTTGATATGAACCCAGTGTTACTAAAACCCAGCAGTGATACTGGTGCACAAGTGATTATTCATGGCAAAGCCATCAGTAACATGCAGGCACAGGCCTACCATGATTATAAAAAAGTGGCGATGCAAGCGGTGCTTGATTCCCACCAGCGTTTATCTAAACAGTATCAAGTGATTATGGTTGAAGGTGCGGGCAGCCCAGCGGAGATCAACTTACGAGAGGGCGACATTGCCAACATGGGCTTTGCTGAAGCAGTAGATTGCCCGGTGATCATTGTGGCCGATATTGATAAAGGCGGTGTGTTTGCCCACTTAGTTGGCACGCTAGATTTACTTTCCGAAAGTGAACAGAACCGTGTTGTAGGTTTTGTGATCAACAAGTTTCGCGGTGATATTGCCTTATTACAAAGTGGTTTAGATTGGTTAGAGCAACGCACCAATAAACCGGTTTTAGGCGTATTGCCCTATATAATGGACTTGCAACTCGCCGAAGAAGACGCGATTCAAGCCAGCCAAACCCTTAATCAGGGCGATATCCGTTTGCGTATCGCTGTGCCGGTTTTTTCGCGCATCAGTAATCATACCGATTTTGATATGTTGCGGGCTCATTCTCAAATTGAACTGACCTTTGTGCGCCAAGGTCAAAAAATACCAGCATCTGATCTTATTATTTTACCTGGCAGTAAACATGTCAGGGCAGACTTAGACTTGCTTGAGCAACATGGCTGGGATAAAGATATTGCTAAACACTTGCGATACGGCGGCAAAATATTAGGCATTTGTGGCGGCTATCAAATGTTAGGGCAATCCATCCACGACCCGACAGGCATTGAAGGCGCTGTTGGTGCATCTCAAGGATTGGGGTATCTGCCAATACACACAACATTGCAAATTGAAAAACAGCTGACGCATAGTCAGGGCAAATTATTATTAAAAGCAGATAACCAGAATAGAAGTACTGAAGCGACAGTATCTGGCTATCAAATACACGTTGGAAGTACTGAACGAGAAGAAAAGACTAACGCTTTTGCAACATTAGACAATGCACAACTCGAAGGCTGCGTAAGCAATGATAACCAAGTCGCGGGGAGTTATTTGCATGGTATGTTCGACTCACCTGAAGCGTTACAACAAATTATCGCTTGGGCAGGCGCAGATACCGATATAGTCGACACCTATGCTAGCCAACAAGAACATGAATTAGACCGTCTAGCCGATGCCTGTATGGCACATTTAGATTGGCAAAAAATACACACATTTATAAAGGTCAATAGACCCTAATCAAACAGATAAACAAAGAGTAGAGTAAATAACATGACTGATGAAAAAGACAACGCCAAACACAAAGCACGCATGCAAGAGCAAAAAGCCAAAGTAGACCAACGTATTGCCGCCGCCCAAGAAGATAAGGGTTTGCTATTGGTATTAACTGGCAACGGTAAAGGCAAATCCACTTCAGGTTTTGGGACCATTGCCCGAGCTGTCGGACACGGCTTAAAAGCGTCGGTAGTACAATATGTTAAAGGTGGCTGGGAATGTGGCGAACGTAATTTGTTAGAAAAAAACGGCGTCGAATTTCATGTTATGGGCACCGGTTTCACGTGGGAAACTCAAGACAAAGACACAGATAAAATCGCGGCTCAAGCTGCTTGGGAACACAGTAAAAAATTACTGCAAGACCCCGCAATTGATGTGGTACTGCTTGACGAAATTACCTATATGATCACCTACAAATACATCGACTTAGATGAAGTAATGGCTGCGTTGAACGCTAGGCCAAAGGATCAGCATGTCGTGATCACTGGTCGTGCTTGCCATCGCTCGATTATTGAATTAGCTGATACTGTCAGCGAAGTAAGACCCGTCAAACATGCTTTTGACAATGGTATCAAAGCACAAAAAGGCATTGATTGGTGAGTCTACTATCAAAGCGCTTTTTAAGTGTAATGTTATGCGGATTAATTGGCCTACATGCCAATCAATCCGAAGCCAAAAGCGAAAGTGATGACTCACTGCAAATGCAACGGATCATTGCTCTTGCACCGCATATAGTTGAGTCGTTGTATGCAATAGGTGCTGGCCAACAAATTATTGGCACCACCTCTCATGCTGACTATCCTAAAGGCGCTGAAGATATTCTGCAGATAGGCAATTACGCACGTTTACAAATCGAAAAAATCATTCAACTTAAACCTGACGTGATCATTGCTTGGAAGACTGGTAACCCAACAGATGATTTAGCACGACTCGAAAAGTATCAACTAAAGGTGATTTATTCCGACCCACAAACCTTAGAGGATGTGGCCAAAGAATTAATTATGCTAGGCAAAATTACAGGCCGAGAAGCGGCGGCTAATGCTATAGCAGATCAGTATCTGACAAGACTTCAAAAAATTAGACAGACATACGCCAACCAAAGCAAAATCAGCGTGTTTTATGAATTATGGTCACGCCCGTTGCGCACAGTGGCAAACAAAGCTTGGCCACAACAACAAATCGAACTATGCGGAGCCAGTAACCCTTTTTCTGACGCCAAAGACGACTACCCATCAATTGGACTAGAACAGGTGTTAGTGACGTTACCGCAAGTTGTTGTGCAACCTATTCAACATAGCGCAGACAGCCCAGATGGTCTTAATTGGCCGCAATGGCCACATATTCCAGCGGTAAAGAATAATTTTATCTTTCATCCAAATGCCGACAAAGTACATCGTATGACCACACGCATGTTGGATGAAGTGCTGATCTTATGTGAACAAATTGATAGCGCACGGCAGTTTTACCAAAAACAAGGCTAAAGCATTAATGAACGGGTAATCAGCCAAGCAGCTCACTTCTTTGCGCCACAGCTAAACACTTTATGGATCTCTAAAAGTAGCTTGATTGACCCTGTTCTGATTGTTTCAACGAGGACCAGATGCAAGGCTGGACGAAAGATTCTTTTAATGTAGCGCTTAAATTGTCAATCCCGTAATTAGTGACAAGATATTCTAGCTCCTAAATTTAACTTCAATCTCCTTATATCTGGTATTGTTAAAATCTGTAACAATTGAAGATTATTAATATTATTCCTTTAGTTAGATAATGCTTATGATTTGTCACTAAAGAAAATTAAGAGGTATTTCTATGTCCAGCAATCGCGCTAGTTTTAATTGGCAAGACCCACTCAATCTCGACTCTATGTTGTCTGAAGAAGAACGCATGATCCGAGATAGCGCACATCAGTATTGTCAAGAAAAACTGATGCCGCGAATTTTAGAAGCCAACCGTCATGAACGATTCGACCGCGAGATAATGAATGAACTCGGCGAATTAGGCTTGCTTGGATCAACATTGCCTGAGGAATATGGTTGCGCGAATGTGAATCATGTTGTGTATGGCCTTGTTGCCCGTGAAGTAGAGCGTGTAGATAGCGGTTATAGAAGCGCGATGAGCGTGCAATCGTCTTTAGTTATGCACCCTATCCATGCTTACGGCAGCGAAGAGCAAAGAAAAAAATATTTACCTAAATTAGCTACAGGGGAATGGGTAGGCTGTTTTGGTTTAACCGAACCTAACTCTGGCTCTGATCCTGCGAGCATGAGTACAAAAGCAGTAGCAGAAAACGGCGGATATAGATTAACCGGTGCCAAAATGTGGATCACCAACTCACCTATCGCAGATATATTTGTAGTCTGGGGCAAGCTAGAAGGGGTAATACGTGGTTTTATCCTCGAAAAGGGCATGCCAGGACTCAGCGCTCCTAAAATTGAAGGCAAGTTTTCACTAAGAGCTTCTATTACCGGTGAAATTGTGATGGACAATGTTTGGGTGCCCGAGGCAAATTTATTGCCTAATGTGTCTGGCTTGAAAGGTCCGTTTGGTTGCCTTAACAAAGCACGTTATGGCATTGCGTGGGGTTCACTTGGTGCTGCAGAATTTTGCTGGCATGCCGCGCGTCAGTATTGCCTTGATAGAGAACAATTTGGCCGCCCTCTTGCTGCAACACAGCTGATCCAGAAAAAATTAGCTGACATGCAAACCGAAATCACAGTGGGCTTGATGGCTTGTATACAAGCGGGCCGATTGATGGACAGTCAGCAACTTGCACCTGAAGCTATCTCCTTAATAAAACGTAACTCTTGTGGTAAAGCACTAGATATTGCTCGTGCTGCTCGTGACATGCATGGCGGCAACGGCGTGTCTGACGAATATCATGTTATTCGCCATGTTATGAATCTCGAAGCAGTGAATACTTATGAAGGAACACATGATGTGCACGCGCTAATTCTAGGCCGAGCACAAACTGGCATACAGGCATTTTATTAGCCTTAAATTTAATAGATTGAAGAGAAGAGATTAAAGAGATTAAAAAAATTTAAGTAACTTAAAATAATTAACAGATTTAAGGCGTAGCGACATTGATACAAGATCGTAATCTTAAAGTTAAACAGCAAATCATTGAGGCTATAGAGTCTGATTCTTTACCTCTAGTAAACTCTACATTCACTCCTACTGATGTAGGTTTGTGTAATACACAATTGATAGACCTATTCGAGTCACAGGTGATGAGTCGTCACTTGGACTTTCAGTCGCGAGTGATGCAGAAACAAGGTCAAAGCTTTTATACTATTGGCAGTGCAGGACATGAGGGTAACGCTGCTTGTGCATTGGCTTTTAGGCCTAATGATATGGCTTTTTTGCATTACAGAAGTGGCGCTTTTGTTATCCAGCGGTCCAAACAAATACCTGGGCAAACCCCCTTATACGATATGTTACTGAGTTTTGCAGCTTCATCTGATGATCCTATTTCTGGTGGCCGCCACAAAGTGTTGGGCAGTAAAAGTTTATTTATTCCACCACAAACCAGCACCATTGCATCACACCTACCTAAAGCTGTAGGCACCGCTTTCAGCATTAGCCTGTCACGCAAGGTCGCGGTCGATAACGTATTGGCAAAAGACGGTGTGGTGGTATGTAACTTTGGAGATGCCTCTTCAAATCATTCAACAGCACAGGGTGCCATAAACGCTGCAGCATGGGCTGCGTATCAATCGGTGCCTATTCCCATCGTATTTATATGTGAAGACAACGGCATTGGCATCTCTACCGCCACCCCTAAAGGTTGGGTTCAGGCCAACTTTGAACATAGAGCTGGGCTGCATTATATTCAATGTGACGGCTTAGATTTACTCGACACATACCACAAAACTCAACAAGCGGTAGACATTGCCCGGAAACAACGCAAACCGGTATTTTTACATATGAGAACCGTGCGTTTATTAGGGCATGCAGGTTCGGATTCTGAGTTTACTTACCGCAGTAATGAATATATTGAAGACACCGAGGCGCATGATCCTTTGTTGTTTAGTGCAGCGTTGTTGTTGAAGCATAATTGCCTAGATGGCCAGCAAATCATCGATTTATATAAACACATAGAACAGACTGTTGCAGACATTAGTCAAGAAGTGATCAATAAGCCTAAGCTGACCTGTGCTGAAAAAATTAAACACAGTATTATTCCACCTAAGTTAGATAAAATTTATCTCAGTAAAGTCACTAAAGAAGAACGTAGCAAATTATTCAGCCATGAAAAACACAACCTAGCTAAGCAACAACACCTCGCAAAATTACTGAATTGGACCATGATCGATTTAATGGCCGAGCAACAAAATATTGTGATGTGTGGTGAAGATATTGGTAAAAAAGGCGGTGTTTATAACGTCACCAGTAAACTAGCAGACCAGTTCGGGCCGCAAAGGATTATCAATACATTACTGGATGAACAGTCGATTTTAGGCATGGCAATCGGCTTAGCGCACAATGGGTTTTTGCCTATGCCAGAGATTCAGTTTTTAGCTTATGTGCACAATGCTGAAGACCAAATAAGAGGTGAGGCTGCCACTCTGCCCTTCTTTTCTAATGGGCAATTCACTAATCCAATGGTGATAAGGATTGCAGGCTTAGCTTACCAACGTGGCTTTGGTGGGCACTTTCACAACGACAACTCCTTTGCGGTATTTCGTGATATTCCTGGGTTAATCATTGCCTGCCCTTCAAACGGCGCAGATGCGGTAGAAATGCTTCGAGAATCAGTCAGATTGGCCCAAGAAGAGCAACGCGTGGTGATTTTTATCGAGCCTATTGCGCTGTATATGAAAAAAGATTTACATAATGAAGGTGATGCACTTTGGTCATTTGATTATGTTCAGCCAAATGATGCACAACCGATTAAAACAGGACAACTGGGTTGTTTTGGCAAGGGCAAGGATGTGTGTATTATCAGTTATGGCAACGGTTATTACCTGAGTCGACAGGCTGAAAAAATGCTCGCTGAGTCAGATATAAACTGTACTGTAATTGACTTACGCTGGCTTGCTCCTCTAGACGAATCGGCCATCGTTGCGGCTATGGGTGATATAAAAAACGTGCTGATAGTAGATGAGTGCCGCAAAACAGGCTCCATTAGCGAAGCCTTAGTCACTTTGTTGCTTGAACATGATGTAAATTATGCAAATCGTAAAATTGAACGACTGACCGCCCATGATAGCTTTATTCCACTTGGGGCAGCGAGTTATGAAGTGTTACCTTCTTGCGAGCTAATTGTTCAACAAGTCAAACACATGCTTGCTGCAAGCAAGTAATCAAGTGCCATAATGGCTGAGTTAAAAATCAGCCATTAATTGCGTACTTATGCTTCTAGAACAGATCGCAAATAGCCATTAATATTCCCTCTAGAATGCTGTGTAAGTTTTTCCCAGCACAAACCAATCAAAGCTTTGCCGTCATCACTGTGACGACTATTCACTATCTTTGCTTGCACATTATCAAGTTTAACAGCAGCATCGTCAGCGGTCGTTGTCAGGTGAATTTTTTCGGGTAGGGATTCTGCACTTTCATCTAGAAGTAAACGCACACCACCTTCGCTTACGTCGACAATGTACCCATGCACCACTTTATCATTAAAAGACAATTGCACTTGTGTCGCTTGGTTATTAAATCGAGTAGTGCTGCGCCTTTCGAGTTTTTTAACTTGCTTTTTAAAGCTCCCCGAAAACAAACCTGTTTTTTCTTGCAACTTAAAATCTGATGGCAGTAAACCGTTTAGCATCATAACTTGTAAATCGTAACCTAGAAGTAAAATACTCCAACGAATACAAGATGATATTTTTGCTCGTGGGGTGTTAGAACTGGCTAAATCTTCAGTAAATTCAAGCTTAAGTTCGGCATATTCGGGATTTTTTAGCTTACTGTTGACCAGTTTTTCTAGTTCGCCTAAACAGTCAGGGTTATTTCTAAAGCAATACTGTACGCTAATATCAACTATTGGCTCAGGATCATAAATATCTGCAGGTTTTGTATCTCGAGGCACTATTCTGCGCTCTTGAAGTTTCGCCCAACTGACTTCGTTGAAGACCTCTTTAGCTAACACTTTACGTGTCCCTAAGATAGTTTCCTGTTTATCGAGTTTACCTTGCAGTTCATCTTTTAAGGTTTGTATACGCTCATCGTCACCAGCAAATCCATAACTTTCTAGTAATGTCGACATCAAATATGGGCGCGAATTAGCATAGGCAATATGGTTAATAACCGGCCCCATTTTTTCAAACTGTTGTTTACGTATCTTGTCGTAAATCCAAGTCACTAAATTCTCATAATAACGTCTTAGTCCAATTGATTGCCCCGCGGCAGTTTCAAAGATGGTGGTTTTTAATACCCCAGAATATCCGAAGGCTAATAATAAAGCCCCCATCACACTATCCCATTCCAACACGCCTATTTCTGCGGTGTAGATAAACAACAAAATGGCAATGGAGACATTCAGCAACACCAATAATAAAAATGGAACACGAAATAAGTCCCGATTGCTGACGCGGTGTGATTTCTTTAAATCAAACACGGTTAACATCAGCACGATAATAGTGATAAGCACAATATTAACAATCGGGGCAACACCAAAGCGGCGCTCTCTGATGTCTAACCAATTCTCAGCTGCTTGTCGCCATCCAGCTGCTAATGACGGAGTTTCAACATTGACCTTATCACCATCAGTTGTCATCACTTTAGGTTTAGCAATGTTTTGTAAGTTGGCAAATTCCATGCCGGTGCGTGACGGAAGTTTTGAAATTGAGCCTGACATTGCTCCCACTAAACGCTTACGAAATTCACTTGCCCATTTCGGATTACCAGGCAAATTTCCTCGGTTTAACATATCTTCGGCAATCTTTAAAATAAGCTCGGTTGTATCAAAACTGAGATCTAAAAGTTCTCCAGTGGCTTCACCTGATTCACGCTCCCCATGTCTACCAACGGATAAAAAGTGAATGCCGTCTGATTCAAGTCCTCGAGTATCAACGATGGTAAATAGATAAGGGTCAAATGTATTCCATTCATTGTGTGGCCCTTTGAATTTGCTACTTATTTGCTCAATTTCTTGTCGGTTACCAATAATGCCAATGGCTTCAGGTCTCAGCATATTAATTTGTTGGATCAATGGCCAAGCTTCGCTTAAAGAGGCAAACCTAAACGAATTTAATTGGGTACCTGGCACATACCCCACATTCTCCCTAAAAGCAGATTCGGAGATTTCACCAAAGGTACTGTCGGTATATAATAGGGCAAAATTTTCAACATTTTTAGAGAGTAAATATTCGAACATGGTTCTTACGCGATTGCTTGCGTTTACATTGGTGCGAAAAAACCAACCGTCAGTTTCATTGCCTAAATCAACCGTGACGGCGGGTGAAATAATAGGGATGTTAAAGTCTTTGAATTTTAGAAACGCGACCAAGTCAGCATATAAACTGCTGTCTGTTGGCCCAATAATGACGTCCGCACTGCCTTCAAGTACCATTTTAGAAACGCGTTCAAAGCCTTCGCTATCGTTGTCATAGGTATAGCGCGTAACCTTAATCGGTGTTTTCCATTTACTGCCTGTACACGATTCCAAAACGCCACGGTAAAGACTCGTGCTTTCTATGGAGTCTCCACGGGAAACGACCGCCAAACGCAGAGCGTTAGGCGCTTCTGACGAACAGGCTTCGACTAAGTTATCTTGGGCTAGAATGCTTTGAACTGACGATAAGTAGAAGATGCAAGCAATAAAAAAAGGGGTGACTACTTGTGTCAATTTAATGTTTATAGAGGTATGAAAAAATAAAGAAAACACCACTGATATCCCTGTCGCCTTGATTAATCAGTCATTAGCATAGTGCAAACAATTTACAAAGGCTATGCCAATATTCTTAACCCTTTACACTCATCTCTCCTGAAGTGTTTTCATTAAACCTGCATTGAGGTAAATCTGCGTTATTTGGCGGAATTAAACATGAGCACTAAGCCACACACCTACTTTACATGCACTCAAATGACTTTAAATATTTGATTGAATTAAAATAGGTGTATGCGTAATTATTGCAGTGCATTAACACTTAATGAAGTTAGATTGGGAAAATTGAGATGGGTGTTGTCTATTTGCGACTAATTAACGCGGCTTTGATAATATATACGGTTAACCGCTACCCATTCTGCGCTGAAGATATCGGTCATGCCATCGCCGTTTACATCCCCTAAAACAAAGCCATAGGTACTAACATCATCGCTACCAAAGATGCCGTTTAAGCTCAGCGCGCCTTTGCAGTCATTCACATAAACTTGATTAACTGCACCGACATTGCCAACAACAATATCGCCATCTGTATCTAGGTCAGAGGCGGCTAGTGCCTATGAATTTTTGACACTTTCTGCAAACGGTATTTCCAACAAAAACTGTCCGCTACCTAAATTAAGCACAACACCGTATTACGCACCAAAGCCAACAAATACTTTAGTATAAATCGCTTTTAAACCTGCCCGAAGGGAACGTACATTTTAAGATGGTTTAGGTATAAGCCTTATTGTGTGTAACAAGACTAATCCAAATAACAAAAACAAATTTATACTGCCACCACCCGAATCACTATCCGCTGTCACAGGCTCTGTTTGAATTGGAGGAGGTGCCTCGACTGACAGAGTCATGGATGCCTCATCACTGAGTGATGGTTGTGCACTATCAGATGCTTCTACCGTGATTGAAATTTGTGTATTTGCTAAGCCTGATGGATCAAAACTGATGCTACTGCCATTATTTTCAAATGATGAAGCACCAGAAACAGTCCAGATATAGGTATGCGTATCAGCTTGGTTTTCATCTACAACAGTGGCCTGAATAGTTACGCTTCCTGCATCGGTGCTAACACTAGTGATGTTTACCCCACTTTGGGTAGCATTTAAACTCACGGTTGGCGCTGCGTTTACCTCTTGGATTGGAGGTGCCTCGACTGAAAGAGTCATGAATGCCTCATCACTGAGTGATGGTTGTGCACTATCAGATGCTTCTACCGTAATTGAAATTTGTGTAATTGCTAAGCCTGATGGGTCAAAACTGATGCTACTGCCATTATTTTCAAATGATGAAACACCAGAAACAGTCCAGTTAAAGGTATGCGTATCAGCTTGGTTTTCATCTACAACAGTGGCCTGAATAGTTACGCTTCCTGCATCGGTGTTAACACTAGTGATGTTTACCCCACTTTGAGTGGCAATCAAGCTCACAGTGGGTGCTACATTCACCTCTACGGCACAGCCGGTATTATCGACCTGAACACCTGCTGGTGTATTCGCACATTGATCATTATTGTCCTGTACGCCATCCATATCTGCATCAGTCACCGCTACAGAGTTTGAACTGAAATAAATATTATCTAAAAAAACAGTACCATTACCTTCAACCTTTAGTTGAAATATGTCAGCTAAATCTACATCTGAAAAAGTACTCAGTGGTATAACCAGACTTTGCCAACTTTGCTGCTGCACATCAATTACAAAAGGGGTTTCCTGGGGCCCCGGACTGATTAAAAAGAACTTAAGCTGTGTGGAGTTATAGGTCCAATAGTCCAGATGAACATTGTCCATTGAAGTCACATCTTGTTTATTATTTCCAAAGTCTGTGCCCTGATAATTTAACCCTGCATATTTGAGAATATTGTTACCCGCTATATCAATTTGGGTTACTTGGGTAGCTTGTTGCCAATTAGGATTGTAATCAATATTATCAATGTTGCTGTAGCTGTCGCTAAATAATGAAATGACTTGTTGTGGGGGTATTTGTGGCGCTGGAGCGACAGATTGAGGTTCTGTGATAAGTTCACAACCATTTTGATCTACAACAGTGCCTTCTATGGTATTGGGACACTGATCTAGTTCATTACTGACACCATCATTGTCATCGTCAATAACTTCACAACCATTTTGATCAACAACAGTGCCTTCTGAGGTATTGGGACACTGATCTAGATCATTGTTGACACCATCATTGTCATCGTCAGGTAGCATAGGAGTGGTTTCATTACATTGTTGGAAAGCATTTGAGTTTGATTGTGCGCAGTGAGCAACATAATCAACTTCCATTGTGGCGGTGTTCAACTGAGAATCAATCGCGCCACCTAAATTTCCGCCCATTGCCACATTAAGTAAAATAAACATGGGCTCTTCGTATTGTGCACAGTTTGTTAGGTCTTGCTCAGCCACTACATCATCATTAAAGAAAAACTTAATATTGTCGGCTGTCCACTCGATGGCATAGGTATGAAAACTTAATACATCTGGTGCACCGCCTGGATAAGTCACTCGCACTTCAGAACCGCAATTACCCGTGTTAAAAAAATTGGTAATATAGCTGTCACCATCGTTGCTAAACCATTCCCAAACATCTATTTCACCTGCTCCAGGATTAGGCCAATTAACATTATCGCCATCCCCTTTGAAGGGGTCTTCGGCAATCCTATTTTCAAGCATCCAAAATGCTGGCCAGGTGCCTCCTTCTAAGTTTAAAAATCGAATCCGAGCTTCGATCCGCCCATATAAAAATTCTGCTTTGTCTTTGCTGTTAAGGCGACCTGAGGTCCAGGACTTGTTTTCACCATTTAAGCCAGAACAACTGATATTTTGTTTACGAGCAGTGATTTTTAAGGTGCCATCTGATATTTCGTAATTACGTTGATCTGTGGAATCATCATCGGTATAACATTGAACTTCATTGTTGTAGTTAGCTTGAATTTGCGCCGTCCAATTATCCCAGTTAACGCCACTGCCATCGAACTTGTCTATCCACGTTACTTCCCAGCCGGCAAAACTTAATGGGATGTTTGCAATGCTCAGAATGGCAACCAGCATGCCGCTTTTTAAATATCTTTTGGTAATACCTTTCATTTCATCAACCTCAAGTGCGCACAATAACCATAAAATTTAGGTTTAAGTTCCTGCTAATGTGACAGCAAAATTTATCTAACTAAATAACATATGCTTAACAAGATAAACTAATAGGATAAAGGCCAACAAACCTTAAACGTTGAGAAGGACTGATTGAACGTCTAAACCTTTTTTTGACGATTATTCATAATATGATTTGTCTATAAAGCAAGGTTACTATTTTCCTTTTGCGGATTTCAGGCCATCTCATCACTTATAATAGAGTTTTAACATTTGAGGGAGTTGGCCAGTGATTAGGCAGTTATGGTTGACTCGATAAAGGCTGATTGTTGCTATCAACTCAATATGAAAAAAGGAACTTGGTATTTGATTAAATAGGCTCAACTTTATGAATGTTAATTATTTCACGGGGTTTACTGTTGATAGGTTATGTGCAAATCCAGCTCTGTCACGCAACCTTAAAACGGGTGATGAATGCAATAAAGTCCAACACAGGTCTAAGTAACTAGTTTTTGTACGTATGCTGCGACGGCTTTGTTAAAATAGCCATCCCTCATATCGCTAACCTATTGTATTTTATGACAATCACTTAAAACACTTTAGTTAACGTTTGTCAGACCGCATCCTCTCTTATCCCCCACCCAATCATTCACTTTTAAGATCCAATTGTTACCTGTGGCTTGTTAAGCCCTGCTTACTACATTGACTTTTACGTTAAAAATCCGCAGTATTCGCGCTCAAATTGCTCAGGTGCTCTTTTTAAGCGAATAGTTTCGTTTGAAAACAAGAGATAATCGGGAAGTTAGTGCAACACACTAGTGTTTAAATCTAACGCTGCCCCCGCAACGGTAATACTGCATAGCAGTTAAGCCCGGAGACCGGCCTGTCAATATTTTACAAATACATAGTGCGGTGGGCGCTAGGAATTGTATTGAAACTTTCACACTTAAATACTGTTTATTTAGGTTATGTTTCGTCATTCCTAACGACCTCGTTTCAGAGGCCGAAATGTTTTTCCAAAAATGCTTTATGTTTTTACTGATGTGCTTTTTTTGCCCTAAATGGGTAGAAGCGACTGAGCGCTCAGTAGAGGATGTAGAAGTACTCACCATTTATGATCAACAACCTCTGTTTTCAAGCAATTATCAGGTTTTAGCGCGTGAGGATTTTATTAATAGCTCACAAACCCTGTCGGACATATTGCAATCTGTTAATGGCTTACAAATACGCCAAATTGGTGGTTTGGGTAATCCTGTATCAGTATCTATTCGCGGCTCAAGTAGTAAACAGGTCCAGTTATACATTGATGGCCAATTGGTTAATGACAGTCAATTTGGTGGTTTTGATCTAAACCACATACCCACTGAACAGATTCAGAGCATTGAGATCAGTAAAAACCAAGCGATGGGCGCTGGCTCAACGCCTATTGGAGGGGTGATCAGGATCAACACCTACAATCCAAGTCAGGATAAGTTAAAACTCAGCTTAGCTTTGGGTTCATTGAATCATAAAGAACTGAACCTTCTGTATAACAAGGCATTTCAAGCAAACAATCTTTCTGTGGGTGCTAGTTACCTTAAAACAGATAACAATTACGACTATCTTGTACCTCAAAGCTTTACCAACAGCAATCAGTCCAGCATAGAGCCTTTAGGTAATAATCAATTTGAGAAAAAAAACCTGTATTTGAATAACAATTTATCATTTGGCACACAGCAAATCAGGCTCACCCTACAATATAATGAACAACAAAAAGCCATACCTAACTATCAAAACAACACCCCTGAAAATACATCGAACCTCTCTTCCGATACTTGGCGTTTTGGTTACAGGCACAGTATTTACACTAATTTAAAATGGTTAGACAACCTCGAGTTTGAGGCTTATCAAGAACATAAAACAGAACGATATTTGGACATACTGGCAGATGTAAAACGTTTGAATGCGAACTATAACACCACAAAAACGCATGTAGACCTGACCTCTTCTTTTATTTTCAATAGCCAATACGGTGATTTATCTGTTAGTCCTTTTATTGAATTAAACCAACAAGATTTTGACTCTCTTAGTTTTGATAATAATGGCCAGATAAGCTGCAATGGGATCAGTAGCTGCGATGTGATAGCTGAGCAAACTCAGTTATTAATGGGATCGCGGTTTGAGTGGCAGCAGCAAAATAGTCCTTTATCAGCCTATTCATTAATGACTCAGTTAAACGAGAAGAACCAAAATATCGCGGTGAATCAGTCTGATGCAGAAATATTTAACAGCGATATGGATCATCAGACTCAAGAAGTAGGAATTGTTTATCAGGGACAACACATAAAAACAGAGTTGCTTGCCAGCAATGGAATTCGTACCCCCACTCTATTTGAGCTTTTTGGCGATAGAGGTTTATTTAAAGGCAGTGAGGAGTTGTTACCTGAACAAGCCAAAACGCTGAATCTTGGTGTGCTATATAAAAATAAACTAGCCCAAATGGACTATTCAATCAACACCTCGGTTTATTATCAACAATCAGACAATGCCATAGTCGCTATTTTTAACAGCAGTGGTGTTGGGGCCTATGAAAACGTTAGCGATGCAGTACTTAACGGGCTTGAATTTGAAACTAAATTAACGATATCACCTGCCCTGAGCATTAATTTGCAAGCCAATATTATTGATAGTCAAACCAGTGCCACAATCAAAGCTTTTAATAATAAAAAATTACCGGGTATTTACCACCAGCAGTTCAGTTTTTCGCTCAATTATCAATTTACCCCTGAATGGAAAATACACTTACGCAGTGCTGTAGACAGAGACCTGTATTTTAATCGCGCCAATATTTTCGAATCGATGAATGGACAAGCAGGCAAACCGGCGCAACGTCGGCTAACAGATATTCAACTCGGCTTCACAAGTGGGGTTTATAGTCTCAACTTAAGTATGAATAACCTATTTGATCAGCAATACCAAGATTTAGCTAACCGTCCTGCTCAAGGGCGAAGTATCCAATTTAAAATCTCAATACAAGGCAAATAAATGTTAACACTTTTGAAAAAAAACGCGCTTACACTAGGCTTAATAAGTACCTTATCTATCCTAGGCGGTTGTAGCAGCGACAACAATGAAGCCCCGGAGCTATCTGGTAGTCTCTTAGTGACTGTGGCTGAAAATACCCTTGAGGTGGGTCAGTACACGGCAACTGACGATGCAACTGGGTTGACCTTCGCCATCTCTGGCACAGATCAGCAACTTTTTGCCATTAACAATACTGGTGCAGTAGAATTTATTAGCGCTCCTGATTTTGAGAATGGTGATACTGGCCCTTATAACATTACGGTCACTGTCACAGACGCTCAGGGTTTGACAAGCTCAATTGATGTGACTGTAAACGTGGGAGATGAATTAGATACCCCCTCAATGGCGTTGGTTCAAACGATAGCGGCTGACTTTTCAAGCTCACAAGTTGCTTATTTAGACTATGCAGCACAAACGGTTGATGATGGTTTTTATGCTAAGACTCAATCTGACTACACCATTAGTGTGTATCTAAACAATGTGTTTCATATTGGGCGCTTTTTTATTGATACCATCAGTAAATATATTGTACTGAATGCGAGTACTGAAATCTGGTCTTATTCAACTCAAGACGACTTAGACTCAACCACCAGAAATCCTTATACATTAGTATCACTCAGTGAAGAAAAGGCTTATTTGATCCGTTATGGTTCAGATAAAATCTGGATTGTTAACCCACAAGCTACAGACTTTGATAGTTTCAAAACTGGCGAGATAGACTTAGCTAGTTATGTACCGGAAAACAATACAGCGGGCACACCCAGTCCGTCGGCCGCAGTTATTAATGATGGAAAATTATTTGTTGTGATGCAGCGTTTAGATGATGCATTTAGTACATCCAACACGGTTTATTTAGCGGTGTTTGATACCACGACCGATAGCGAGATTGAAACTAACGCGGATAATACTGACAGTGTAATGGGCATACCTTTACTTGGCCTAAACCCCTTAGAACATAGCGTTAGAGCATTTGAAGACAAGGTTTATATCACCACACGTGACTCATATTCGGCTATCAGTGTTGACCAAAGCTTAATAGAAGAAGTTGATAGCAATGACTACAGCTTACGCACGGTGTTAAGTGCTAATGGCATAACTGACAATACTACAAAATTTATTCAGTCTACGGCCATTGTTTCTGCGGATAAAGGCTACTTTTATGCCAACGAAACCTTCTTTGGACCTTACCGCGAAGAGTCTACACTTTATCAATTCAACCCTAGTACCGGTGAAATCAGTGATGATACCGTGCTTGATATAGAGACTAATAGCATCGGCTTTATCGATATTGATGCCGCAGGTTTCTTATGGGTGAGTGTAAAAGAAGATGCTGCACCAGGTGTCGAAATTATTGATACTGACACCAATTCACAATTGATCAATCGATTAGAAACGCAATTAAATCCTGGTGTTATTCGTTTTATTGAAGAATAACGCTCTGCACTTTAAATAAAATATTCCACCACAGAGGAAATGCAGAAAAGTATGAGTTGCGAGCGGCTTCGCCGAAAAGACTAAAATTGCTATTGTGAAATAGCAATTTTGCTCTTAACGATACTTGCAGCTTTTCTCTGTGCTCTCTTTGTCCTCTGTGGTTCAAATGCTCTGATCTTTTGTCTTTTAATATCTACTGCTGTTTACTATCTACTGCTCTGTCTACTATTCACTGCCCCATTTTACCAACTGCGCTCAACAATCCATTAGCTTTTCTCCTTGTTCTCCTTTTCCTCTGTGGTTCAAACGCTCTTTTCTTGTATCTTTTGCTATTTACTATCTACTATTTACTGCTGTTTACTATCTACTGCTCTGTCTACTATTCACTGCCCCATTTTACCAACTGCGCTCAACAATCCATTAGCTTTTCTCCTTGTTCTCCTTTTCCTCTGTGGTTCAAACGCTCTTTTCTTTTATCTTTTGCTATTTACTATTCACTACCTATTATTCACTGCCCTTTTTATCCACAGCCCCTTTTGACCCAATGCTTTTAAGGATCCATTAGCTCCTAACATCACCTACTATCTAGGTTGATTGACAAAC
>Ga0209712_10001440_pt1 | contig 20305 bp, 11 predicted proteins | sample ArcOceMetagenome_FD_187443 | JGI IMG/M metagenome (GOLD analysis project Ga0209712, IMG submission 187443) | Marine eukaryotic phytoplankton communities from Arctic Ocean - Arctic Ocean - Greenland ARC118M Metagenome (SPAdes) (version 2) | ecosystem: Environmental > Aquatic > Marine > Oceanic...
GAGGAGTGATTACTTAAGCCCTTTGTCAAAAGTCGCAGATTTTTATGAACAGATCTTACACCTGATCTCTGAGGCTGCCCCGGTACTGTACCGGTAGCGTTCAAAGAGGAGTTTGGACACTGCAACGTACCTCAAAACTTTTTGAAATATCTATCATTGGGACAATGGTGTAGTAGCCATATGAGAACAGCATACAATCATACCCAAAGGGGAATGAAAGGCACAACTAAACTTTCACCAGTCAGGATAGAGCGACTGGAGAAGATTGGCTTCCGACGGAATCTTCAAGACGATGCATTCGAGAAGCACTAGCGCGAGCTGATAGCATTCAAAGAGGAGTTTGGACACTGCAACGTACTTCAAAAGTTTTTGAACAATCCATCATTGGGACACTGGTGTAGCCACGTGAGAACAAGGCACAAAAAAATCCAAAAGGGAATGAAAACAGATTGCAATCTTTCACAAGACAGAAGGGAGCGCCTAGAAGAGATTGGCTTCCAATGGGGTGTTGACTACGTCTAAGTCTCCATTTGCGATTAATAAATAGTCAAAAAATTCTATCAAAGTCTCCATTTGCGATTAATTCAGGAATTGGTTTGTATCCGGACTCTGTAAAACCAAATATAACAGCTCCAAAAGGAAGCAAATTTAACCAACTGTAGTCTTCATCTCTCATTGAGGCTGGTTTCTTCGTTACAACCTTGATCATAAATCATAAGGCGGTCTGACGCTTTGATGCAAGGAGGACGAATGATGAACATTGTGCTTGGAAAATGATCACATTTCCTGTTGGGTCGGCTACACCTACACCGCGAAGCGTGACGAAAACTCTTGGCACTCCTTTTTCGCTTTCGCATAATTTTTAATAACGTCATCCAGAACTTGCAATGATTTGAAAAGACGTAGCAGCATGTCACCAAGATTTTTGGACGAAAATGTCGATGGACGACTCGTCCTTGCTCGGAAAGATGGAGGCCGGGTTGCGTGACAATGAAGCTGTATGCTGATGATCAATAACAACAAGGTTTCTCCATTTTTTGTTCCGAATGCTGCCATATAATCCAAGCCTAATCTATGCATCTCGTCGTCAAAGACACGCGACATCTCTCTCAATATATGGACGCAGCAAGGTTGGTCTTTTCTATTGTGGTCGGTTGGGAGCGTAGTATCGCACTTTGTGATGTTGTTATTACACTTGAAAAAGAGGCAGTTTGCATCATTGAGCTCCCTTGGCACTGAAGTACTATTGTGTATATAACCTGCTGATCCAACAGTATAATTAGATATGTTGCGTTGCTGGTAACTCTGAATAACATGTAACTCCTCTGTGGAATTCAAATTAGCTCCAGGTTGTTCGTCCTTTGTCACCTTTTTGTCGAGGGTCTTCTCAGGGTCTTGCTGTAAAATGTTCTCAGTACGCAGTATTGGAAGCTTGGCCTGCACCGCTTGTTCCGAAATATCTTCATCCAGCAGATTTTGAATATCTTCATCTAGTAGATCTTTGCCAATAATGATGGAATGCGTAAAGGCAGCATTCGCTGCGAAGAATATTGCATTAAAATAGATCAACTTCTTCTTTCAACTGCCATACGAGGACATCTTCTCACCCGGCGTGCGATTCAAATAATTCTCTGTTTTCAAACTCTTTTTCCCAGCACCATACTAATAAAATTATATTTTCACTGCAATCCCCACCATGGAGGCACCAACAAAAAACATGCCATCGATCTTGGTATCAAACAAGAAGATGGAAGCCACAGAAGCCACTATCACAGCCATATATATGGCAAAGCCCTTGAGAATCGCATCGGCATATTTAAGCATCATGCTGACGACAAACCCTGTTATTCCTGTGCAACAACTGCCAATATGACAATTCCATCAAAACCATGGAATAATCCATGACTCTTGACTTTTGACATGTCCGTGGATACAATATAAACTAAAAAGTGCAAGACAATAGATCTTGTGATGGAGATTTTAAGTATCCAGCATGCTGCTGTATATAATTAAGTCAATACATTATCTTCAGTATCAATGTAATTGCATAGAACCTTGGTTTAGAAAAGTGAATAAGTGAACATCGTAGCTATCTTTTATAAATAGTATCTCTCTTTCTTCCCTCCCCTTCCCTCCCCTTCCCTCTCCTTCCCCTCTCCCTTGATAGCTTATTTTGAATTTGTACCTTTTCAAACAACGGCTCAACGGGCACAAGCTTGCAAGAAGGTCATCCCAATACAGTCAAACCACCGCAACAGCAACAACAGACTGCAGTCAATGCACTGAAACCGTTCTGTGTAACTTACTTACACTGGATCCACTATATTCACGTTTTAATCCAAAAAACAATTGCCGCAAAAGAATGATTCCTTCGTTAGCCATGTCTAAGCGGAAAAGTAACGCCAGCACTACGACAAGCAATCAGCATTATAATACAAAGGAATCAAAAGATGCTTCCGACATCGATATTCTCGGTATTCCTGATCCGCCAACGCCAGATGAAAGAAATCATACCAAGACATCTGCCGCGGCACTTGAAATGCGACGCAAAAGACGCAAAAGCAGGGGGGTGTCAGGACATGGCGGTGCTCTCTTCCCGAGCAATGCTACTGATAGATTGATCAAAGACGATGGTATTGCTGAAACCGAGGTAAATGCTCCATTTGTTGACGTAACCAATAATGCTTCTTGTCAGCAAAATATAGTTCGCAACCCAATGGAGGATCAACTGAGGCGGGCAGGTTTAATTCCCGCTACTAGTGATGATCAGCAATCGGAGGTTTCTTGTCCTGAAGGAGCATTCATCTACCAACATGAATCTGTCATAAATGACAAACTGAACAGTGACAATATGAACGATTCAAACATGGACTTGGAAGATGAGGGAGAATCCTTTGATTTGGGAGATGGCGATCAAGAGAGTGATGCTAAACCGACTTCGATATGCTTTGATGATAGTGACGATGACGCAGATACGAAGCCTTCCATCCCAAGTCAGCAGAAAAATGATTCTGATCATATTTCCGTTAATAAGAGGCCAAGGCAAAGTATGCTGATTCCTGACCAGGATCAGCTTCGAAGTTTGCTCGCGATAGGAGAAAAGGATGAGGTTTTGGACGAAATGGCATCGCCAACGAAGCGAGCTAAACTTGGTTCGCAATGCAATAGAGATCATGCTGAGACTTTGCCCTCTCGTGCTAGACGTAGCAAAGGTCGCCGAAGTCTTATATTTCCCAGCGAACAAGATGGGCTAGATAGTGAACACCGATCGGTCGAGGGCGATGGTACTTTCTCTGTGGTCGAAGTGTGCGAATCGGCATTCTCGACGTGTAGCAGTAAATCTAGCATGAAGAGATCAGCTGAGGAGAATATGGATGATATCAAAGCCTCTATTAGGAGATTTTGCGCGATGCCATTAGAGAAAAGGTATAAATCAAACGACGCTCTGCGTATTGAGGAATTAACGGGCTACCCTTTACTTACATCTATGGACAAAGTGAATAGAGAAAGGATGGAAAACGGAACGATATCTACTCCCATCAAACTTACTTGGGCCTCAAATGAATGTGGCAAGATGTCCCCGGATGCACTCGCTGCTCTCTCAAACAAAATGAAGAGAAACCTGTTCGAGAAGATCAGGCCACTAGTTCAGGTAATGGAAATAAAGAAAAAAGAGGACACGGCCATGTTTGAGGACGCGACGAAATGTCGTGTTGAAAGAAAAAAGGGAAAGTTTCGTTATGTCTCTTTGGCAACAGGGAAGAAAGTCTCTTCAAAAGAATATGAGAGGAAATACTTACTCCAGATTCAGGAAAAACGTAAAGCCAGATTAATTGCAAACAATAAACCCATCATTCAGATGAGTAGCAACGACTCAAGCAATCATAGTGATAAAGAGAGTCTTGAAGACGCAGAAACTGCAAACACTCTTTTGCCGCAAGACGACATTGATACTGTCCCTTTTCCGTTGAGGGATGATGTTCCGTCCAATTCAGAATTGGCTACTGCTCAGCGCAAGTTATTTGAGGCGTGGGACTTAGCTCTTGATGAATATACTGAAACGGTTCTTCTTCTTAGAGCAAAAGGCAGTTCATAAAAGACATTGCTGAGCAAGCAGTGATTTTGACCAGTCCGTGGAGGAATGCGCCATTCCTGGACAGATTCCAGGCGGGCAATAGTGAGGGCTGAGATACGTGGTTAGCAGGCATTATGGTACCTCATGCTCACCATTTACCATTGACGTGACCTCTACGAGAAACTTTGATCTTATTAAGATTTCAGTTTCAAGAAAAGATGCAGGATTTCAGAGTCGGTAATGCACAAGACTTGGATAATCATGTTCCTTCCGTCAAGTTAAAATGATGTTAATTATTATAAACTCTATCAGTGATTTCCTTGCTCCACTTCAAACCTTTGAATATACAGTATGTACGACGTGTGCTTCCCAAAGGTAACATACACGTTTGTCACAATTAGATCTCTTTCAATGATGAAATCAAGAATGATATTCTCAAATGTATACATAACAGCTGAATCTGTTGAACTGGACTTTAATTTGGGGTGTGGGCAATTAAAATCAGGATTGATACAAGCACATCGTTAATTGGGAGTGTGTTGGCCATTGGGCGATCAGGGAAAATAATAAATCTAACTTCCACCTACAACTGAAGTGAAATGAGAAATAGATACTTTAAGAAATCAAATGTTAGAGTCCTTGTATTGCATTACCTTTACTAAACAGATTGCCGACCTTCTAAATTAATTCATCCTATGGCAAACATTTGCCACATACAAGCATCCGGGGGAATCCCTCCATGATAGAAAGAAGGTCTTCCAGCCACGTGACAACGTCGATTTTTCTGGACTTGGAAGCGACTAATTGTTACATCAAAGATAATGTCGAGGTCGATGTCAGTATTAGAGACCTGACGAAACTCCGTTGCGGTCCTCATGGTATTCAACTCAGATCTTCAGATGCCGTTGGACGGTGAGTATGTATCGCCGATCCGTAGGATACTACATCGCCTTCCCCACGCAACAACTGGTTCTGCAGGTGTAAATACAGAGTTTTGATTGTGAAGCCTTTGGTAGAAGAGTACGACACACCGGTTCTGATAATCCTCACGATGCCTGGTCGCACATAGTGTCAGACTTCTCTAACTCCTCCTCACTCTAACGTATAGACTATAATTGCGGCTTCTACGCGTCTGGATCAACTTAACGCATTGAGCTTGCACCCAGAAGTCAAGGAGATTGATGCCTACGACCCGGTACCTGCTGAACAACAATATATCGTGCCATCGACCATTAACGATTATAAATGTTGCCTATTGCCGAGATATGTTATAAGATATCTTTGTTCATCGGTAAGATCACTCGTCGGGCAACATCCTCATCAAGCTCAATTCAAAGCTTAATCAAAGCTTAATCAAAGCTTATGGGGGCGGGAAAGCGCAATAGGTGGATCTGCGGGGTCAGCTCCAGGATCTGGCACTAAAGCAGCACATTGTCTGTAATCATGACACAGAAGTTCGTGATACGTCCGAAGGTACATTCTTTCTTTAGAGGCTTGTTGGAATTTAGTCAATTTATGTTGACCAACCCACTGAACTAAGCGAGTTTCTTGTTGGAGTAAACGAGCTGTGTGTCGAAAAAAGTTCTTTCTAGTGGCATTGTACACGTACGAAGAATCCTGTGCAATTTCAATGAAACCTCACGGACCCGCGTTTGAACTTGAGAATGTTTGACTTGGACATTACGTCTATTGGAAGTCCACTTCTTCCCGTCTCTCATAGGTGACAGCCTTGCGAGTGAATGTTAGTTGATGGTATTTTCTTTTGAATCTTATAAATGATGCCGTTCTCCTGCTACGCCAAGTCCACAGTGATGGATTATACAGGTATCTTTTAAAAACATTTCAGTTCCCTGACCCTATTTGAATGCTTCGAGTTTGCAACGGTTCTCGGTATGACACCATCCGAGTCAGAATGTTCGCAAAGAGAACTACACCTCACGGTTCGGCATAACGAAAGCAATAACGATGACAACGAACGTCAAGCTCCAGACCCGGCATTCGTTACCAACAAATTTGAAAGTCCAAGCAGCTTGCATGCGTCCGAGCATACATGCGACTTTATGAATGCCTTGATCCCCTGTGCCGTGTCACAAACCATGAAGAATTAGAATAATCATTCAATTTCTACTTCTCACTGCCTAGCACAATTCCGAGACCACTTACCTTATCACCTCGGTTTGTCCTTCCAAAACTGCATCCTCGGTGAGTGTTGTAATTGTTGCGCGTGTGAACCACTGGGTCGGTGAGAAAATACGATTTGCTTCCGTCGGATTTTCTCTCAATGACTCCTTGTAAATCCACCACCATCATTCGTTTCTTGCTCTTCTCATATGTGTAATGGCTGAAAGTTTGCGGAAAGTGCTCATCTTTGAGATCAAATGACTCCCGACCATCGTTATCTTCGATACTCTCATCGCATTCTCCAATAACGCTTAGTCTCGGTGAGGATATGTCCATCTTTGTCAGTATGTCTATCAAATCAAGACCATTAAAATCAGGAGTAATTTCTTCAGTCTTCGCTTCATTTTCATTTTGCCCATGAACAAAACCATTGTTACTGTTGAATTTCGTGAAACAACCTTCAAGAAATGGCTCGATTAGGTAGTACTCAGCTGTGCCGTCTTCAGCCCATACCTCCGTGACTATGGGTTCCAGAAATGTTACGCGGGGGAGCTTTCGAACGTTTTCAGCGCTCAGATCCAACAATGCATCGATATCTTTATTAAATTTCTTTGCCAGCGCGGAAGCAATCGACTGTGTGCGCATGAATGTCTTATGAAATATTGATTGCTTTCTATATTGCGATTTATCGAGTACATGCCTCGATTCCTTCGCAACAAGTTTAGGGCCTTTGAAACAGCAATTTTTATCAAGGTAGCGAAGTTTCGATACTATTCTTTCAGCGCCTTCTCCAAAAATTTCTTTTTTAAGAGCCAGCTTGTATGCCGGTACTGCCATGGTGACAATCCGTTTCTCTATTCTTGCTTGCCTCATATCAGCGCATTTATCTACATTCCATATATTTCCCATCACGTGATCAGAATATCCATCTACAAAACACTGACTACTGCAAAAACATGCACACCGGCATCCTTCACATACAATGGATTCATTTTTGAGTTGTACAGTATCGGCTCCAATTCTAGCATCTTCGTTGCAGGTAAGACATCTGAAATCGAAGATTTCCGCATAATCGTCATTTTCGTAGGACCAAATCCAACTTCGCCCAAAACGGCTTTGATTATAAACGATCCAGTCACCTGTCAAATCTAAATCGTCCGGTGTTCCCTTTCTTTCTCTTCTAATGTCCATCCGTACAGTCATGGATTTACCAGAATTCATGTCGGTCATTTCTGTCTTGGTTTCTGTTAACGACGATGCCAAACTCGAGATAATCTTACTCAAAGATACAACATCTAGTGAAGCCGATCCAAATGACGCCTGGCTACCGTACAAGTCTGCTTCATAAGCCATATCGCGCAACGTTGAAAATGTTTCATTGTCTGCCGCCGACGCCATTCCAATACAAGTAATAGAAAGACGTCTTCCAAACTTGGATGCAAGCGAGCCCATTTTAGCTGCATGATTTGCGTGTTTATCAGAAGGTTTACCATCGCTAAAGAATAGCAGTGCTAGTGCGCACGAGCCTTTGGTGTTCAGATTCAACATTTTCTGTGCCATCACCAATGCTGGCATGTAAAAGCCATGCCCGTAGGGTTTCAGCTGTTCCCATTCTCGTAGGTCAAGAAACTTATTGTATAGGCACCAATCAGTAGGTTCACATGCAAGCAATATTTCGGCTTCTTCTCGCATTATAATAACACTGATGACATCTGTTTCTCTTCGTGTGCCATTCTCTAATGGAATTTTAACATAATCTCTTGCTAGTGACATCCAAACGCCATCACTTCGACAACGGGAACCATTCACATCATCCTTTCGCATACTGCCGCTCATATCGACAACTAAAACAGAATGACTTGTCCATATTTTCTTGTCTTGGAGCAACTTCTCGCGAATAGTGCGTCTTTTTTCTATTAAACTCAAGTGGACCTCTTTTTTCTTCAGCATTATAGGTTTTGCCATCCGAGTGCCGCTTTCAGCATCCGAATCATTTGATACATCGCTACAAATCCAACTAGTCACTTCTGAATTGGATTTTGGATCATATACGAACACAGTTCCACCATAGGTGTATTTGTAGCAGCCATTGCGAGCTCTTTCTCTCATACCGTATTTGCGAGCACGTTGCAGGTCAATCTTGGCAATCCCTCTTTGTTCTCTCCGCTCTCTTCCATGCGCAGCAGAAATCAATGTTGATAGCACAGTTTCTTGTTGTGCTGCTGACGGCATGTTTTTTTACAGCACGTATGTACTGTGGTAGTGTTCTTGTACCGGCACGAAGTAGCAAGAGATGATGTATGCAATTTTTAATCCGGTTAATACTGTTGTCGCCTGTCACCTGTCGCCTGTCGCAACCAATTTTTAAATCTTAAATTCTGCGCAAGTCCAAAAGGTGAAGAGGAGGGAGGGGGGATAATACCGGTACCTCCTCACGGAGCTATAGGCCTTGAGAGGCCTATACGGGACACGTCATCCTCACCCCTCCCAAAATCCCTTTCTCCGCCACTGACCACTTTTGAACTTGACTCTGACTGGTCTCTGTCAGGGTCAGCGTCGATAAGAGTCGGTCAATAGAGCACACGCACCGACAACCACGTTTTGTTCTTTCTCTTTTTTCGATGCCTTTCCCACAAAATTGATTCATATTCATTACGCTTGGCTGAAACAGGGAAATCAGTTCAACATGGCAACCAACTGGAAATCTTACGCAATAACAGTTATTCTTCTGACGAATGCTTATGGATTCGCTCCTCAGTCAAATGTTCTGTTGAAGGCACAACCTAAAATTGAAAAGGGCTCTTCGTCTTCCAGATTGTATTCCTCCGTCTCTAAGACCTCAGAAATGATGAAGGATATGCGAGCTCAAATGGCTGAAAATGAGGATGCAAACTTCATGATGCAAGCTCTTCGCGGACAGGGAATGAACGAAGACGACAATGCGGCTGTTGGGCTTCAAATGAAACTCGTTGAGGAAGATTTGATAGATGGAGGGACCGGTCTTCCCTACGAGTACGATCCTTTGATACTCAAAGATTACTTTAGCAAAAAGCCCCTTGTCGTTTTGAAACGTATCGTTCAAGTAATTAGCGTGGGTGGAGGATTCTTTGCAAGGACCGCACTCGATACACTTTTGGGGAGGGACGATCCTGATTTAGAGGTGCAAAGAGCAGGGGAGCTTCGCGATCTCATCACCAGTCTTGGGCCCTTCTACATCAAATTGGGACAAGCACTGAGCATTCGACCGGACGTTCTATCACCTCGTTCTATGGTAGAATTGCAAAAGCTCTGCGATAAAGTCCCCTGTTATGACACAAAGACTGCATTTGCAACAATTGAAAGGGAGCTTGAAAAGCCAGTTAATGATTTATTCAGTGAAATTACTCCCGAGCCTGTTGCCGCGGCTTCTCTCGGTCAGGTGTACCAAGCAACTCTCAGAAAAACTGGACAGATTGTAGCTGTTAAAGTTCAAAGACCTGGTGTTCTTGAGACAGTGTCTCTAGACCTTTACCTCGCACGTGAGATCGGTCTTCTTATCAGAAGCTTTCCAGCGCTATCAGACCGTCTCGATGCTGTAGCGCTCTTAGACGAGTTCGCTTACAGATTCTTTCAGGAGCTTGACTATAACGCTGAGTGTGAAAATGGTATCAGAATTAAAGAGCAAATGAAAGTGCTTCCAATGGTTGTTATCCCAGGAAACTTCCCTGAATATACTTCTCGCAGGGTTCACGTAGCAGAATGGATCGACGGAGAGAAACTAAGTTCAAGTACTGCTGATGATGTTGGTGCATTGGTAAATCTCGGTGTTATTACCTACTTGACTCAGCTTCTTGAATTCGGTTTCTTCCATGCCGATCCACATCCAGGTAATATGATGAGGACAGATGATGGAAAGTTAGCTATTCTAGATTTTGGGCTCATGACGGAGATTACGGACAATCAAAAATATGGAATGATCGAGGCAATTGCGCATTTGTTAAACAGAGATTATTCAGAGATCGGAAAGGATTTCATCAATCTAGACTTTATTCCTGAAGGAACTGACACGCGTCCAATCGTTCCTGCATTGACGAAAGTTTTCGATGTCGCGTTAGCAGGCGGCGGAGCAAAGAGTATTAACTTCCAGGAACTCGCTGCAGATTTGGCACAGATCACTTTTGACTACCCATTCAAGATACCTCCTTACTTCGCACTTGTGATTCGTGCAATTTCTGTGTTGGAAGGGATTGCGTTGGTGGGTAATCCAAATTTTGCGATCATCGACGAAGCCTATCCGTATATTGCGAGGCGATTAATGACTGATGATTCTCCTCGCTTGAAGGCGGCATTGAAGTACATGGTTTATGGAAAAGAGAGCAAATTTGACGCTGAACGACTGATTGATTTGTTACAGGCTCTCGAGAAATTCTCAGCAGTTCGTAATGACGGTGATGGTTCTGCATTCAAGGTAGACGGAGTCAGGGGCTCAAAAGATGTGGGATCGGCTGGTGATTTTGCTGGTTCCCAAGTAGTAGATACTTCTGATAGAGATACCGATGTAGGCGATGGTAGATTTCGAGTAAGCGCACTTGCAGGAGGCAACGGTAGTGTTCCAAACGACAGCACCCAAAAAGAAGAAGACGAGAAAACAGTGAGGGAGGCCTTGAGATTCTTTTTCAGTCCAGAGGGCCAAGTGTTCAGGGAATTCATGCTTGAGGAGATTGTCACTGTTGTAGATGCCTCTAGCAGAGATGCAGTGTTAGAGTTATCAAAGTCCCTTGGATTGAACAATTTCCCCATTCCTTCCTTTCTCAGAGCTCTCAGCCCTGCACTTAGTGAACAAGATAAGGAAATGGTTCAGCAGATTAGAGTACTGATCCAGTTTTTATTTGGAGATTTTGATCTTGGAAATAGCGGGAACAATCAACGTATTCAAGTGCTGTTACCAGTTGTTCGAGAGTATGCGCGACAACTGAGAGACTATGGAGGGCTTCTCGTTGTCAGATTAACAGAAAAATCCATCTCGAGGGGCTTAAAGTGGGCAGCATCAGGCCCTGCTCTTGTCGGTTATGGATCTGATTGAAGTATCTTTAAAGCTCGTAGTATCGCTGATGAATTTATTGACGAATGTATTGTATTTGAGTTGTACGTTAATAAAATACATCTGATTAAAGTCTATTTCAAATCTCTTCGTACGCTGAGAATAAGATTTTTTTTAATTCTGTATCGAGTCAAGTCCCTAGCGAGTGTTTTTAAAAGAAGGGGTATGCATGCTGATGATTCTGTGCAGCGCCAACCAACAGAGAGGGGAAAGCAGTCGATTGTTTTACAGTAAGAATACTCCTTTGCTGTTCCTTCACAAAGAGGAGAAACATGTCGAAGAACTCAGACAGTGGGGAAAACTGGGTCTTAGGTATTACATTGGGTTTACTGGGAAGCATTGCCATAAATACTGGGAATAATATCCAATCTTTGGGTCTCAAAGGCTTGAAAGATAAGGAGGGAAAAGGTCACGGAAGAGCAAAGACAGTACCCATAAACGACATTGGCGAAAGCGTAGAAGACGTAGATTCGGCTGAGTCAAACCCTTGCTCGTCAAGTGTGTGGATAATTGGTACCTGTATCTTTGTTAGTGGCAGCTTGATCAATTTTGCGTCTTATGCGTTTGCTGCCCAATCGATGCTGGCATCTCTGGAATCTGTACAATTTGTGACTAATCTCCTCTTCGGCAAATTCATGCTGAAAGCAAAGGTAACCAGGAGAATGATGGTTGGCACTATGTTCACTGTTTTAGGAACCGTGATAGCTGTCCAATTCAGCTCGAAGACAACTCTCGAGTTGACTAGTGCAGAAATGGTGAATCTGTACAGGAACCCTGCATATATTACCTACCTCGCGCTGATGTTTTTATCAATGGCAATTCTGAGCTATCTTTACAGGAAATACAAAAAGAGAAAGGAGCGGCGTCGCCCCTTACCGCGAACAGAAATTATCATGCCACTCTGCTATTCAATTTGGTCTGCTCTATGCGGAACTCAGTCGGTGGTTCAAGCCAAGATATTAGCAGAACTGTTGACCCTTCAGACATCTGGTACTGAGAACGTGTTTAGGTCAAAGTTCCTTTATGTCACTTTGGTGCTGTGGTTTATATCAGCATGGATTTGGTTGACGAGGCTGAACAATTCTCTTTCGAAATTCGACCCGCTTTTCATCATACCTCTACTACAATGCAGTTTTATTTTTTTTGCAATTGTCTCTGGAGGAATATTCTTCAAAGAATTCAACAACTTTTCACCAAATCAAATGTGTGGATTTTCGCTAGGAGTGTTGGTCATGTTTTTTGGGCTGAGGTTACTGACTCCATTGCAAGATATTGTCAGCAAAGAGAAGAGCACAAGGATAATATCAAATGGAGTTGTTCTGAAAGATGAATCCTCTTTCTGTTCGAGCAATAATCCGAGGACTCCGGAATCCAGCAATATTGGAGGGAAAAGCTACTCAGCAAAGAGATCGCCTGTTTATATATCAACCCCTCCTCACGAAGAATCTTCTGAAAAATGCATAATTTCAAGCGCAGAATCGAAGCAATCTTGCTCATCGGGTGTCGATATCAACTGGCAATCGACTCAAAATGAATCACCGCGTCCTTCCAGGAAAAATAATAGGCAGTCACTCAAGGGAGCTGCCTTGCAAGCAATAAGAGATACCATTATTGACTCCACCCAAAACGTCGTAAACATGTCGTCAATCGTTCTGTTGACTCCACCAAGCGGGCCCGCAATGATGACAAAGGCTATAATGGCAGCTAGCGAAGAAAAGGATAAGCATGAAGTTGCACGCAGAAGAAAGCTAGATAAATTAAGCGACTTGGTGAATGAACACACGGACAACCCTGGAAACTTGCTATCAAAGGAATCGTTTGACTTATTGAACGACCTAGGTATTGACACTGGAATCAACACAGATCCCGATCATGACGTGGAGGCGATGAAGCACTTTATAAGCTCACCCAGCGACTTCAGAGAAGAAATATGTAGACAATTGAATGAACTGAAAAGTGAATCTTAATGAAATTTGAGATTGTCCAATTTTCCGAAATTTATCTAAATACAATAATTATTTTCGTACAACATGGGACAGGATTTTAAATTGCGGTAGAATAGATGCCCCTCAGCATAAATGCAAGGATCTTGAAGGCACAGGGTGCACCCACAAGTTACCTCAATTGCAGTGGCATGCAAAGGCTGAACAGTGATAGTGATACCTGGTAAGTCTTTAGACCTATTATCTCTATAGTATATGCGTTGATGGTGACATGGCTCATGGCTATTTTACAAGTACGAAAATACTCAGTGCTCTGTGCATCTCCGACTCGAAGACTATGAGTAACCCTTAAACCATTGCCTTGTTGTGTTGTCCATGACAAAATCAACGAAGCCGTCAATTGGATGGACAATAAACGGTATTGAGCCCAGTCCTGAGAAAGTTGGGGCCCAGGTTTTCAAACCAGCGGGGATGGTTGAAAATGCCGATCTTGTCATAGCAAATCTTGACGCCCGCACAATTATGTTGATTGTCCCTCCAGGGATCAAAACGCTGGCGAATGCTGGAGATAACGATGAGCGATGAGAACATGCGCTTTTTATTAAAATAGAGCTAACAAATCTTGTAAAACTCACTTTGCCATAATAATGTGTCAAATGCAGCGTATGTGGCCTGTGAAATCTCAGAACCAGAATCTTGAGGAACATCTTCGTTCCATTTCTTGTATCCAGCACTAAATGAATCTGCTGCACAGTAGCCGAATGCAAGAACGTAAGTAGGCACGACAAGTCTAGGCGCCTAGTAGAAAGTTGTAGGTAAAAAGATAAAATCAGATTCACCTCTGCTATGGCAAAACTGAGAAATTCGAAAATGCATTCTAACTTGCCTGATATCTAAAACTTTCACCAACCTCGTTTGCGTATCCCATGTACCGCAGCGCGGAGTCTCGGAAAATGTTGTAAACCTCCCTTGGTTGAGCTTTTACAGACTCATTTTTCTTTTCAGTCGTCATGGCTGGGTATCTCCAAGAAGAAATAGGTGGTTGCGTTTCTGCCCGCAGCGCGTCTCAAAACAGTTTTATCGGATCATCAGAAGATGCAAACCAACAAACGTTAAATCGTCCGTTTGTCTGTAGACCGTGTCGGATAAGGACAGACATCCTTTGTTGCAGGTTCTTAGCAAGCAACTTCTTGCTTGCTACTTGTTGCTTGCTTGCGAGCGACGGGCTTGCGATCGTCTTGCTCAAGAAGGCTCGCCTCTCGCCTCTCGCCTCTCTCCTGACAACAAAGAAGAACAAGGAATTCCAAGGAATTCCACAAGGACCGGAAGCCTCGTCCTCCTTCCTCTTCAATCCATAATTTACAACTAAAGGTAAATTGAACATATAGTAGCATCTTTAGCATTCGTTATGGGCGAAGAAGAGATTAATCAAGGTGGAAATTCCAGCAATTTGATTCCTTCTCAGGTAAAGCCAAGCAAACGAAGCAATCAACGGAGGAGGAGACCAAAGAAAAAACAAACCAATCTAGAAGATGCTCCCAACAAGAATGAAAACCCGAAATCACAAAAAAATGGTGGCGACTGCGATTCAAAGAAGGTAGAGAAGATAGAAACTAATACGAAACCCAATGCCGCCAAAAGGAGCGACGATGAAAAAAACAGCAAGAATGGAAAGCAAACAAAGAAGAACAACAATAAGAAGTCTAAGAAACGCAAAACGTTTCCTTGGAGAAAAGAGATCCCAGAGGGTACAGTTGATCCCATTTCACTCGATCCTTTGAAGGCATTGCCCTATCCTCCGTTTGCCTTAGTGATCTCCCCTCCATATGAAGCCATCCCGGTATGGCCTATTCCAACAAAAAGTAATGGTTCTACAAAAGGAAACGATTCAGTAGATCCTGCAAAAAGAGAGCAGCAACTGATATCTGAACAATGGGGTGGAATCCTTCAAGCATCAGATTCTCACGACGCCAAGAACAGCAGTGACCCCACGGTGAAAGCTAATAGTGAAAACAAGACGGAACCATCAAAGGAGCAAAACAAGCATTTCCATTTGTTCGACGGACGGGTATTGGCTGTTTACTTAGTCTCTACCTTGCAATTTATAGATCCATTGAATCGAAGAGATCTCACTCGTCAAGAAGTGGAGAACCTAGATAACTATCTCGCGAAACATCGGCTGAAAAAAATGAGGGTGTTGGAAGCTTATGATGATAAAGGTGTTACCTTGAGTACTGCAGGAGCGCATTCACAAACACCAAGTGGTAGACTTCAGATTAGGCAGGAAGAAGCGAGGAATCTGTTGAATGCTCTCTTTGGCGGACAACAGGAACTAGCTCGTGAGCAAGGTGAAGGACCTAGGACAAGGAGAGATGGTAGAAACGGGAGAGATAGAAGTAGCAACAATGCAATGTCACAACAGTACGCAGCCCACCAGACCAGCGAGGCGGCTCAGCAATCTAACCTACGAGCAGCATCTCAACATAACGATGGCGGTATAAGTTGGGACAACGATGGTGGAATTTATGCGGACGGAACAGGATTTTTAATGATCGACGATGACTACAATCCAGGCTTACGAAGTGGCTTGAATCATGCAGTCGAAGATCCTGGCCATCGCAGCCATCATCCACGCCCGACTTCTAACGCGGTACAGATGGCAACCTGGTATGGACATCAGGCCAGGAATAGAGCTGATAATTTCCCAGCATTATCTAGCACTTCCCCTTCTGTTCCTGCGCTATTAAGTTCGAACGGACAGTCTGATAAGGCGAAAGACGGGCCGTCCAAAACAGCTCCGGTTTCAAAGAGTTTGGCAAAAATTGGCAAGTTGGTTCAGAAAACAAATTCAAAGCAACTAGTGAAACAGAGAAAGGCAAGAGAGCTGGCCAGGAGAAAAGCAGAGATTGCAAGTATGGCTTACGAAGATGCAGTAAAGAGATATGAATCGGGAAATGGATTTGATTCCAGTGCACAGGGATTTGGAAATGGTTCAATTCCAGTTCCAGCCTTGAGCAATGCAATTGAGCCTACAAATGCGCAACTCGAAAGGAATCGAAACCTTGCTTCTGCACTAGGTGTCGCCCCTTCCACGAAGCGGGCGCAGTTTTCGGGATGGGCAAGACCCACAGATATTCCCAAGAATTTTGATGATTTTGGTAATGAGTTAAACTGCATTCATTATCCAGACAATCTCATTATCGAAGCAATGGAAAGAATGACAGAATTGGTTCGCTTGGAAAAGAAATGGCTATCTTTCCTAAAAGACGACAACGCTGCTTCTTGCCCATTAAAGCCAATGGACAGACCGACTAGGAAATTTGTTCACGCCTATTCTGATTTTTTTAACATGCACACGGAAAGCTTTGATCCACAGCCAAAGAGATACATACATTGTGTGAAACTGCTCGATACACGTGCTCCCCACCCATTACTTTCTGAAGCTGTGCGCAAGTGGAGAGGTCCTGCTGTACCTTCTTCATTTTCACAGCTCCCACCGTCAAGCTGCGAGAAATGCCCCGAGCAGTCAGCGGGTGAAGATTCAGCATCGTTCATACGGGAGTTTGTTCAGACTGAGGAAAGAGTCCCACTTGAACTTAAGCCCCGAGTGGTTCCACCGCCAGGAGCAATGTTCGACCTCGAATCTATGAATGAAAACGTCCTACAAATTACGAATGAAGCCCATCAGCCTGCTGCTAGATTTGCACCAATCCTTACAGAAAGAGAGAGGCCCAAGCTTAGCCTTGGTCCTCGAACTAAACCTCTAGAATTACCAAGATATCAGCCTCCTCCGTCGGTGAACGTTTCTGAATTGGCGAAGAATTATGAAATGACACGAAACTCAGCTATTGAGAGAAAACAGTTAAAGGAAGAACGTAAACAATCTCTTCTCGCAGCAGCATTTGCCAGCGACGATGAAGATTCTGATAGCGAATGGGAAGTCGAGGACGCAGTAGTAATTGGTGACGACGACGAGTAGTGAAAGTCGAGGGGACGACACAGGCTAAAAACTATGGCTACCTTTAAAGTAAATCTATTTTCAAATAGATAATTGTTTCAAGGAGTGCCAAATTCCACGACATCAATCTTCAAAAGTACCCGGCTTAGTTCAACTCCATCTTGGTATGCAACTTATTTAGTAACGTCTAAGTCAGATCCACCACCAGATGATTGACGCATCAACGACCCCATGAAACCGGATGCGTGTAGTTTCATGTCTTGAAGAGGACTCATTTTTCGGCATTGGAAGACATTGCTCCATCTAGCTTCATAGAGTTCTTCGTCTTTCTCGTCAAAATGCTTTTCAGTGCTTTGCTGCTCCACCTTTAGTTGGTATTTTTGCGCCTTTCTTGGGGCGCCTTGAACTTTATAAGAAGAGGAACGCTACTGGATTTTTCACAAACGAGACGTTTCTTGTATTGTTGTGAAATATAAGAGACGCCCGAGGGCAGCAGTAGATCAACGTAAAGACAAAGCTTTGAATCATCGGGATAACTAGTATCCACGCGTTTTCGCTAAGGTGAAATTAGGATTAGAGTACTTAGCACATTCACGCTAAGACTGGATTCGAGTGGACACCAGACTCTTCACGAAGCTGGATTGAACTGGACAATATTCCTCGCTAAGGTAAGTCCTCAGATTTTTTTCTCGTGAAAGTAAATACACGTAGTGCCAAATACTTTATGCTATGGCAGGTCGTCTATTCACTTGGAACTTACAAAACTGCTGGTATCACTGCTCGCACTAGTATCCAGCGACCGACGACGAGTCTGCCGAACTCGATTGCTTTCTGTTGACGGCTGTCTTGAAACAGCATCCTCGTAGTCAGAACCTTGGCGATTCGCACTCAACCTCCCCATTGAATCAAGTGATACGGCACTAGCACTTTCAGTCAGTCCTCGAACAACACCTGGCATAAACGAGCAGTGAGCAGATTGTCTGATCACATTTCTTGTCTCCTTTTCCGCATCACTCCTTTCGGCAGCTTTTTTCATCAAATACGTAACATCGATTGGAATCATGTTCCGGATTTGTGCTTCTGCTATGAGCTGTTGTTGCGCAAGTTCATGCGCAGCGCGAAGAGTCGCAAGTTTCGACTCAAATGTTTTGCTGAGTTTTTCTAGTTCGTCAATAAAGTGCTTGTCGTTGGCCAAGGTAGCATCAACTTCAATTGGCTTCGGTTTCATGTAATTCTCAATATCAGGAGTAAATAATCCTTCGATTTTCGTTGGCCGAGAAATTTCCATTCTGCTTGTCCCATTGTCTGGTCGCCCATTAACAAATGCTCCAGCTGCATCGAATCCCGGATTCCACTCAGGCATTTCAGATATTTTCTCTAATGACGAGTTCCCTTTTCCGTTCCTATTCAATCTGTTTGATCCTCCTCTTGGCGGAGTGGCAGCTTCAATAGAGTTTCCAGCAAAATCATTTTTATCATGTCCATGTCCATAGTCTCCAAAGTATTCATCATTCACTTCATTTCCGTGCACATCGAATGCGGTGCTGAAGTCCCTAAAACCGTCTGCTTCATGATTTTTATTGCCGATTTTGTCGGACTCTATCATCATCTTGATAAAGCGCCGAAGTGTTAACACGCTTTGTGGCCTATTCTTATCATCGATTATATCAACTTCTTTGTTGCCATTACGAATCGAAGGTCCCCTTCGACTGGATCGTTTCTCGTACAGCTTCCTCAATTCATTGACATCTCTCTTGATAAAGGTATGAGACGATAATCTTGCCGAATCATACCGTTGACTGGGATCTTTTTTACAACAACACTGAATAAAGTCAAGCATTTCTGGACTCCAAGCGTCAGGGTCGGCAAGCGTAGGTGATGGCATCGTCGGTATAATGAAGATAGCTCTCATTGGGTGTAAATTCGCATGCGGAGGTTGCCCTTCTGCCATTTCAATAGCTGTGATCCCTAGAGACCAAACATCAGCTCTTCCATCGTAATGGTTTTCTCGAATGACCTCAGGTGCCATCCAAAAAGGTGAACCGACAACTGTCTTCCGCTTGTTAAGAGTATTGGTCAGCTCTGCAGAGACTCCAAAATCTGCAAGCTTAACTTCACCCTGAGATGTCAACAGCACATTGCCAGCCTTTATATCTCTGTGACAGACATTTGCTACGCCATGAAGGTACTCCAACCCTAATACGATAGAAGCACAGATGGCTCTGATAACCTCCTCACCCTCAGCGTAAGAGTGCATTCCTCCAGCATTTTCTATGAAGTCCAGTATACTCCCCCTATCGCAGTATTCCATGATGATACACAAACTTTCTGAATCAATAGCAATGCCGTTGCTGCCACCTGCTTTCTTCCCTGGGGGTGTCACAAAACATCCTATGTAATCCACAATGTAAGGTGAATCGCATCTGGCGAGGATATCAATTTCAGACATCATTTTATCAGTCTCAGAGTCGTTTGCATTTGGAATAACTTTAAGTGCTACAATTGAAGATGTTGGTTTGTACCTTGCTCGAAAAACCGTTCCAAAGGATCCCTCACCCAAGCGATCAAGAATCTCAATGCAGCTTTGATCTATGTTTGATGAGAGCTGCGGCAGTGGTGCATTAGACATTTATATCTTTCTTGCGGGTTCATCTGGGTATGATGTTTGCATACAATTATTCTTACCTGTGCCATTCTTGTGAAAGAAAGGATGCCGATGTATTGCAGTAGTAGTGGGAAGGAAGTTACAGAAGAAATACTACTGTAATGTAGCGTGGAGCGAGTCGAGTCTTTCCTAAGCCTTGACAAATCTAACTTTCAGTACTCTTTGTCTCAGCTCAACTTTTTGAGAGTATTCTATGTTCTTCGTAAAGTATTTTTTGTTTACACTTCCTGAATCAAGCGCTGTATGTGAGGTCTGTCCAAAAGATTTCTTTAGTTTGTTTCTTGTTGGTCGTCCATCGTGAGCGTCTGTGACCAGCTTACCAGCGGTCTGATTTTTCAACTCCGCTAAGGGGGTCCAAATACTTTTCCACCCACCCCCACAACAAAGGGCAAAAATAATCAATCCAACAACAGCTCGTTGATATGGCTACAATGTTACTGTTCTAAGCAATGGCAGCAAGTTA
>Ga0209712_10001442_pt1 | contig 20302 bp, 13 predicted proteins | sample ArcOceMetagenome_FD_187443 | JGI IMG/M metagenome (GOLD analysis project Ga0209712, IMG submission 187443) | Marine eukaryotic phytoplankton communities from Arctic Ocean - Arctic Ocean - Greenland ARC118M Metagenome (SPAdes) (version 2) | ecosystem: Environmental > Aquatic > Marine > Oceanic...
TTCAAAAATGATTTTTAAATATGAATGCACAAAAATAGAACTTCTTAACGGCAAAAATGCACAAAAAGGGATTTCAAGTTTAAACGTACTGATAATATAAATGCGAAGGCAGAAAGTATTCAGAAAGGTGCACGAGAAAAATCTTAGCATGCTCTGCGAATTCTTTCCGCCTTTGCGTCTAAAAGAATCTAAATTGGCAATAAGTCAAATCTTTTTCCTTTTTCCGCACTTTTTTGATATTGAGTAGCCGTTTCACGAGTTGTTTCTCGCATCGGAATAAATTGGAAATCGGGAAATGCATTTAAGAATTTATCATTTTTATAATAAAATTGAAAAGAAGAATTTCGAGCTGTTTCACGAGTTAGAAATGGCTTTTTGCCGGTTAATTTAGATTTCAACCAAGCGAATCGCCAAGCCAATTCTTGAATGAATTTGGTAACTTTAATATCCGGTTTTGTCCGTCCTAAATCTTCTGCTATCCAGTTCAAAAAAGTTGCATATGGCAAATTTTCGCTATTCAGTAAATAGCGTTCTTCCGTAATTTTGCTATCCATAATCAAAACCATCGCTTTCGCCACATCACGAACATCCACAAAACCCGTAATTCCTGTCGGATAGAATTTTAGATTATTCCAAATTTGATTAAAAAATCCATTCGTCCCATTTTTCCAATAGCCACTTCCAATAATTACGGACGGATTCACCACCACGACATCCAAACCTTCTGCATGACCACGCCAGGCTTCTTGCTCTCCCAAAAATTTGGAAATCGCGTATTTTGAATTCATTGGATTATTCGTGAACATCACTTTTTCACTTACGTTTGGCGTTTCTTTACTTCGTCCAATCGCAGCAATCGAACTGACGTGTAACAAGCGTTTTACCTCGTTTTGTAATGCGATATTCACGAGATTTGCCGTTCCTTCCACATTAATTTTCTTCATCATTTCCGCTTCACGAGGATCAAACGAAACAACCGCCGCACAATGGTAAATCTGCTCAATTCCTTTCATTGCAGCATCCAAGCTAAATACATCTAAAACATCGCCTTCAATCCATTCGACTTTATCTTCGATGGATTTTACCAAATCCATTGAACTCGTCGGACGTTTCAAGGCTCGTACTGACTTCCCGTCACGAATCAAATATCGCAACAAATACGCACCTAAAAATCCCGTTCCGCCCGTTACTAATATTTTTGATTCCATTGTTTGACTGTTTCATTGCTCGATTAAGCGGTGTCTGTGTCCAAAATTGATACGGTTTCTTTTAATTACAAAAATGTTGCACCTTGTCCAACTTTATCCGCAATCCACTCTTCGTTCTCACAAAGCGGTACTAATTCCGATTTTATAAAACCTTGAATTTCAGTAACATATTCATCCGGGTAAAGTAAATGTAAATTTGGTCCGGCATCCAAAGTAAAGTACAGTGGTAATTTAGTATCGGCCCGAAACGCTTGAACTTTCTCAATCATTAACATCGAATTCGGTCGCATCAACATATATGAGGGTTCAGAACACATCATCAAAGCATGAAGCGTTAAAGCCTCATTTTCAGCGATTTTTCCGAATTGTTCTACATCGCCATTGGCGAAAGCCGAAATCAAATTTTGCGTTCTATTTCGTGCTTGTTCGTAACGGTTTTTAGCATAAATATTACCTTCCATGAGCGCATGACCTGCCCGACTTGAAACTGCTTTTTCACCTTTACTAACGATTAAAATATCGTCATGAAAAGTATGAAAAACAGGGTGCAAACGTTTTTCAAAAGGAATCGCATAAAGGTTAGAACTCAAGTCTTCACCACCTAATTCTCCCCACATTCCGGCTACCGGATAAACCGAACGACAAGCACTTCCAGAACCTAAACGAGATACAAAAGATGCTTTTTTTAAGAATTCTGTTTTGTTTGCCAATGTTCCAAACAAACGATTTTCTACTTCGCACAAACACATCGCCAACGCACTCATACTGGATGCAGAAGATGCAATTCCTGATGAATGTGGAAACGAATTCATCGAATCTACTTCAAAATGAAATTGCATTAAAAATGGAAAGATATTGGTAATACTTTCCAAGAATTTAACAATTTTCACCTTGAATTTCTCATTCTCCTTTTCCTCAAAACGAAAGCTTAAACTAATTTCATCCAAAGGTTGATTCGTTTTCGGTTGGTACTTTAAAACCGTTTTGGTATAAGCCTTATCCAATGTTAAACTAATCGAAGGGTTCTGCGGCATTTGTCGCCCAAACTTTCCCCAATATTTAACAATTGCAATATTTGACGGACTTTTGCAAGTTACCGTTCCTGTTTCAATCGGTGCGATTAACACCAAGTTTGGATTTTCGTATGTCAACATTTTATACATTTAGATTCACCGCAGAGTTTTAGGAGTTTCACGGAGTTTTTTTATTTTCACTTTGTTCACTTTTTTTTATTATAAATTTCCAATAAAAAATTGCGAAGCAATTAAGAACTCTTCGAAACTCCTAAAACTCTGCGGTAAAAATCATTTCATGAAGCAAAATAACTGAAAATCAATTGAAATGTTTGTAAAATTAGTAAAAAACAAAAAAGTCATCCCAAATAATTTGAGATGACTTTTTGAAATATCTGTGTATTAATGGTCAAAACTAAAAAAACTTAGTTCCCTAAAATCAAAGGTAAACCGTCAGATCCACCAACAACAACAACTTTTGAGTTTGGAGATTCCGCTAATTTAAGCGTTGCCTCGATACCTTTATCTCTCAAAATATTATCAGATAAACTCGCATTTAAGATACGATTCGATTCTGCTTTCGCATTTGCTTCGATAATTTTACGTTCTGCTTCTTTGCGTTCTTGAGCCAAAATAAATTCATACTTTAAAGCAGCTTGTTCTGCTTCTAATTTTTCCTCAATCGCATTTTTAACTTTTTCCGGTAAAGTAATATCTCGAATCAAAACAGCTTTCAAAGTAACAAAGTTTTTCGCCAATGTTTCTCCTAAATCTTCCTCAATCATTGTTTGAACTTCGTCTCTTTTCGTAGAATATAATTCTTCTGGACCAAAACGACCAAAGATTTTACGAGCAGAAGAACGAACCTCCGCACGAACTAAAGATTCAAGATAACCTTCTCCAAACTTTTCATGCAAATCACCAATTGCACTATGTTCAGGATTTACACGAACGGTCAAATCAATCGTAATATTTAAACCATTATTGGAAAGAACAGTCATTTTTTCTTCTTGTTGTCTCTCCCGAACATCATAACGGTACATCGTATTCCACGGTGCAATTACATGAAAACCAGAACTATATATATTTTCTTTATCTAAACCACCACTGAATGTTTTAAATAAAACACCTTTTTCTCCGGCATTAATCGTTAGAAAAATACTGTTTGATAAACTAATAATTAGAATCAAAGATATAACTCCAACTACTGCCAAACTTGCTAATTTATTTTGTTTCATAACTTATAATATGTTTAAGTTTCCGTGTAATGAAAATACATTATATACACGATAAGTATATTTATTTCCCAATTACTATAAAAATAAGATATTTATAATCCTTAACCAATTATAAGTGCATTGAGTTTTAAATGTTAGACGAAAGTCATTGGAATATCGAATAATGAACGGAAAATGAATGTCGAATAGCAAACAAGGAATATCGAACTCGTATAATGTAATCAAAACGATTCAATTTCGATATTCAAAGTTTCTTGTTTAACATTCGTAATTCTCCTAGAATTTAAATCCAATAGAACCCACAAACTGCGTTTTTGTAATGGTATTTAAAACTTCAACTTGTTCTGTTTTATTAGGAACAGTATAAGGAGAATAAGTTTCACTGTACATATTACGAGCAATTCCTAAATCGATGAAAAGATTTTTTTCTCTCAAACCAATTCCCATACTCAAGTTAAACATTCCTTCGTCCGCACCTTCATAAAGGTCTTGGTAAGGCGACATTAGATAACCTGCTCCTGCACGAACTGCAAAAACGCCATATCTTGCTTCTCCTCCAACTCGAAGGTTTACCGCAGAATTGAAATTGTCTTTTAATTTTGTATTCAAATATTGCTCGAAACTTTGGTCTGTTTCAAAATTAAACTGAGCTGAACCATAATTAATGAATTCTATATCACCAGAAATAAAACCATATTTACCAAACATAAAGCCAAGACTTCCAACCGCTCGCCAAGGGGAAACTAGATTATACGAAAAATTAGAAACTGGTGATTCTGCTTGATATGTTTCAGTAGTTCCTCCTAATGTTAGATTAGAAACAATCGTTGTATAATATTGGTCAGAAAGGTTGAAAAATGTCGGGGTATGAACTGCCGCACCTAATCTAAAATTTTGATTCACTCTATAAATAATACCTAATTTTGCATTAAAACCAATTCCAGTTGTGCTGAAAAACTCATCAAAATCCAAACTATTAAATTCAGGACTAATATCGAACTCATCTGTTTCCGTATAATCTTTTGTTTCTTCAAATTTAACAATTGGCATTCCAAGGGTCACACCAACATATAGCTTATGGCGATAATTTCCACCAAGCGTTAAGTTCAAATCATTTACAGAACCACTACGAATTACGGTTTGCTCTTTTTTTACGAAGTCTGTTCCATCTGGATCAATTAAATATTCATCCGCTGGGGTATTTCCAAATTGATATAAAATTCCGGCTTCATACGCAATTGCTTCTTCAAAGGCATTTAAATCGTCCGGTAAATTACCATTGGCCAAAGTCTGCCAACGTTCGGCTATCGTTCCTTGCGTAATACCTTCGTAATAAAACTCTTGATTATTATTCGTCAAGCGATTCATTCCGATTCCTAAATTCACTGATTTCCAATCAGAAGAATTATCTACTTTTGAAAATACAAGCCCAAGATTACTCAAGTTAATATTTGTTCTATTATTTGAGAAATCCGTTTCTGCAAACCTAGAACCTGTTTTGGAAAAATTTAAACTTGGCGTAATTATTAATTCTGATCGGCGATAAGTTGCAATTCCAGCTGGATTAGCACTCAATGTTCCAAAATCTCCGCCGAAAGCACTTAATGCTCCACCTGTACTAATTGAACGTGCAGTTCCGCCAGATTGTAATCGGGAATATCGCAACGCATCTTGAATCGTTTGTGCAGATAAGTCGAATATAAAAAAGCAACTTATCAAAAGTGTTATGATTATCTTATTCATAGTTATTCGTGTTTTTGTTAAAAGTCTAAATATTTTCAGAGGTATTCAGTTTTAAAAGGGTTTTGGCAGACGATTAAAAATAGTATTTTTTATAATAATCGTCAGGACCTATACCTCTTTGTAATTCAAAATCAAAGAATATTTTTTTTAATAAAAATGGGTGAAGTTTTGTGAAAATCACAAACCCCACCCACTTTACTTATTTCAAAAGATAAAACCTAAAAATAGGGAATGTCTTAACCGATTTTCACAGTTTGAAGAAATTATAATTTCCCAATTCTATCTAAAAGTTTGCTTCAATGAAACGATAAATCGTTTATGTTTTTTATAATAGTCATCAGGTGAGGAAGTTAAACCTTACAAGAAAAGTATTAATTACTGATGATTTTTATAAGAATTTACCTAATGACCTTTCTCGTAATTAGGTTTTTATTTTCCTCCTCTTCCGCTACGTTTGCTACTTGATGTTGAAGAACTACGGCTTGATGAACTCCCTCCGCCTGAACTTTTTGAAGAGCTTCTACTTGGAGAAGTTGAAGAAGAACGACTGCTACTTCTACTCGGAGAAGTCGAGCTGCTACTGCTTCTTGATGGTCTTGAAGTAGCATTGCGTCCACTTGAAGAACCACTACTACGTGAAGGAGAACTTGCAGCACCTCCGCCTGAACTTCTACGAGAACGGGAAGGCGTTGTGGTACTTGGTCTTCTTGAAGGCGTCGGTGTTGTAGTACTTGGTCTTCTTGAAGGCGTTGTGGTAGCTGGCTGTCTTGCCGGTTTATTCGTTGTCGTTCTTGTTGGACGACGAGTCGGACTCGTTGTGGTAGAATTACGACCTACGTCTGTACTTCCCGCAGTTGTATTTTCCGAGCGAACAGGACGAGGAGTTGTACGAGTTGGATTCGTTGCGTTATTTATATTCGTACCATTTGTACTATTCGTTCCTCTTCTTGGTCCGTTCACTACTGGACGACCAGTATTATTATTATTACTATTATCACTGTTTCCATTTCCGCCTCCATAATAAGAGTTCAAAACCGGTGTATTTCCAAAACCGGTATTGTATGGATTATAAGCGTTATTACCGCCATATGGTGGACAATATGGATTGTAAGCATTATAACCATAAGGATTATTCCATGAATTTCCTCCATTATTGAATCCATTATTGAATCCATTGTTAAATCCGTTATTAAACCCATTGTTAAATCCGTTATTATTGAAACCATTATTCCAACGATTATAACGATTCCATGAATTATATGAATATGCAGGAGCTATATAAATCGTAGTGATCGGAGAATAAGGATTATAGTAGTAAGTATTGGTATAATAATTACTATAATAACCACTATTTCCAGAACGGTGGAAACGACGAATACGAGAAGAATATTCATATTCGTTATCGACATAGTAATCTTCCTCTACATACTCAGCGTTATTCGATGAATATTCTGAGCCAGAGTTTGTATTATTATTAGATGTCGAAATATTACCTACAGCAGATACTTCATCACTGGGATTGAAGTATATATCATCGTATTCTTGCGCTATCGCGGTGAAGCTAAATGCTAAAAAAGCGGCAACAAGAGTGAATAAATTAAATTTTTTCATGTTATTTATGTTTTTATAGTCAATTATTGGACTCTCTTCAATAATAAAATCCTGTTTTTACTATTTTTGTTTCGAATATACGACTTATTAAGCAATTACAACAACTCTTTTATGTGAGTTTAACGTTTGAAATGATGAAAATGACGTTTGAGTTATTTAATGTCTAAAATCAGAATTGATAAAAAGTAAAGACGAAATAGAGAAATATTCAATCGAAGGAATTTGATTATAAATAATTCATTATCAAGTGTTTTTAAAATTTGGAATCATTATAATTGATTTCGAGTTTGACGTATAAAATTTTTAATAAAAATGATATTCGGATATATTTCGATATCAACTATTCAAAAAGAATCATGGCAACGAATAAAGAAATTACGAATCGTTCGGAAGGTTATTCACAATGGTATAATGATATTGTAAATAAAGCGGGATTGGCGAGTCATTCGGCGGTTAGAGGTTGTATGGTCATTAAGCCTTACGGGTTTGCGATTTGGGAAAAAATGCAAGCTCAATTGGATACAATGTTTAAGGAAACAGGACACGTGAATGCCTATTTTCCTTTATTTATACCAAAGAGTTTTTTGAGTAAAGAGGCGGAACATGTTGAAGGATTTGCGAAAGAATGTGCAGTCGTTACCCATCATCGATTGATGGCAAATCCTAATGGTGAAGGACTTGTAGTAGATCCTGAGGCAAAACTGGAAGAGGAATTAATCGTACGTCCGACTTCTGAAACGATTATTTGGAATACTTATCGGGACTGGATTTCTTCTTATCGTGATTTGCCATTATTGATTAATCAATGGGCGAATGTGGTTCGTTGGGAACTGAGAACTCGTATGTTTCTGAGAACAACAGAATTTCTTTGGCAGGAAGGTCACACGGCTCACACGACTAAGAAAGAGGCGCTTGAGGAAACGTTAACGATTTTGGATATTTACGCTAAGTTCGCAGAGGAATGGATGTCTGTTCCTGTGGTGAAAGGTGTAAAAACGCCTAATGAGCGTTTTGCTGGGGCGAATGATACGTATACAATTGAGGCATTAATGCAGGATGGAAAGGCTTTACAATCTGGAACTTCTCACTTTTTGGGTCAAAACTTCGCAAAAGCATTTGATGTAAAATTCTTGAATCAAGCGAATAAGGAAGAATACGTTTGGGCGAGTTCTTGGGGCGTTTCGACTCGTTTGATGGGTGCTTTGATTATGACGCATTCGGATGATAATGGATTGGTTTTACCTCCAAAGTTAGCTCCAATTCAAGTCGTTATTATTCCAATTCCAAAGGCAAATGGTGTAATTACGGAAGTTGCAGAAGGAATTATGGCGGAATTGAAAGCGAAAGGAATTTCTGTAAAATATGATAAAGATAAGAAGAATCGTCCTGGTTTCAAATTCGCTGAATATGAGATGAAAGGTGTTCCTGTTCGTTTGGCAATTGGTAAACGTGATTTGGAAAATGGTGTTGTGGAAGTAGCTCGTAGAGATACTTTGGAGAAGGAAAGTATTCCTTTGGAAGGTATTGCAGATTACGTGGAAAACTTGCTAGTAGATATTCAAGATAACTTGTTGAATCGCTCAAAAGTGTATAGAGCGGCACATACAACGGAAGTGAACTCTTGGGAAGAATTCCAAGATACTTTAGAAAATAAAGGTGGTTTTATCTCGGCTCACTGGGATGGAACGACGGAAACTGAATTAGAAATTAAGGAAGCCACTAAATCGACGATTCGTTGTATTCCTATGGATAATCTATTGGAAGATGGTGTTTGTGTTTTTTCTGGAAAACCTTCTAAACAACGTGTTTTATTTGCGAAAGCATATTAGAATAATGATGAATTATAAATTATGGACTGTGTTGATGTGAATTTGAATTTTACGTTAGGACGTGAAATCGTTTATTGTTTGTAATTTATTCAGGATAGAGAAATCCGTCAACTTATTTATTTAGGTTGGCGGATTTTTTTTGTTAATTCTGTATTAAACGGTGATGATTATTGGTTTCTTCGAGTCATAATATTTTAAGATTGATAATTAGGAACTAATAACGGACGTTAAAGCTGTATTCTAATCTAAAATCTAGCTGATTTTAAAATGACGGATGAATTGTCCGTGTTCCTTTTAAATAAAATAAGATGAAATATTTATTAGCTGTAATCTTCCTTTTTGGCGGTTCATTTATCGCTTTTGGTCAAAAACATATTACTAGAGAATTCGATAAGCGAGTGGAATATGAAAAACAAGTGAGGACTTGGAGTGGTCGTTATGAGGTTGCTTATAGTTGGCAAAATCCGGGGATGGATACTTTGATTGTAGTGAAGCGAAAGGGTTTATATGGCATTTCGAATTTGAAAGGAAGGGAACGTTTACCGACAGTTTATGATAAAATTATCTGGTTCAAAAACGATTTGGCTTTGGTGAAAAATAATGATCGTTATGGTTTTCTGAATCGGGATTTAGAATGGGAAATTCCATTGAAGTATGAATATGCGAATTCGTTTGAGGACAGTTTGACATTGGTGAAATTGAATGATTTGTGGGGGTTTATTAATTCGGCAGATTCGGCGGTGATTCCGATTATTTATGACAATGCAAGTGAATTTCGTTCTGGACTGTCGAGAGTAGAAAAGGATGGGAAATATGGTTTTCTGAACCCGAAAGGCGATATTGTTATTCCGATTCAATATTATTATGCAGCTTCTTTTTCTGACAGTTTAGCGGTCATTCGAGATAATAATAAGTGGGGGTTTGTGAAGCCGGATGGTAAGGTAGCGATTGAATTTCGTTATGATTTTGCGTATTCATTTTCTGAGGGTTTGGCAATTGTTCGAAAAAATGATTCTTATGGCGCAATTAATACGAAAGGGGAGATTGTAATTCCATTTCAGTACGATGATTTGGAGCGTTTCATAAATGGACGAAGTATTGCGAAAATAGGTGACGTTTATGGTGTTATTAATAAGGATAACGATATGGTTGTTCCTTTTGAATATGAGCGAATTAGAGCCTTTTCTTATGGTTTAGCTCCTGTTTTGAAAGAATTCAAATGGGGATTTATTGATACTTTGGGACAGGTTATTATTCCATTGAAATATCGGAAAGTTAGTTCATTTAATAATGCTTATGAAGGTTTGAATCATTCGACTTTGTATGTGGCGAGAGTGAATGATAATGGTAAATGGGGGTTAATTAATCGACATGGATATGAGGAATTACCGTTTATTTATAATCATATTGGAACGTTTCGAGATGGTCGGGCGATTGCGTTGCGGAATCAGCGATATGGCGTAATTACACCAACTGGAGAAATCCTTATTCCGCATCAATATCAAAAAATTAAACCTTATGAATCCGGTTTGGCAATTGTTAAAAAAGGTGAAAATTGGGGTGCAATTAATTATGATGGAACGCCTATTATTCCAATAGTTTATGGAGAAATAAGTCCTTTTCAGTTTGGTTTTGCAAGAGTTCGTAACGTTGAAGAAGGAGCGAAAAATGAAATGGGTTTTGTGCATACAAAATCAAAATATGGCTTTTTAAATAAAAATGGAGGAATGATGATTCCTGTTGAATACGATGATGCTGGATCATTTTATCAAGGTTTGGTGAAAGTGGGACAGAATGGTTTGTATGGTTTCATTAATGAAGATGGGGAAACGGTTGTACCGTTGGAATATCAAGCCGTTGGCGATGTTTTTAGTGAAGGTTTATTGAAGGTGAAACTGAAAAGTAAGTGGGGATTTGTGAATCTAAAAGGGGAATTAATTATTGACACGAAATATGATGAAGTCAGTAATTTTAATGATGGTTTGGCGAAAGCTTTAAAGAACGAGAAATGGGGATTTATAGATGCTCAAGGGGAGAAAATTATCCCATTAAAATATCAAAAAATTAGCTTTTTTATTGATGGAATTGCGAAGGTTCAGAAAGGGAGAAAATGCTTTTTTATTGATAAAAAGGGGAATATGGTGAAGGAATGTGATTGATGTGTTCATATGTTGTTGTGTTGTTTCGATAATACGACAACACAACAAAATATCAATATATTATTGTAACTGTTCCATGCTACGAACTAAAAGTCTGCGGCGATTGAAACTAATAATATTTTTCTTTTTCAATTCGTTCAAAACCGTGGTGACGGTTTGGCGAGAAGTTGCGGTAAGATTTGCAATTTCTTGATGTGTTAAGAAGCCTCGAACTTCGACTTCAAAACCTACTTTACGTCCTTTATCTGTGGCGAATTCTTTTAGAAAATCAATGACACGAGTTCGGGAATCTTTGAATACCAAGGATTCTAAGCGTTTTTCCATTTTTAATAATCGAGAACCGATAATCTTCATCATAAAGGTTTCTAAACCGGAATGTTCTCGCATTAATTCATTCATTTCAGTTACGGTTACTAAACACGTTTCTGTGTTCTCCATTGCAATCGCAAAATTTCGACGTTTACTTTCGCCTAAAAGTGATAATTCTCCAAAAACTTCTCCTGCTTCAAGAATTGCTTTTGTAATTTCTTTTCCATCCTTGGAGTAGGTCCCTATTTTGATTTTTCCAGTCGTCAAAAAATAGACTTTATCTGCATGCTCATTCGGAAGATATACGTAATCTCCTTTTTTGAATACTCTTTTGATATGGTCGTGAGCAGCATTTTTATTTGGACAGAAAATTCCTGTTACATCAATATTCTCAAGAAACCAAAGTGATTGATTCTCCATATTTTTTTGTTTTGATTGGATACTATTGCCGGCGAAGGTAGTTGTTTATTGGTTTTACTCAAAGCAGAGTGTAGGTTTTAACCTTAATCATACTTTAAGTATTTTAAAAATACTTATTTTATAAAGTAATATTTTAGCATATATGATTATAAAAAGGACGAATGGCTAAAACCTATTGAATATATGGATACATTTATTTATAAATATTTGATTGGTTTTTAAAATTTATTAGGTCTGATTGTCAATGGTTTATGAATTCAAAATTATAACCTAAGTATAGTATAAAATAGGTCCGGGCCTATAAGTAGATCGGGCTAAATAGCCGATACTTAATTATTTATAAAAAGCATAAAATATAATATTATAAATAAAAATATATCTATTTGGCTTCTCATTTTTTAGTGTTTCCAATACTTTTCAGTAATTTTATTCGGGTAAGGAATCAGGTGAATTACTTATTTCCTGTGCTCCAAAATAAAATACTCCATCAGAATAGTATTTATGGCTATTCTCAAAACCACCACAATATGTTCGGGCGAAAAAACGAAGAAAAAACAAGTCAAAAAAGTTCTGCTACTTCTGCTAATAAATCTTCCTCTACTTCAAGCAATAAACCTACTTCTAATAATCCTAAGAGTGCTTGTGTTATAGTAAATGGAACGATAATCGAAGGAGATTTTTATTCAAAAAATGATACTCGACTGGATGGGATTATCAAAGGAAATGTAAAGTGTGATGCTCGGTTAATTATGGGCGTGAAATCGGAAATAGAAGGTACTGTAAAATCAAAAAATGCGAATATTACTGGAAAACTGACGGGTGATTTGGATGTAGAAGATTTGCTTTCATTAGGTAATACAGCAAGAGTGAGTGGAAATGTGAAGTCAGGAAAGATTGAAATATTCGAGGGTGCTTCTTTGAATGGCGATGTTGTAATTGGATAATCGGGTTTTGAGTTTGAGGTTTTGATGTGATAGATTCGCCGAAAATATCGAAACCGATGACATTCGTCGAAACAATAAAAGGGTATTAATGCGAAAGCATTAATACCCTTTTTAATGAAAATATGCGGAAGCTGTCCTAACAAAAAGTCGAGGTAAATTGGGAAGAAATCACGTCATAGCTTCAGAATCGAAATTTGAAACCCGAAACTCGTTCTACCACCACCAGGCGACTAATGCGATTGTAATGATTAATAAAATCAATGATAATATACGATAGTTTTTGTACCAAGGTAAATCTGCTAATTCTGCAGTTTCTTCCGTCCAAACGCTTTTTCTCCAAGTGTACTGTCTAATAACTTCCTCATTTGGCCCTTTCGTCATTAAGCTTACGCCAATATGAACTATCGAACAAATCAATAATAATAAAGCGGCTCTATCCAAAAAGTGAATATCATTTATATACGGAGAAAGTTCATATACGTTAGAGAATAATAAGAATATAGCGATTGCAAATCCGGTCATTAAGGCTGCAAAAGCACCGTTTGCACTTGCACGTTTCCAAAATAATCCCAATACAAAAACGGCTACAACTGGTGGACAAATAAATGCTAAAACTAATTGTAAGTATTGGAATAATGAACCAAAACGCTCAATTTGTGGTGCCCAAGCTGCGGCCAAAACCACTAAAAACAAAGTGGCGATTTGTCCTGTACGAACCAATTGTTTGCTGGTCATATCCGGTTTCGCTTTTTGAATAAAATCCATTGTGATTAAAGTCGAAGCAGAGTTGAAAGTCGCTGAAACACTTGACATCATTGCTGCCAAAAGTCCCGCTAATACTAAACCTAATAATCCGGAAGGTAATAATTGGAATAATAAAACGGGATAAGTCATATTCGGACAATCCGCTAAATTATCACAATCACCGTAATTCAAAGCGGTCAAATCTAAATCAGAGAACATCACGATAGCGAATACTCCTGGTAAAACCATGATGAATAATACTGGCAATTTCAGTAACCCTGCGAATAATGCACCCCAACGTCCATGGTTCAAATCTTTTGCACTTAAGACACGCTGAACCATAAACTGGTTATTCGCCCAGAAGTAAAATCCGAGAATCGGTGCACCAAATAATAATCCTCTCCAACTCATAAATTCATCGCCTTCATAATCCAGACTTCCAATCGGTCGGACGAGGCTAAAAATTTCGTCAGGCGTCTTATCCATAACAGGAGCCGTTCCTTTCATTCCTTCCAATTTAGTAATTAAAGCGTCCCAACCACCGACGGCATCGTAACAGTAATATGTCAAAATACAAGAACCGATAACTAGTAGAATCGCTTGAATTACTTCCGTATGAATTACAGAAGATAAACCACCAGGAATCGTGTATGCTGCTGCTGAAATTGCTAAGATTGAAATAATTTGCCACGTGTCCATTTCTGGAAATACGATTTTCAATACTAACATTCCAACATATAGACCCGCCGCTGTATCAATGATTACGTTACCAATCAAAGTAATGAATGAAAAGTAATACCGAGAACGACTATCATATCGACGTTCCAAAAATTCGGGCATCGTATAAACCTTTGATTTAATATAAAACGGCATGAAAAATATAGCAAATATTATCAAGACAATAACGGCTAACCATTCATAATTAAATACGTGAACGTTCGTTTTGTAAGCATCTCCGGCTAATCCAACTAATGTCGAACTTGAAATATTCGCAGCAAATAAAGAAATACCGACGATAGGCCAAGTCATCGACCGACCACCTAAAAAGTATTCTTCTGAACTTTCTCGTTTGCCTTTATATAAGCCATAAGCAATAATTGCAATAGCGTAAAATACCATTACGCTAATATCTAATACAGATAAATTAAACATAGTAATTTGATTTTATTTGGTCATAATTTTGGTCATAATTTGGTTTGATTAGAGAGATTAAATCAGAATTCATTCATCATCTGTTCTAATCGAATATCTCCTAAGGAAATGACATTTCCTGATTTTTTTCTCCTCGTTTGTATTTCAATTCCTTCCCATTTATCGCCACAAGCATTATGAATCAAGCATTGATCAAGAACCAACGTTGCTCCTGGTTCAACCGTTATTTTTCCGTTTTTTGGAATAGAAACCCGACAACTAATTTTAAGATAACCGCCTTCTTTAATGGTTAAATGTCCTTCAAGGTCTTTTGCACCTTTCCAATGAACCGAATCAGTTATAAAAATATGTTGGTCTTCATGTAATTGACACCAATTAGGAATTAAGACTCTTCGAGAACGAGCACGAATATTGGCAAATGTTCGATGAATCCGACCGATTTGACAAGGCGACCAAGCGTGCTGCCGAGAGTTATAATCCATCACATTATTAGAGGCTTTTTCGCTACAAATTCCTGTTTTTGTAATATTCCAGCAGTTTGGATTCTCTGGCGTGTCATCACAGCCATCGTTATAACGCCAAGTATGTGACAAACCTAAAACGTGACCGATTTCGTGATTGATTAAACCTTTGAAGTACCAAACATCTTTTGTGCCTTCATATAAACCTGCAATCTTTACAGAATTCCCTAATGCGATTCCTGTTTCTGTTAATTTATAAGTCGGAGAAGCAATACTATCAGGATGATGTGGCATCACGAAAAGATTAAGAATTGTATCTCCACCAACATTGTATTTATTTATCACGGCTCTACTTCCCAGATTTCTATTTTTTCCAACTTGTACAAAATAATACAAATCATCATCGTAATGAAAGTAAACGCCTTTATCCTCGGGGGAGTCCGTTGCGGGCGTTAGTACATAAGTATAATTTAAAGGGAGTATTGGCGTACTATTATTTTCCGGCAAAAACATTTTTCTATTCTGTGTCAATGGCGTATTCGCATATTTAATTAAATTTTGGGCATACTTTATGCCTTTCCTTTTATTGAAATTTTGTGTACTATCGGAGGCATTCATAAAATGAACATTCACCCGAATATATTTCATCGTTACATGATTAGGATGTAACATATCTGGCGCATAATTTAACGCGTTTTGGCAAATCGTTGCGTTTGATTTTTGCGGATTATTATTAAGAACTGATTCTGCTTTAATCGTCGTAGATTTTAAAAATGTGCGTTCAATTTTTGGTGTACAAGTAATAATAAACATAGAAACGAGGACTAATAAGGCAAATAAGAAAGTACGCTGTACTACGGTTTTCATATTTTTTGATGTGTTTTTAAGCATAGTTTTTATTTTACTGAAATTAATCTTGTAAATTTGGATGGACTTCAAGTTAAATAATTTACAGCAAGAATATATAAACGATGAATCATTTTATCATTTGATGTGATCATTCCCACTGATTTTAATATAAAAATGATTTAACTTATTTTTATCATTGAATTTTAGAATTATCAAGTAGACCATAAAGACGGAAGCCTTGCACAATAAAATCCGAATGAAAAATCTATGACTAATAATCCTTTTATAACAACGGGCGTAAACATCTCCTCAAAAACTGTAAATAATAAAAAGATGAAAAGAGAATTTGTCATTGACGGCACAGATATCATTTGCAATCTTATAGCAGAAAAAACTTTAGCTCCGCTTTTACAATTGTTAATAGCTTTACAGCAAGAAGGAAAGCCGTTTTATTGTTATTTTGATGCGGATACAAGGTATAAACTTGAGAGAGATGTGGATAGACAATTGTATCAAAGTATAATCAAATTTGGTTTAAACGATTGCTTTAATCAAGCAACTGGTGGCGATGCTGACAGGTTAATTTTGAAACAAGCGGATGATATAAACTCTACAATTATTTCCTCTAATAATTTTGAAACATTTTCAGAAGATTATTCTTGGTTGAATCATTCGAGCAGAATGATTCAACCAGTGGTGATTGAAAATCAATTGCAAATTGATGATTTAAATATTCGCTTTTATTTAGACATGGATACGAAATCATTGGCAGTTCGCTTGATCAATATTTTGGAAAGTGAACGAGGGAATCTTCACGGAATTATTGACAGATATAAATCAGATCGTGATTTTGGATTTATTAGAAGAAACTCGATTGATAAAAAAATATTTTTTCATAAAAAGGCGGTTACGGATAAGTCATTAGATTACACGAAACCCAATATTCCTGTTTCTTTCAAAGTAGATATTAATAATTCTGGAGGGATTTATTATTTCTGTGCAATAGATATTCAAGAGAAACAAACGGTCAGTCAAGATGATGTCGTCGAAAAATTATCAGCTGAACGAGAACAATTTTCTGCCTCTAAAATTTTCTTGCAGCAACAAGCTGTAGAATTAAAAAGCTCATTCGAGCGGGAGTATAAGGAAGTGGTGAAGGAAAGTGAAATATTATTGTCCAATAATGAATCGCTAAAAGAGCAGCTGGCTCTTTATACAAATTCTGAAAATGAATTGATAAAACGTATCAAATCTGATAGACAACAATTTGAGGGACGAGTGGCTAATTTGGAGACGATTACTCAAAAAAAAGATGTCATAATTCTTGCTTTAAAAAAGGAAATCGAATTATTAAACGCTCAAAAGCAAGCAGCCTTAAAAGCATTGGACAAAAAAGTACAAGAAAATAGTTCTCAAGCTTTGACTATTGATTTTCAACAGGAAAAAAATGTGAATTTGGATGAAGACTTGAAAGCTGCATTACGCTTGATGCAATCGCCTCGCTTCGAACCATCGGAATCTTTGAGGCACGAACAATTGAAACAGGATTATGAGGTTTTGATTAAATCAATTGGACAGAAGAATTCTCAAATTACATTTTTAAATAATAATTTATTGGATTTGCAAACTCAAATCGAGCAGGTAAGTTCACCTATTTCGAAACCAACTACCGAAACTAAAATTGAGCAACTGATTGAAAAAGTAAAGAATTTAGAAGTGAATAATCAGAAGCTGAAAATAAAAATTGAGGATTTAGAAAATAAAAATCATCAAATTACGAATCAAAGTAATAAAACCAAGATTATTGAGCAAGCAGCAGTGCATATTGAGGATGAGAAATTTGAAGAAGGAAAAACAACCACTGTTTACTTATCTAATCAAGCTAAAGAATATCAATCAAAACAACCTCAAAAAGTGATTGTAGAAGCAACCTGGACGGAGCTTGAAACCTGGTGGTATAATCTGGAAGAACAATGGAAAATTGCATTTAGTCAAGCAGTTCTGAATCGAGGAGAAGTTATCACGATTCCTGATGAAGATCAGCTTCGAAGTTTATTCAAACGTAAGAAAATTGATATCGTCGGAAATGGAATTTTATTCTTTGGTTTGAACCAATTGAGTATCAAGTTAACGAACTTGTCCGGCTTGAATGAGCTTTCGCAAATGGAAGAATTGAATATTTCAGGACACGATTTGAAAGACTTGGCAGGAATAGAACATTTGGAAAACCTAAGTTTCTTAAATTGTACGTCCAACCAAATCGCAACGATGGAACAGATTCAAAACTTACAAGGTTTAAAAACTTTAATCATTCAAGATAATGACTTATTGACGCTTCAAGGAATCGAACACCTTCACCAATTGGAGTATTTCAATTGCTTATATAATGGTCGATTAACAACCATCGAAAAAATTAAAACAGTACCAAAATTACAAGTTTTTAAAGTCGATAGCTATAAAACGGTTATTCGATTAGAATTGGAAGAATTGGAAAAATCAAATCCAAAATTAGAAGTGCATAATGTGTAAGGAGTTTGACTGTTTTGGCGTGATTTATTCGCCAAAAATGCCAAAAGATATCGAAAAAATAAAAAGGTATTAATGCGAAAGCATTAATACCTTTTTTAATTAAAACCTACGTGAATTTGCGAAATTTGTCCCGAAAAAAAGTCGGGACAGACTGGGAGGAAATCACGTCAGAGCGTCAAATCCGAAACCCAAAACTCGCAACTCGACTAATACGCCCATTTTATATAAATTGCTCCCCAGGTGAATCCGCCACCAAAAGCGGTTAGAATTAAATTATCACCTTTTTTAAGTTGATTTTCATATTCCCAAAGACAAAGTGGAATTGTACCATTTGTTGTATTTCCATATTTGTGAATATTCAACATTACCTTTTCTTCCGGAATATTTGTAAAACGCCCAACAGCACCAATAATACGTTTATTCGCTTGATGCGGAACTAACCAGCTCAAGTTTTCAGTCGTCAAATTATTTCTATCCATCACCGTCCCAACGACATCAGCCATACTTGAAACTGCTGCTTTGAAAACAGGGCCACCATCTTGGAATACAAAATGCTCTCTTGCATCTACCGTTTCGTGTGATGCAGGACGAGCAGAGCCACCAGCTTTCATGTGTAAAAACGCGCGTCCGCTTCCATCACTTTTAAGCAAAGTATCTGTAATTCCAGTTCCGTCAGTGGTTGGTTCTAATAAAACAGCCCCACCACCATCACCAAAAATAACACAAGTCCTTCTATCTGTATAATCAATAATAGACGACATTTTATCAACGCCAACTACGATTACTTTTTTGTAAAGTCCTGATTCTACGAATTTAGAAGCCGTCGTTAAAGCATATAAAAAGCCTGAACAAGCCGCATTTAGATCATAACCAAAAGCATTCACTAAACCACATTTATCGCCAATGATGTTTGCCGTAGCTGGAAATTGCATGTCAGGGGTCGTCGTCGCACATATAATGAAGTCGATTTCCTCTGGTTTCGTATTCGTTTTTTCTAATAATCCGTTTACTGCTTGTTCTCCAATATGTGAAGAACCAGCACCTTCTTCCTTCAAAATTCTACGTTCCTTAATTCCTGTTCGAGAAGTAATCCATGCGTCATTAGTTTCTACCATAGTTTCCAAAATCGCATTCGTAAGGCGATATTCGGGAACCCAACCATGAACGCCAGTTATTGCGGCTTGGATTTTTGACATAATTTATTTGGTTATGATTTTTAATAATAATCAATTCAGAATGAATTGGTTAGCCTATTGAAAATACTTTTATCAATTTTTAAAACTAACTTTTTTGCAAAAATAGTTGGATTGTTACAAAAATGTAGGAAAGTGAAGTCTTTTTTATTGGAAGTGCATTTTTTGATTATTATTTCAGAACTATTATACAATGATAGTTAGATTATTAGTCACTCAAAAAAATTAGTATTCCTTAAGTATTTATACGCTTAAAATGGAAACTAAAAGCTAAAGTCGTCTGTAAGTTTTGATATGTTTCGTCTGGTTTTAATTCTAAATAGCCATGATATTGATGAACAGTTTTTTGAATACTGTATAATTTAGAAAGGAAAGCTTGCTCTTTAATAGATAAATTATCTATTGCTATATTTGGATTATTAAAGATGATTTTGAAAAAATGAGGTTGGTGAATCTCTCCTAAAAAAGAAAGTTTTAGATTTAAATAAGTATTACTTAAAGTATCGTTTGAAGTAACATTTAGTTTAATAGTTACCGTTTTATAAGCCGTTGTAATATGATCTAGTAAATGATATAGCATAAACTTAAACCAAGTAATGTCTCCATATAAACGTTTGTTTCCCAATGAATTAAAATATTCAAAGTTCGTATTTTCTAAATAAGAAAATGCATTTAAAACGGACTGAATAGAATCATTCAAGTCAAATTCTTGATTTTCTTCACCTTGATTCAAAGCCTCAACCATCGCCTTAATATCCGACTGTTCTCGCCTCCGTTTTTTTATAGATCCTAAAACGCTATGGTGCAATTGTTTTCTAATTTCTAATTCATTGTATCGCTGTTGATATTCGACTAAATCCTTATAAAGTATCGTGAAATCATAAATAGCCCATAAAATAT
>Ga0209712_10001443_pt1 | contig 20297 bp, 17 predicted proteins | sample ArcOceMetagenome_FD_187443 | JGI IMG/M metagenome (GOLD analysis project Ga0209712, IMG submission 187443) | Marine eukaryotic phytoplankton communities from Arctic Ocean - Arctic Ocean - Greenland ARC118M Metagenome (SPAdes) (version 2) | ecosystem: Environmental > Aquatic > Marine > Oceanic...
CAAGAACATAGTCACACCTAAAGCACGACCACGAGGAATAATGGTGACCTTATAAACGGGATCATGATCTGGCACCAAACGCCCAACAATGGCATGGCCCGCTTCATGATAAGCGGTGTTGAGCTTTTCTTTAGGCTGCATGACCATCGATTTACGCTCGGCGCCCATCATGATCTTATCTTTGGCCTTCTCTAACTCGTCCATGCCCACAGTGCGTTTATTTAAGCGCGCAGTAAACAAAGCGGCCTCGTTGACTAGGTTAGCTAGATCTGCACCCGAAAAACCTGGCGTTCCACGCGCGATTAACTTGGCTTTTACACCGTCACCTAAGGGCACCTTTTTAAGGTGAACATTAAGAATCTGTTCACGCCCACGAATATCTGGCAAAGGAACATACACCTGACGGTCAAAACGACCAGGGCGCAACAACGCCTTGTCTAGCACGTCTGGGCGGTTAGTCGCCGCAATCACAATAATGCCTTCATTACCTTCAAAGCCATCCATTTCTACTAACAGTTGGTTTAAAGTTTGTTCGCGTTCATCATTACCACCACCCATACCCGCACCACGATGGCGACCTACGGCATCGATTTCATCGATAAAGATAATACATGGTGCTTGTTTTTTAGCCTGTTCGAACATATCGCGTACACGGGACGCACCCACGCCCACAAACATTTCTACAAAATCAGAACCAGAAATACTAAAGAATGGCACCTTAGCTTCACCAGCAATGGCTTTAGCCAATAAGGTTTTACCCGTACCTGGGGCACCCGACATGAGTATGCCACGGGGGATATGACCACCTAAGCGCTGGAATTTGCCTGGATCACGTAAAAATTCAACCAATTCTTGCACGTCTTCTTTAGCTTCTTCGACACCTGCAACGTCAGCAAAGGTAGTTTTAATTTGATCTTCGCTCATTAACCGAGCTTTACTCTTGCCAAAAGACATAGGGCCGCCCTTACCACCAGCACCCCCCTGCATTTGACGCATAAAGAACATAAACACCACAATAATGATGAGAATGGGCGCACTAGCCACCAACAATTGCATCCAGATGCTTTGCTGCTCTGGCTGCTTGCCAACAATCTCAACCTCGTGAGTCAGTAGATCATCCACCAACTTAGGGTCTGATAAGGCCGGACGCACCACTTCAAAACTAGTGCCATCACCAAATTTGCCGTTGATGATAATGCCATCAACTTCAACGTTTCTAACCTGATCACGCTGCACTGCCTGCACAAATTCTGAATAGCTCACTCGATTGGGAGCAGCTTTTTGGCTAAAGTTGTTAAACACCGTCAACAGCACCGCTGCGATGATGAGCCATAAAACCAAGTTCTTTGTCATGTTGTTCAAGTGCTCGACTCCTAAACCTCAGTATGAGGGCGGCTTGGGGACTAAGGAAGGTAAACTAGGTTTACTGCCCCTTAAAACCGGTTGCCAATTGATAAACCTCTCGCGAACGTCCGCGAGAAGCATCGGGTTTACGTGACCGCACAGCGGTAAAGCTAGTGCGGGTGTCTTTTAATAAATCATCAAAACCTTCACCGTGAAACACCTTAGCCACAAATGTGCCGCCAGGTTTCAACACGCTACGGGCCATATCTAAGGCCAACTCCACCAAATACATAGATTTTGGCTGATCAATAGCGGGGTTACCACTCATATTGGGGGCCATATCAGAAATTACAAGGTCTGCTTTTTCACCACCTAAAGCCGCTACAATCTGATCGTAAACCGCCTGCTCAGTAAAGTCACCTTGCACAAAGGTGACATCTGCTATGGAGTCCATAGGTAATATGTCTGAAGCCACTACCGTGCCTTCTTCACCGACTAGTTGCATGGCCACTTGAGTCCAGCCACCTGGGGCTGCACCTAGGTCAACCACCACCATACCCGGGCGAATCAAACGATCTTTTTTACTGATTTCAAGCAGCTTATAACTGGCCCGAGAACGGTAACCGTCTTTTTGGGCCTGCTTTACGTAAGGGTCGTCAAAGTGCTCTTTTAGCCAGTTGCTGCTGGTTTTTGATCTAGCCAAGGGAATCTCTACTGATAGTTCGAAAAGTAAGTGGGTAAATCTAGCGGCTAACAAGCGAAAACGCCAGATATGCGGTACAATAGCCGCCAGTTTAACACAGTCACGGGGCCTATGGCGCCCAACAATTTATCTTTGGACAACCATGAATTTAGCTCAATCCCAGAAAAAACAACTTCGCTCCATCGGCCATGACCTGCACCCGCTTGTCACCGTAGCTAGCAAAGGGCTTTCCGAAAACGTAATGACAGAGATCAGCCGTGCGCTGTTCGATCATGAATTGATCAAGGTAAAATTCTCTGTCGGTGATCGTGAGGTGAAGAACGCCCTCATTGCCGACATGTGCAAACAAAGCGGCGCCACACTCGTTCAATCCATCGGTAACGTTGCACTAGTCTACCTAAGCAATCCAGATGCAGACCCAAAGAAGTCTAACTTAGAAGGTTAGTCTTTCGGCCTAACTGCCGCAGCCCCGCGTTAAGCGTAAGACTGTGGCAGTTAACGCATTACTTATGCGATGTGCTGAACCTCAACAATTTCGTAATCAATCACCCCGCCAGGGGTAGTGACACGCACCTCATCACCTTCGTTTTTGGCAATCAGTGCCCGCGCTATAGGCGAACCGATAGAGATTTTGTTGGCTTTAATATCCGCCTCATCCTGGCCCACAATGCAGTAGGTCTTTTCTTCGTCGGTGGCGACATTAACGATGGTTACCGTAGCACCAAAGATCACCTTGCCCGTGTGCGGTATTTGACTAACATCAATCACCTGCACTAAAGACAGCTTAGCTTCAACTTCTTGAATCCGACCTTCGCAAAAGCTTTGCTGCTCACGGGCGGCATGGTATTCGGCATTTTCTTTTAAATCACCGTGCTCACGGGCGGTGGCAATATCTTGAATAATGCGCGGCCGAGTGACACTTTTTAATTCCAATAACTCTGCCCGCAGCAGTTGCTCACCGCGCACAGTCATGGGGACCTTAGTAATCGCCATAATTAATATTTCCTTATGCTATCAGCGTTGCGTGCATATCTTGCAAGCGACGCACTTCTTGTTCTTCCCCAAACGCCAAACCTTCCATCACCGCCAGTCCGCCAGTAAGGGTCGTAGAGTAGGCTACCTTGTGCTGTAGCGCAGAGCGACGAATTAATGATGAATCATTAATGGCTTGACGACCTTCTGTGGTGTTCACCACAAAAGTGATTTCGTCATTCTTGATCTTATCAACAATGTTAGGACGGCCTTCCATCACCTTATTCACGCGTTCACACTCAAAACCCGCTTCGGTTAATGTTTTTTGAGTGCCGCTGGTAGCCACCAAAGTAAAGCCTAGCTTAACTAAGCCAGCGGCTAATTTAAGTGAAGCGGGTTTATCCACTTCACGCACAGAAACAAAGGCCTTACCCGCCACAGGCATCGATTGACCCGTACCAATATGAGCCTTAGAGAAGGCTTCGGCGAAGCTATTACCCACACCCATGACCTCACCCGTTGATTTCATCTCAGGGCTGAGAATGGGATCAACGCCTGGGAATTTGTCAAATGGGAACACCGCCTCTTTAACGCTAAAGTAGCCGGGGATGATCTCTTCAATAAAGCCAATGTCGGCCAAGCTTTTACCTGCCATAACCTGAGCACCAATGTCGGCCAAAGAAACGCCAATGCATTTAGACACAAAAGGCACCGTGCGAGACGCACGAGGGTTCACTTCAATAACGTAAATTTCGCCATCTTGCCAAGCCAACTGAGTGTTCATTAAACCAATAACACCCAACTCTAAGGCCATGCGTTTAACCTGTTCGCGCATGGCATCCTGCACCACTTTAGGTAAATCATAAGGTGGCAGCGCACAAGCCGAGTCACCCGAGTGAATGCCTGCTTGTTCGATGTGCTGCATAATGGCTCCAATCACCACTTGCTCGCCGTCACACACCGCATCGATATCGACTTCTACGGCATTGCTCAAGAAACGATCAAGCAACACGGGTGAATCATGAGACACCTGCACGGCTTCGTTCATGTAGCGCTTAAGTTCGCTTTCTTGATGCACAATCTCCATGGCACGACCACCTAAAACGTAGGATGGACGGACCACTAAGGGATAACCAATTTTTTCTGCTGCACGCACTGCTTCTTCTTGCGTACGAACGGTGGCATTTTCGGGTTGTAACAACCCTAAACGCTGAATCATTTGCTGAAAACGTTCACGGTCTTCAGCCCGATCAATGGCCTCTGGACTCGTACCCAGTATGGGCACTCCCGCGTTCTCTAGATCAACGGCAAGCTTGAGTGGGGTTTGGCCGCCATACTGTACAATCACCCCCATAGGCTGCTCAATCTGCACAATCTCTAACACATCTTCTAGGGTTACAGACTCAAAATATAAACGGTCTGAGGTGTCGTAATCTGTCGATACTGTCTCTGGGTTACAGTTCACCATAATGGTTTCATAACCGAGCTTACGCATGGTCAAAGCCGCATGCACACAACAGTAATCAAATTCTATGCCCTGACCTATGCGGTTGGGTCCACCGCCTAAGATCATGATTTTATCTCGGCCCGTGGGGCGCGACTCACACTCTTCTTCATAGGTAGAGTACATGTAAGCTGTGTCCGTGGAAAACTCGGCGGCACAGGTATCTACACGCTTATAAACCGGGCGAATACCCAGCTTTTGGCGATGTTGACGGAAGCCTTTTTCGGTCAGACCCAACAAGGTTGCTAAGCGAATGTCAGAGAAACCCTTACGCTTAAGGCTATACACACGCTCATAGTTTAGGTCTGCAAGGCCTAAAGTGGCTAGCTTAGCTTCTTCTTGTATTAAATCTTGTAGCTGCACCAAGAACCACGGATCGATACCAGAGTACTCATACACCTCTTGCACTTCCATACCCATCCGTAAGGCATCACCCACGTATTGAATACGATCTGCCCGAGGAATCTTTAGCTCAGAAACAATCTTACTGCGAGCCTCTTCTTGGGTGATATCTAAAATAGGATCCAAACCATGGATACCCGTTTCTAGGCCACGCAAAGCTTTTTGCAACGACTCTTGGAAGGTACGACCAATGGCCATCACTTCGCCCACAGATTTCATTTGTGTGGTTAAGCGGTCATCGGCTTGTGGAAATTTCTCAAAGGTAAAGCGAGGAATCTTAGTGACCACATAATCGATGGCAGGCTCGAATGAGGCCGGTGTAGCACCGCCTGTAATCTCGTTCTGCAGCTCATCTAAGGTGTAACCTACAGCCAGCTTAGCGGCCACCCTTGCAATAGGAAATCCAGTCGCCTTAGACGCCAGAGCCGATGAACGCGACACCCGTGGGTTCATCTCGATAACGACCATGCGCCCATCTTCTGGGTTAACCCCAAACTGAACGTTAGAACCACCCGTTTCTACACCAATTTCACGCAATACCGCCAGTGAAGCGTTACGCATGATTTGATATTCTTTATCGGTGAGGGTTTGAGCTGGCGCAACGGTAATAGAATCACCCGTATGCACACCCATGGCATCAAAGTTCTCGATAGCACAAATAATGATGCAGTTATCGTTGGTGTCACGCACCACTTCCATTTCATATTCTTTCCAACCAATCAAAGACTCATCAATGAGTAATTCACTGGTGGGTGAAAGGTCTAAACCACGGATACAAATTTCTTCAAATTCTTCACGGTTGTAGGCAATGCCACCCCCTGAGCCACCCATAGTAAACGAGGGCCTGATAATAGCAGGGAAACCAATACGCGTTTGCACATCAAAAGCTTCTTCTAGGGTGTGAGCAATTTCAGCACGCGGACACTCAAGCCCAATATTCTTCATGGCCTTATCAAAACGATTACGATCTTCTGCTTTATCAATCGTGTCTGCATCAGCACCAATCATTTCCACATTGTACTTTTCAAGCACTCCCATGCGGTCAAGGTCTAAGGCACAATTAAGCGCTGTTTGACCACCCATGGTAGGCAAGATTGCACTAGGGCGCTCTTTTTCAATTATTTTCTCTACGGTCTGCCAACGAATAGGTTCAATGTAGGTGGCGTCGGCCATAGCGGGGTCGGTCATTATAGTGGCTGGGTTAGAGTTCACCAAAATAACGCGATAACCTTCTTCGCGAAGGGCTTTGCAGGCTTGGGCCCCCGAATAGTCAAATTCACAGGCTTGGCCAATGATGATAGGGCCAGCACCAAGGATCAATATACTTTTGAGGTCAGAACGTTTAGGCATGTCGGTTATCCAATAATCTGTGGCTGTGTCATTTAGCTTTTGCGCGCTATCATGATGTTGATAAAGCGGTCGAACAAAGGTGCGACATCATGCGGACCGGGGCTAGCTTCTGGATGACCCTGAAAACTAAAGGCCTGCCGATCAGTGCGCTCAATACCCTGCAATGAGCCATCAAACAAGGACTTGTGAGTAGCCCTCAAGTTGCTAGGCAAGGTGTCTTCTGACACTGCAAAACCATGGTTCTGGCTAGTGATCATCACCACCTTAGAATCAAGATCTTGCACTGGGTGGTTGGCCCCATGGTGGCCAAACTTCATCTTTTCTGTTTTCGCACCAGAAGCTAGGGCCATCAACTGATGCCCCAGGCAAATACCAAATACTGGTACGTCTGTTGTGAGAATTTCTTTAATGGCAGCAATGGCATAATCACATGGCTCTGGATCACCTGGGCCATTGGACAAGAATACGCCATCAGGCTGCATGGCCAATACGTCTTTGGCCGGCGTTTGCGCTGGCACCACGGTCACATCACAACCGCGCTCAACCAACATCCGTAAAATATTACGTTTGACACCATAATCGTATGCCACAACCTTAAACTGACCATCGGTCTTTTCACGATTACCTTCCACCAAGTCCCAAGTCGATCCAGTCCAGTGATAGGCCTCTTTCACCGTCACCTGTTTGGCAAGGTCCATGCCTTTTAAGCCAGCAAAGCCCTGCGCCGCTTCCAAGGCAGCAGCAACATCGATGTCATCACCTGCCACGATGCAGCCACTAAGTGAACCTTTTTCACGCAAAATACGTGTCAGGCGTCGGGTATCAATGTCGGCAATAGCCACCACGTTGTTGGCCCTTAAGTAGTCATCAAGGGGCTGAGTATTGCGCCAATTACTGGCCATCAAAGGCAAGTCTCTAATCACCAAGCCGGCAGCCCAAACAAACTCAGACTCTTCATCTTCAGAGTTGGTTCCAGTGTTGCCTATATGCGGGTAAGTGAGGGTAACAATTTGGTGGGCGTAAGAAGGGTCTGTAAGGATTTCTTGATAGCCTGTCATGGAGGTATTGAACACCACTTCACCGACACTTTGGCCTGTGGCGCCAATGGCTACCCCTTTAAAAATGCTGCCGTCTTCTAGAGCCAGAATGGCGGAAGTAGTCAATGGGGCCTCCTTAGGTATGGTGCGCAATGAGTGCAAATTTCTTTTACAGGCACTAAAAGTGCGGGCTATAGTCGCAAAAAAGCGAGGTGTGTAAGACACGCCCCGCTTTTTATAGAATATTTACCGGCCGCTAGTTTATGGCGCCTGTTGTCGAGCAAGATTATACAGAACAATACCACCTTTTGTCTAGCAAATTCCCAGACCCAAGAGCATAGACTAGCCTTTCAAATCTAGCACATCTTGCATGTCGTACAAGCCTTGTGGCTGGTTATGCAGCCACGCACAGGCGCGCACAGCGCCTTTAGCAAAGGTCATGCGACTGCTGGCTTTGTGAGTAATTTCAATGCGCTCACCTTCACTGGCGAACAGCACCGTATGATCACCAACTACATCGCCTGCACGAATGGTTTCAAAGCCAATTTCATTGGCCTTGCGCGGCCCCGTATTACCTTGACGTCCATAAACCGCACATTCGTCTAAGTTACGGCCCATAGCATCGGCAACCACTTCACCTAAACGTAACGCTGTACCCGATGGGGCGTCGACTTTATGGCGATGGTGAGTTTCAATAATTTCCACGTCGTAGCCTTCTTGCAGCACACTGGCTGCACGATGCAGAATATCAAGCAGCAAGTTAATGCCCACACTCATGTTAGGCGCAAACACCACTGGGATATGGTGCGCTTGATCAGACAGTGTCTGCTGCTGCTCTTTCGATAGCCCGGTAGTACCAATGACCATGGCTTTTTTGAGGCGCACACATTCGGCAAGATTGGCTAAGGTTAGGTCTGGGTTAGTAAAGTCGATGAGCACATCAAAGTCATCAGCGGCAGCAGCTATGGAATTTTTAAGGCTTACACCTAACTTACCCACGCCTACCAACTCACCCGCATCTGCACCCAACAAACTACTGTTAGGAGACACAATGGCAGCACCTAAGCTCACTTCAGGAGCTTGGTACACCGCTTCAATAAGCACCTTACCCATGCGCCCAGCGGCGCCCATTACTGCTATTCGTGTCATCTAATACCCCTATACTTTGCTAGGTAAAACCACAACGCCATGACCTAGGCCCACCCTTGGGAGCCTTAGATATTGCAACCTAGCCATCTTCAAAGAAGCTCTTAACGCCTTCAAACCAAGAAGATTTTTTAGGTGAATGCTTCCCTTTAGTGGCTTCCATAGTGTCATGAAACTTACGCAATAAATCTTTTTGCTCTTTATTGAGATGCACTGGCGTTTCAACTGCCACACGGCACATGAGATCGCCTTGACCGCCGCCGCGTACTTGAGTAACACCCTTGCCACGCAGGCGGAACATTTTGCCACTTTGCGCACCTTCAGGGATTTTTAACTTAACTCGGCCGTCTAAGGTAGGCACTTCAATCTCACCACCCAAAGCTGCATCAGTAAAGCTAATAGGCACTTCACAGTATAAATTCTTACCATCACGAGTGAAGATCTTATGCTCACGCACAGAAACTTGCACGTACAAGTCGCCACTTGGCCCACCGTTGCCGCCAGCCTCACCTTCACCCGTTAAACGAATGCGATCACCCGTATCAACGCCAGGTGGAATTTTAACGGACAAGGTTTTGTATTCTTGCACTCGGCCTTCACCATGACAAGAGTTACACGGACTGCTGATCACGTTACCATTACCGTGACAGGTTGGACACGCTTGCTGTACCGAGAAAAAGCCTTGCTGCATGCGCACTTGGCCTTGGCCATTACAGGTGCCACAACTCTTACTGCTAGTACCTGGCTTAGCACCAGAGCCATCACATGGTTTACACTCAACTTGCGTAGGGATACGAATTTCTTCATTAGTACCGCGGACAGCCTGCTCTAGGTTCAAGTCCATGGTGTAACGTAAGTCAGAACCTCGCTGCACACTGGAACGGCCACCACCACCAGCGCCACCAAAAATGTCACCAAACATGTCGCCAAACACATCACCAAAACCAGCACCTGCGCCAGCACCACCACGAGCGTTTGGATCTACACCGGCATGACCATATCGATCATAAGCCGCTTTCTTTTGTTCATCAGCCAGCACTTCGTAAGCTTCGTTAACTTCTTTAAAGCTTTCTTCAGAGGCCTTATCACCTGGATTACGATCTGGGTGATACTTCATCGCCATACGGCGAAAAGCCTTTTTAATTTCTTTTTTATCGGTGTCCTTGGCAACGCCAAGAACTTCGTAAAAATCGCGTTTAGACATAGTTATTCCACAGAGCTTCTATTGTATTTTTACCACAAGAAGCAGATACAAGAACGCAGGACCTAAGCCCCGCGTTATAAAATTGCGCCCTATTTAAGCAGCACTAGCAGGCGTATTCGCTTACTTTTTGTCTTCATCTTTGGCTTCGTCTTTCACTTCTTCAAACTCTGCATCAACAGCATCATCTGCGCCAGCTTCACCCGCCGCTTCAGCACCACCTTGTGCAGCTGCATCTTCAGCATACATCTTTTGAGCAATTGCACCAGAGGCTTCGGTCAAGGTCGCCGTAGCGGCATCGATGGCTTCTTTGTCGTCGCCCTTTAAGGCTTCTTCAAGAGTATCGATGGCTGCCTGTACTGCAGCCTTCTCTTCATCTGTTGCTTTGTCACCAGCTTCCTCAATCATCTTCTTCGATGAATGGACCATGCCATCGGCTGTATTACGAGTTTGCACCATTTCTTCGAACTTCTGGTCTTCAGCAGCGTTAGCTTCAGCATCTTGCACCATTTGTTCAATTTCTTCATCGCTCAAGCCAGAAGAAGCTTTAATGATAATAGACTGCTCTTTACCTGTGCCTTTATCTTTAGCAGACACGTTTAAGATACCGTTAGCATCAATATCGAAGCTGACTTCAATTTGTGGCATGCCACGGGGTGCTGGTGGAATGTCACTCAAGTCAAAACGACCCAAAGACTTATTCTGTGTGGCTTGCTTACGCTCGCCTTGGCACACATGAATGGTAACCGCGGCTTGATTATCGTCTGCCGTAGAGAATACCTGCGACTTTTTGGTTGGGATAGTAGTGTTCCTGTCGATCACCGAAGTCATCACCCCACCCATAGTTTCAATACCAAGCGTCAAAGGCGTCACGTCTAGTAACAACACATCGGTCACATCACCAGCCAATACACCACCTTGGATGGCTGCGCCCATGGCTACAGCTTCATCGGGGTTAACGTCTTTGCGTGGCTCTTTGCCAAAGAAGCTGGTCACTTCTGATTGCACTAACGGCATGCGGCTCTGGCCACCCACCATAATAACTTCGTTAATTTCACTAGCATCTAAACCAGCATCTTTAAGGGCTTGAGCACACGGCTTTAACGTACCTGATACGAGGTCTTCAACCAAAGACTCCAACTTAGCCCGAGAAATCTTCACGTTTAAATGCTTAGGGCCAGACGCGTCTGCCGTAATGTAGGGCAAGTTAACATCCGTTTGGCTAGAGCTAGACAATTCAACCTTAGCTTTTTCTGCAGCTTCTTTAAGACGTTGCAAGGCTAATGGATCGTTGTGCAGATCAATGCCTGAGTCTTTCTTAAACTCAGCCGCTAAAAATTCAATCAACCGAAGGTCGAAGTCTTCACCACCTAAAAAGGTGTCTCCGTTAGTTGCCAACACTTCAAATTGAGTTTCGCCATCGACATCCGCAATTTCTATGATGGAAATGTCAAAAGTACCACCACCCAAGTCATAGACGGCGATAGTAGAGTCACCACGGCTCTTATCAAGGCCATACGCCAGTGCTGCAGCAGTAGGCTCGTTGATGATGCGCTTCACTTCTAAGCCAGCAATACGGCCAGCATCTTTAGTGGCCTGACGCTGTGAGTCGTTAAAGTAAGCAGGCACGGTAATGACGGCTTCAGTGACAGCTTCACCCAAATAGTCTTCTGCTGTCTTCTTCATCTTCTTCAAAATTTCTGCAGACACCTGCGGTGGTGCTTTGCTTTCGCCATTAACGTTAACCCAAGCATCGCCGTTGTCGGCCGCTTCAATCTTGTAAGGCACCATCTTAATGTCTTTTTGCACGACGTCGTCTTTGAACTTACGGCCGATCAGGCGCTTAATAGCAAACAAGGTGTTTACTGGGTTGGTAACTGCTTGACGCTTAGCAGACTGACCCACTAAGATTTCGCCGTCTGCGGCAAAAGCAATAATGGAAGGAGTGGTGCGATCACCTTCAGCGTTTTCGATTACTTTAGCGCTGCCACCATCTAAAACAGACACACATGAGTTGGTTGTGCCTAAGTCAATACCAATGATCTTTCCCATCATAAACTCCAATTCTAAATTAACCCTTCTCAGGGTTTTGATTCAATTCTGATCAGCTACATTAACGTTTTAGGTTATTTTAAACCTTTCGCTTTGCGCTGTTTGCTTGTGCTCTTATGTGAGGTCGTTTGCTTCAATTACAAGTAAAAAACCTTAATTTTTCTATTTAGAAACCACCACCATGGCCGGACGTACAAGGCGTCCATTTAAGGTGTAACCTTTTTGGAACACCTCCATCACAGTGTTCGGCTCTAGATCTGGATTAGGCACTGCTGTCATGGCTTCATGCAAGGCTGGATTAAACGGTTCGCCGTGGGGATCTAGCTGGTCTACATTAAACTTTTTCAAACCACCTAAGAGCATTTTTTGGCTCATTTCAACACCTTCAAGCAAGACCTCTAAGCTAGCCCCTTCGGTACCCGCTGCTTCAATAGCGCGGCCTAGGTTATCCAGCAACGACACCACTTCTGTCATGAGTTTTTCTTGGCCAAACTTATGCGCCTTCGCCACGTCTTGCTCACTACGCCGACGAATATTTTGCACCTCTGCTTGCGCACGCAATACATCGGCTTGCTGCTCATCTACCTTAGCCAAGGCTAGCTCTAGTTCAGCCTGTACAGACTCTACAGTCACCTCCTGCATTATCTCCTCAACTGGCGCCTCAGCACCTGCATCGGCTGCATTAGTTTCCAGCTCCTGCTCTAACTCAACTTCAGTTTCAGATGGCTGTTCTTGCTCGCTCATTAGCTTCTCCCTTAAATAACTTTCGTAACCTTTACGATAAGGCCACTTGACTGCCAATCTATATGGGGTCGACACGACGTGATTCAAGCAATTTAGCTCAGCTTTTATCAGCTTTTTAGAAAAAATATTGAGGCGCCTATAAAACTACTGGACATAACAACAGTACTGGTTATACTGCCAGTACGATAATTCACCGGAGCAGCCCCATGTTGCAACAGCTAATTGTTCACCACTACACTCTAGTCGACTTTCTTCACCTAGATTTCAGCCATAAAATGACTGCCATTAGTGGCGAAACTGGTGCCGGCAAATCAATACTGCTTGGCGCTTTAGGCCTAACTTTGGGTGATAGAGCTGAGTCTGGGTGTGTGCGACAAGGCGCCGAAAGGGCAGACGTGCATGCCGTGTTTGATCTTAGCGCGCTGCCCCTAGTGAAAGACTATTTAGCGGCCAAAGATTTAGCCGCCACTGAAGATGCAGATACCTGCATACTGCGCCGTATCGTTAACCAAGATGGCCGCTCTAGAGGCTACATTAACGGTAAACCGGTTAACATCACCGCCCTTAAAGAAGTGGGGCGGCAACTCATCAATATACACGGCCAACATGAACACCAACACTTGTTGGGTCGAGATAGCCATCAAAGCCTGTTAGATGCCTTTGGCAATTACCCAAAAAGCCAAGCCTCAGTAGCCGCTATCAGTCATCAATGGCTTGAGCTTGAACGCCAAATCAAGGCCCTTACTGGCGGCCAGCAACTGTCAGAAGCCGAGCAACAGCTCCTGCAGTATCAAGTGGATGAATTAGAACAACTGAATTTATTACCGGAAGAGCTGATTGCTTTAGAGCAAGAGCACAAGCAAAGGGCCAATGCCGACCAACTACTCCAAGCCGTGCGCTGCGCCCTGCCCGACAACCCACTTGGCGAAGATCCTGCGGCCTGCCTGCAGCGCTGGCAACACCAGTTACAAAACTTTAGCCAGCATAGCCCTCACCTTCAATCGGCGGTAGACATGCTGGCCAGCGCCGCCATACAAATAGAAGAGAGCCAAATAGAGTTACAAAACTTCCTCCAAGGTTTTGACGAAGACCCCGCCCGTTTGCAAACCATAGAGCAGCGCTTAGATCAGATTTATAGCACTGCCAGAAAGCACAAAATTCAAGCAGCAGACTTACCTGAGCACTTAGGTGTGCTGCAACAACAACTGCAACAAAACCAAGATCAAGAAGGGCAATTAGAGGCCATCCATGAGCAGCAATTAGGCCTCACCAAAACTTACCATGAAGCAGCTACCCAGCTCACTAAAGCTAGGCAGGCGGCCGCCAAACAACTTGAAAAAGCGGTGGGCGAGCAGCTGGCTTTGCTAGGCATGCCCAACTGCCGCTTAGAACTCAGCATTCAAACCAAGGACGAGAAACGCTTGCAGCCCCAGGGACGCGATGATATCGAGATTCTCATTAGCACCAACCCTGGCCAAAGTGCCAAAGCCCTGGCCAAAATAGCTTCGGGTGGCGAACTATCGCGCATTAGCCTAGCCATACAAGTGGTTATTGCAACCACTAGCATCACCCCAAGTCTCATCTTCGATGAAGTGGATGTGGGCATTGGCGGCGCCACTGCAGAGATTGTAGGACGCCTGCTGTCGCAACTAGGCCAACACTGCCAGCTATTGTGCATCACCCACTTACCCCAAGTTGCAAGCCAAGCACAACATCATTTACAGGTCAGTAAGTCGAGCAAAGGCGACTCGACGCACACCCAGGTGGCTGCACTGGATGAGGATCAAAGAGTACAGGAGATTGCGCGTATGTTAGGCGGGGTTAAGCTGACTCAACAAACCCTTGCTCACGCCAAAGAAATGCTTGGTACTGGCGCGTTGCTGCATTAGCAGCAGGGGTGGCCAAGCCGTTAATAAAAAGTTAGTCCTTACTTACACCATACAAATAAACCGTACGGCTAGTCAGGTCATAACCCAACTCAGCTGCAATTTCTTCTAGGCGCTTATTCAGTACTGGATCGCTAAATTCTTTAATTTTGCCAGACTTAATGCAAACGATGTGGTCATGGCTACTTTCAGTGGCCAACTCAAACACTGAGTTACCCCCCTCAAAATGATGACGCACCACTAAACCTGCTGCTTCGAACTGGGTGAGCACGCGATACACCGTCCCTAAACCAACATCTTCCCCCTGCTCCATGAGCAGCCTATAGATATCTTCCGCACTCCAATGGTCCCCTTCCGTCGCCTGCTCAAGCATTTGATAGATTTTGACCCGCGGCAAAGTGACTTTTAGCCCTGCTTGACGTAATTCTTGGCTTTCTAATGCCATAGTAATGGTTACACTCTTTAGACTGTTGAGGGATTCAGGTATGATTCTGGGTTACAGACTCAACACACAGATTTGGCTAATGAAACGCTATCTTATCACGTCTCTTTTTATCGCGCTTACTAGTGGTTGCTCCATGATGGACAACCTAAGCTTTCCTGGAGTTCATAAAATTGATATCCAGCAGGGTAATCTCATCACCGATGAGATGGTTGAGCTACTTCGTCCAGGCTTAACCCAAAGCCAAGTGCAGTATGTCATGGGCACACCTTTAGTAGTGGATACATTTAATGCCAGCCACTGGGATTATGTCTACCAGTACAGCTACGGCGACGGGAGTTTTGAAGAGCGCAAACTCAGGGTTGTTTTTGAGCAAGGCCGAGTGGCACGCATAGAACAATAGTGGCTCACCCGCGTTCACTTTTTATGCGTCTTTTAGTTTGGCTTTGGCCGCCGCTTTGGCGGCTCGGTTAGCCCTAGCCTCTTTGGGGTCAATGGTGAGGGGGCGGTAGATTTCTACTCGCTGGCCTCGGGTAATCTTTTCTTGCTGAGGCTTTTTAACCGCTTTACCAAAAATACCCATAGGCATGCCTTCAAGCTGCAAATCCACAAAATGATCGACGATACCCGACATTACTGCCGCTTCGTAAATGGTTGTGCCTAAGGGCACTTGCAAAGCGACAATCTTTTGCTCATCCGGCAGCGCAAAAGCCACCTCTACATCAATCATTTCTGCTGATTCTGTCACGTTATTCTCACTTGTATATGTTATCTGCTCGTTTACAAAAAGCGGCCACCATATTGGCCGCTATGGGGCTAAATAAACCACTTAGCGCCTTACCTTTAAGCCCACTCACACCAAACTCCAAAACCATTTCAACTTTACATGCATCATCCCTTAAAGGGGTAAAGGTCCAACTCCCCTTTAGGTAGTCAAAGGGGCCCTCTTGTAACTCTAAACTTATCTTCTCATCTATTAGCAGCGTATTGCGCGTTACAAACTGATAACTTAAACCTGCTTTACTCAAATATAAGCGCGCACTCATGGTGCTCACAGAGACTTCCAACACATCAACCTTGGCGCAACCATCCAAAAACTCAGGATAACGTCCAACGTCATTTACCAGCGCATACATGCGAGCAGCCGAGTGCATTACCAACGCCGAACGATTTATTGAAGCCACAGCCTTTACTCTTGGGAAAACGCCTATATTAATGTTAAACCCACACCCAATAAAGCAATATCATCAAATATTGCGTAAATGTCACTGCAGCCGATTCTGGCTTAAGGTAGAATGCGTCCATGGCTAAGAAATCAAAAAATCAAAAATCCTCCACCGGCACCATTGCTCTTAACAAGCGGGCAAAGTTTGAATACCATTTAGACCAGCGCATTGAGGCCGGTTTGGTATTAACCGGATGGGAAATTAAAAGTATCCGTGATGGTAGAGCAAACCTTGTGGATTCTTATGTGGTCATGAAAGGTGGTGAAGCCTTTCTAGTGGGTGCCCACATGTCGCCTTTAATGACCGCCTGCACCCACGTGGTTGCAGAACCGCGCCGTGAACGTAAACTTTTGCTCAACAAAAAAGAAATTGCTCGGCTGTTTGCCGCCTCATCACAAACGGGCCATACCATCGTTGCCACTGCGCTCTACTGGAAAGGCCATCGAGTTAAGTGCGAGATTGCCTTAGCTAAGGGCAAGCAATTGCATGACAAACGCGCCACAGAAAAAGACCGTGATTGGAGCAAACAGAAGCACCGCATCTTAATGAAAGCCTAACTGGGCTGCCTTACACCGCCAAGTTTGTGCGGTGCTCTGCCCTACCCCAATCGCCCAAACTGCATCAATTAATTGCCCTTTCCATCACATAAATAACAGTTGAAGCCTTGTAACCCACTCAATTAACACCATTATTAGTTCAATGCTGTTATAATCGACAGCTACTAAGGGGATGACTGGATTCGACGTTGGTTACAAACCCTGAGGTGCATGCCGAGAATGTAAGGTTTCTCGTAAATCCCACCTTGCAAAAGTTATAGTCGCAAACGACGAAAACTACGCACTAGCGGCTTAAATCCCGCTTACACTGATCACCGGATGCCTGTAAACGGTCGTGAAGTGGCTCGCAGAACAGGATCGTGTGGACTCCTCGCTCGTGGAGAATACCCTAAAACTAATCGAGATCGCCTTATGCTCCCTGACACTTGGGCCGCGGTAGGTTAAAACAATAAAGTGATCTAAGCATGTAGAGCTGATGGCAGAGGACTGGCGGACGGGGGTTCGACTCCCCCCATCTCCACCACACACGAGTTTCAAGGATTATTATTGAAACTCAAAATTAGCCTCGTTACCCTAATCAATAGTGGTATCGGGGCTTTTTTATGCCTGTAGCATTCTCATAGAGCCTCGTGCAGCATTGCCCAAGCCAACCTTTATGGGTACACGCTCACCGTGTACCTAAAACACGCATACACAAAAAGGCGTAATCATACCCAAACTCGCCTCTACATTAACTGACATTCAGATCAGACGTGCCAAGCCTAAAGATCAAACGTATTCGTCGCCCACGGGCAAGATTTATCATTATGTGTTTACATCTGGGGTACAAAAGAATGGATTTTAAGGTGCGAGCGCCCCTTAACTGCTATCTTTTGGCTTTCAGAGACCCCTATTGATTCAGCTTACTGTTCCCATTTAGAGGTCATACGGTTCAATGAACGTTTGTTACGCAACCTTGCTATGGTAATTATTAGGTAAATAAATATCACAGCAAATCCTGCTGTACACGCGATAATAGTACTCATAGCAACTCCATTATTATCTCAATTAAAAGTAGGCTTTAACCTAAGAGTAAGGGTATGGACATTAGCACTAAACTTATCAATTTTCTTGGAAAAGCGCGTGACTGTAACGCAACTGAACACCAAAAGTTAAAGGCTATTTACCTGCCCCTGTTATATTTTAAAAACAGTAAAAGGGGCAGCTTATGTTGGTCCAGAATCCCCAATGGCTAACTGTTTATGTATCAACGATGTTAGTGGGTATATATTGTGCGTTAAAGCAGTTGGCAATATTTAGTTACTGATTACTTTCACTCATCACCTTTAGGCCCAAGGTCAATGTCTGGTAGTGCGATTGCCCAATTATTAGGTCTACATCTACCCATCAAAGGGTCTGTAGTGGAGAAGCCCTATTATTAGCGAGGTCACTAGATTTAAACCACTTACAATCAGCCCCCCAAGGCAGCGTCAGCCTTTTGAGGATTATTTCTTTCTCAATAACAATTAACTACATGACTGATTCTAACTTAGCCCTAACTTTAGGCGACAAGTAACTAAACAACATCACTTCCATCTCTCGCGGGTGGCCACCTGAAGCAATGAAGGCAAGAGATTTAATGATGATTTCATTGTTAATCGCATCAGTTTCTGCACGCTGTGTCAGTTTTTGCACAATTGGGAAGGCAATCATATTGGCAATCACCGCGCCGTAGAGTGTGGTTAATAAGGCCACCGCCATGGCTGAGCCAATGGTTTGTGGGCTGCCCATATTAGCTAACATTTGTACCAAACCCACGAGGGTCCCAATCAGACCAACGGCTGGCGCAAAGTCTCCCCAAGATTCAAATATAGCACGACTTGTTTTAGCGCTACGTACTGCCATAGCCACTTCGGTGGACAGTGCAGATTTGATCACAGCACCGTCGTGACCATCCACGAGCATTCCCATACCCTTACCTAAAAAGACATTACTGACTTCCTCCGACTCCAACGCAAATATGCCGTCTTTACGAGCAATAGTGGCAAGTTCAACCACCTTTTCAATAAGGTCTTCTGGCTTACCCCCTTTATCGGCAAACGCCTGATAAGCTTGGTCAGCGGCGCCCATAAAGTCACCCACAGACGAACGCATCAAGACCACAGCCAGAGAACCAGCCACTACAATAAACATAGATGCGCCATCAACAAGCACGCTCACGGGGCCACCCATGAGAATGCCGATGCCAACCACTCCACAAGCTGCAATAAACCCAATAATTGTTGCTAAATCCACCTAACTTACCTCCAATCAGTTTAAGACTAATAAATTCTCGTGGTAGTAGTACAAATTTTTAAGTTTGGTAATCAATTGCAAATTTCTTTGCCAGTTCGCCACCACATTTTTACAGTGAATTATTGTTGCAGTAAGCTGATTGCTGAATTTGAACCTGCTGAGTTAGTGCTACCAAGAGTCCACAAAGCCTTGGTTTAGCTTTTGTGTCAGCACTAACAAAAGCAGATCTTCTTTGCATCATATTAATCATAGCAGTGGAACAGAGTGGTGATGTAAGGTTTTGATGTTCAGTTGCTGAGCAATAGCTTTTGTTCGCTCTCTAATGCAAGTAAATCGAAGGTGGAATTGATGGCATTCAGACCAACCCTATTTAAAGTTGCCAAAAAAACAGCCATTCAAATTGTTAATGGGCGTTACGCGAAGACAGTTTTCAAAAACACGACTAAACTTTAAGAGTGTTATCTAGTAGTCAAGTAAAGCTGGCCACGGCATATGAGGCAAGGTGGCACTTTGCCTCGAGGCGAGAGTAGGAAAACGTCAATAGGTCTTGTAACAGAATTATAGGGATGCGCCTAAAAACTGCTTACCCAAAAATAAAAAGCACTCCTAGGGCACTGCAATTAAGAGTGTTTCAAAGGTTCAAGGTGTATCTAGTTATCAAGTTTACTAGGGGCAATAAATAACCATGTTGCAATTGAATAAAAGCCGGCCCATTGAAATTTAGGTTGGCGTTAACTGCCGGTTAAAAGCATTCTACAAACCTTAATTACTGATTACTTAGAGGCATCACCTTTAAGCCCAAGATCAATATATTGCAGTGAGAGTGCGGGTTTTACAGCTTGAATTGGCTCAGATAGAACTAAGGGGTATAAGGGGAACCCCCCAGTTTTTAAATAAATAAACTTGGAGGCTTAAATTACTTATGGGTTCTACATTACATGCACAGCCATAAAAAAACTAGAATTGAAGATAAGTTTTAGTGTTCATTTACTTCACAGTTCATTTGATTTTGATTGAATTCAGAAAAATCCTTAAGTTTATTTGTGTTTTTCTAACGTAAATTCTTTTAAAGGTTTTCATCAAAATTTATTTCAATCTAAGGTTTTTAGGTTAGCCTTAACAGTCGTTTAAAAGCATTCAACAAACCTTAGTTACTGATTACTTAAAGGCATCACCTTTAGGCCCAAGGCCATTATCTGGCAGTGAGAGTGCCAAATGATCAGGTGGATCTGTACCCAGCTCTGTACATGGGTTTTCTCATCGGTTGGGATGGCACAGTCTGTGAATGGGCGCCCCCACAATGTCACCTTTATCCACGTCACTTGGCCGTCAGTTGCGCGCTGTATTTACCCATGAATGCGGTGTAGCTAGGTTGAGTATGGATGAGTTCACACTGCATGATCTCATGCAGTTCAGGCAGCTTATGAAACGGCACCGATGGGTAGGTGTGATGTTCA
>Ga0209712_10001444_pt1 | contig 20295 bp, 16 predicted proteins | sample ArcOceMetagenome_FD_187443 | JGI IMG/M metagenome (GOLD analysis project Ga0209712, IMG submission 187443) | Marine eukaryotic phytoplankton communities from Arctic Ocean - Arctic Ocean - Greenland ARC118M Metagenome (SPAdes) (version 2) | ecosystem: Environmental > Aquatic > Marine > Oceanic...
GTAAGCGCCACGGTGATCCGGTATTTGATACCGACGAGTTTGTGTTGAAAGTAATTAGCTTTGTAAAAGAAGTCAAAAAAGAAAATAACTAATTTCATTTCAATAGAGTAAAAGGGAAAAATTATGAGCCGACATTTCGATAAAGCCGAAGGCCTGTATGAAGAGAAAGATGCTGCTACCCAAGGCTTTGTGTTCAATCAAACTATGCTGCGCATTGCAGACCCTAAGCGCTCGCTGGACTTTTACACTCGCGTAATGGGGATGACACTCATTAAGCGGTTGGATTTTGAAGAAATGAAGTTTAGCCTTTATTTTTTGGCTGCAGGAGACGATTTCTCGGATATTTCCGACAATGCCGATGAGCGTACCCAGCAAACTTTTGGTCGCCCAGCAATGCTTGAATTAACCCATAACTGGGGCGATACGCCAGAAACGGTTAGCTACCACAACGGCAATACCGAACCTAAGGGCTTTGGTCACATTGGTTTTCATGTACCCGATGCTGAATCAGCCTGCGCCAGATTCGAATCTCTAGACGTTCCTTTTCAAAAAGGCCTTAATGATGGCTCTATGAAAGGTATAGCGTTTATTAAAGACCCGGACGGCTACTGGATTGAGATTTTCGACGCATCAAAAGTTGCTGAATCTTGTGCGCCGCATTTGAAAAAGTAGCTTAGAGATTTCGAAGGTTCTCGCGTGCTGCTCGCAGAGCTTAGCTAGTCGAAAATTTCAATAAAGCATCACTAGACGAGGGTAGCCCATGGAAGTCGGCTACCCTTTTTGTTTATCAATTCGCCTCAAGGGTTAACTCTACACCGCTAAATTCAGTATGTAAGTCGTGCTGAGTATTTAATAAGAATAAACGATTCGCTTCAACGTTAGCTTCGTTAGCTAAATAACGCTTTACTGCTTTGCTCCGCGCATCAGCCAGTTGAATTAATTCACTTTCTGAAATATCGATGCTGTTGCGTAGTTTGTTGTATCGCGCAATGCTTAATGCGCGATTTACACTATCTTCGTTGACAAATTCCTTGATGCCATCAGCACTTTTTGGGCTATCTTCATCACCTGAATTTGCGAGTTCAGGGTAAAGCTGCACCATCATGTTTTCAAATTCTTGATTAAGGTCAGGTGTAAACACCTCAACATAGTGTGATAAAAGGGCGTTGGCTAATGGGCCTTCCAGTGGAATGCGACTGCCAGTTAATAGTTCATCCTGAGAGCCAGCACTTTTGCTGAGACTTTCATTTTTTCCGCCAGCAGAAGTATTCGCGGTCATACTCTCATTGTCTGAAATAGCAGATGATTCAATATGTCCGCTTTTTGTTAAAAGCGTGGTGTTTAGCTGACGTTGTGCCAGCGCACTTGCATCTGATACCGCATTAACCGTACCTTCGATGTTTACTTTAAGCCCAGGGCGTTTTTTTAAGGCCTCAGCTAGAGTGTTAAGCTTTTCCTTAGCCTGGGCATCTAGCTTGTGTCCTCCAAACGTAAACGCAACACTGTCGAGCTCATCGTCACTGCCAACCAGATTTGCTAGTAGCGAAAACGGTGCGGTTACAGCCTTGGTAATAATATTGCCAATAGCATTGAGGATAATAGAACCAAAGCTAAAATCTGGGCTATCTACGTCTCCAGATACATCTAAACCTAAATCTATAACGCCGTTACTATCTTCTAGCAGCGCGATAGCGAGCCCAAGCGGCAAACTTAGCGCTTGGTCAGAATTGGATTTTTTGCCTAGGGTTAGCTGGTCGATAACTACATGATTCTTACCTTCCAATGCTTTCCCGTTAAGCTTGTATTGCACGGCTAATGACAACAAGCCTTTATCAATGTAATAGCCCATGTAAGTGCCTGAATAGGGGTTTACAGAAGTAAGTTCAGCGCCTTTTACTGAGAAGTTTAAATCTAGGTCGAGGTCACTTTTTAACGGGTGAATGGTACCCGCTAATTTTACTGGTGCGTAGTTATCTATTTTTCCAGTGACATCCACATTCGCTGGCGTGTCTGAGCGGGAGTCGATGCCCGATACTTTTCCATTTAGGCTTTCTATAGCCGACGCGAATTTTGGTGTTAGTGAGTAATCAGCAAAGTAGACTTTACCGTTTTCAATTGATATGGCATTCACTACAATAGCAAGCTCTTCAGCGTTTGAAGGCGTCTTTTCACGAGTTTCAGATGTTGCCGAATTTGTTGAGTTCATGCTGCCAGGTTCACCAGCGATATCACTCTTAGCGGACAGCTCTGCATCGTTGTCTTCTTTTGAAGCAACAACTAGCTTGCTCACATTGGTGTGCTTAGCCTCATCGATAATGAGTCGAGCGAAGGGGGACTGTAACTGAATATTGTCTACGCTTAGCTGGTTTAAAGCGTGGTTAAAATTGAGATCGTCCACCATTAACGACTGCCATTGCAACAACGGCTCTTTCGCATCATCCAGAATACTTAAGTCAGTCACCTTCGTACTGGCCTTAACGTTTAATGTATCAGTTCCCTCATCACCCATTGCAGCGTCAAATTCAACATCCAGATTAAATAGCCCTTTTTCAAGGGTGACATTGGCGTAGGGGGAAATATATTGCTGAAATTGATTAAGCACTAGTTGCTCAATGTCAGCTTTGCCTGTCACCGCTTGTTCTGCAATAACTAGGCTTCCGGTACTTGTTATAGTGCCTTTTGACGTATTGCTAAAGGACTGGGTATCGGCAGAAACTTCCAGGCTTGTGGTATAAGAAATGGGCTTAGAGTAGTCAGTGGTGATTTCACCGCTTTCAATATTGAAGTGACTAACTCTGTAATAGGTGCCATCACTTACACTTCGTTCTAGCATATCAATGGTGCCGTTGTTGAACGCGAACTTTTGTAACGCAACCTGCCACGTGGACTCTTTGGTCAACGCCGTAGAGCTATTGTTAGTTTGTTTTTTTGTATGCATTCCCTCGCCTGTTGGTGCAGGTAAGACGGTCTCTGCATGAATGCTGTTGTTTGCCTCAGGTGATTCACTTACACCTACTTGCTCAGCACTTTCTCCCTCTATTTGAGACCCAGAGGGGACATCGGTGTTTGTACTGGTGCTCGTTTGCGATGTAGAGGAAGCGAGGCCTTTAGGTGTAAACAGGCGTTGTAGATCTAGCCCGGTTTCATTAAATAAACCCGACACCCTTATATCGTTCAGCGAAACTTCAGCAATATTTACTTGCTGCTCTGCACCGTTGACGCTTATGTCGTGAATAGCAAATGCAGGTATGGCGAGGATCTCTTTCGAGGTACTAGCGCTATCTGGCGCACTTGATGATGTGGTTGCATTAAACACCAAGTCGTTGACGGCAAATTCACCCCGTTCTAGTAAAAACTGAAACGCATCTCCCTCTTCAAAGGCTTTTGCCTGAAGGCTTAGACTAACCCTACCGTCTACCAGTGTCGCTTCTATCAAATGTTTTGATAGCGACCAAAGCGGTGTAAGCGCTACGTCACTTATTGCAACGTCGGTGGTAACTTTAAACGGAGATAGTTGGAACTCACCCTTGATGGAAATTTTGCCTCTATCGGTGGTGAGCAAATCAAACTGATATTGATTAAACGCGGCTTGGCTTTTGTCTCGCGAGTTGTTTTTCTCGGTATTTGCGTTTTTACCCGAAGAAGCTGTGCTTACACCCTGCTCGTTGATGTCGATTGATCCGCTATCGTTAACGCTGATCAAAGCGTGCGTATCTAGGTCTTGCAGTGCCACGTTCAATTCTGGGTAATCCAGCAAGGTATCGGTAACTTTGTCTTCTAAAACAATATGTCCGTCGCTTAGTAAAAACTGACCTAGTGTTATTCGAGGGACCTGTCGTTGAGATACGTCTTCCTTATCATTTTTATCTTGCGTACTGCGTTTCTCAAGGTGAGCAAGGATGTCAGAAAAGTTGAACGTCTGCGTGTCTTTATCGGTACTTAAACGTGCTACTTTTGCGTATGGCGCATTGATGCTTAATGACTCAATCGCAGGAGTGAGAGTAAACAGTGTTTTCCAAAAGCCAATATCTAGCGAAATACTATTTACACTAAAAAAACGATTGTTTACCGCTGTATTATTGGTATCACTTTCATTGCTCTTTTTACTCTCCTTGTCACTAATACTGGGCGCTAATGGCTTAGATTCTGGATAGACGACAAAATCAGCAATGTCTAATTTCAACAGAAAGGGGTTTATAGCAATATTTTCTACAGCAGCACTTCGCCCTGTATTTTCTTTTACTAGATTAGGTAACTTTGCCTCTAACACCGCAGGAGCCACTACACCTAAAAAAAGGGCATAGGTAAGATAGAAAAGGACAAGGTAGGTAGAAACTCGAAACCACTTTGGTTTCGCTGAAAACCAAGATATTGCGTTTTGCATAGACGATTAGGCTGCGTAATTGAGTATGAAAAGATGAGCAAAGTCGCTATTAGCAAAAGTACAACCTTGCAAAAAATTTAGAGCGTATTGATTTATGCCACACAGCACATCTCAATACGCTTTCAACAGATTACAGAGCCGTTAGCAAATTATCTAGGCCAGATTTAAAGAGCGCTCGTGTTTCTTCATCGGCATTTACATTTAAGTATGAGCTGATTTGCGTGGCAAAACTGGCAATCATATCCGTTGATAGGCCTAGCGCCTCAAACTGTTGCTTCAAATCATTTAAAGATTTAAGTGTAGAGCTATATTCAGATGCCTTATTAAGTAAGCCTGATAATGACGAGCTAGAGCTTGCTGCCGTATCGCTGCTAAGTGAAGGCACGTTCTCAAGAAGACCATCAATACCAGGAATACTGTTCGCCAGCTGCGCGTAGTCACCACTAGAAAGGTTTCCTTGAACATAGTTCATAATAGACGCAATACCGCCTTCTGATTGCGTTTCAGATACATTAAGAGTGTCAGAGACCGTGTCTACTAGGCTGGATAAGTCGATAGCAGACGCAGCACTTGTCGCCATTTCAGTCAGGCCGCTAGAAGCAACAGTCGAGTCAGCTTTCTTATCGCCTAAAAGACCTTTGAGCTGGTCGATGTTGGCATTTGCGTTTGGTGTAACAAACGCAAGGGCAAGAATTGCGGGAGCTAGAGCGAAGCGGTTCATAATAGATTTCCTTGTTGTACACTGAGGGAGTAAAAGCCCCTCTTAGCGCAATGTGATGGCCGATAATTAGCTATCGATTATCTAAGCCGTCCATAAATTAGAATTAAGAAGATAAATGAGTATTCGTATTCTACCGTAGTGCAGAGGTATTTTCTTTAGATGAAATGTAAAGGCACTTTACGCTTTCACTAAACCTCGCATAGCTAGAAAGTAGTGATACTAAAATAAGCGTAAATCAGACAGCAATTAAGTTAATTAGACAAAACACTAAAAGGAGCGGTGCGCTCCTTTTAGTATTCTGACAAGTCTCGTGCTTACTTGCTTTGTTTTGGCGGAATAATTATGCGCTCTGCGTCTGGGAGGGCATTCTTCTCAATACTCGAGGTATCGAGGTTGGCGCTAAGTTGGTAGTCTAACTGAACGAGAAGCCCCGTTTGCTTTACTCCTTTTCCGCCCTGAATACGCGGTTTGTATTCCCATTGTTCAAGGGCAACTTTAGCGCTCTTATCAAATACACCTGCTGGCTTCGATTTGACCACGGTTACGTTATCGGTCGCGCCGGTTTCAGTGATATCGAAAGAAAGTACAACAAAGCCTTCTACATTGTCTTGTGCCGCTTTTTCCGGGTAAGCGGGTGGAACACGTTTTATGGGTGACGCCATGTTAATTTTATCTTCAGCTTTAGCTGACGGTAAAGGTGAATTTGCCAATGCCGTATTTATAGTCAGTAGCGCGGCAATGGAAAGCATCCCTGCTGCCAGCACTTTACTGCTCTTAATAGGTTGTTTGATGGCGTTTAATCGTTTGATCATAGTCCTTTTTTCTCCAAAGGTTGGGTATAGCCCTATATTACGATGCAGGGCGTTTGAACAATGCTCAGCACACTGCACAAGTGCTTTTGCATAGGTGAGTTTTTCTTTGTCTGTTTTGTCTTTCAGTACCGCGTTATCGCAAGCCAACTCTTGATTTATTCTGAAGGATTTCAGTGCTAGCCAAACGAGGGGGTTAAACCAAAATAGAATGGCGAGAATAAGCGCTAAGGTATTCCACAGATGATCACAGTGTTTGCGATGTACGTTTTCATGTTCTAACACCAAGGCTTGTTGCTTTACTGAAAACGTGCTTTTAAATGAGAAGGGGATAAGTACTTTGGGTTTAATAAAACCAAACAACATGGGCATGGGCGCTTTGCTAGAATAATACGCATTGGTGTGTAATGCGTGGCGTTTTGAAATAGAAGTCCAGGTTGCGAAATGATGGACCAATACATAGGTAGTGATAATAGTCACACCTATCGCCCAGAGAGTAAGCCAAGTTGCAAAGTGGTCAGTGCCAAGCGTGGGCTTTACACCAACCACATATCGAGTGAAGGTATTCGATGGGATACTCACTAACGACATGGGAAGGTTGTTAACAATCAAGCACGCAGGCACTAACGCCCACAATTTATATGAAAGAGAAACGCCAATCTTATTAGTAAAAAAGTGCTCGCAGATAATAAGTAAGCCAAGCGCTAGCGATAAAACGCCTTGTTGAGCAATGAGCCAATCAATCATTTTTCTGTTCCCACTCCTTTATAAGGGCTTTCAGTTCACTCACATCTTGTTTAGAAAGCGAGTTTTGATTGGCAAAACCGGCGACCATTGGGGCAATTTTGCCCTTAAATAAGCGACTAACGAAGTTTGTCGTTTCTTTCTTTGTATAATCCTCGCGCGCAATGAGCGGGTAGTAGAGATATTGGCGTTGCTGCTTGTCAAACCCCAACACACCTTTTTTTACCAAGCGCCCAAGCAGCGTCTTTACTGTTTTCTCATGCCAATCTTTTTTATCATTAAGCCGCACTACAACATCATTTGACGTTGCAGGATGGTCGTCCCACAGTACGTCTAACACTTCAAATTCTGCGTTCGAAATTTCAGGTTTTTCCTGCATATTGCTCATAGTATTAACGTCTTTTTTGTTTGATTACAGTTGTAGTCGATGTGTTTAGATTACACTTGTAATTTTAAAGTGCAAGAATTTTTTGCGTGTTTTTAGAGCAGTTTCAAAGAGTGGGTAGTTATCTATGCGGATTGGTATAAATAAACTTGGGGCCTTTAAATCACACATGGTGCAAGTGAGAAAGTAGTTGAACAAGATGAAAGAGAGTAACAAGCAAGAGTAGAAAGAAAGGCGAGAAAGCAAACCTAGGCAGTAAAAGTCTAGGGTGCCTTTAATTTTTCAGTACAGAACGGTAAAACTAAGTTCATTGGCTTCCAGAAACTCACCCAAAATTCGCGCTTGTTGGTTTCCTCGTGGGACCATGACATAGCAAGGCGGAGCTGGAGTGACCTCTTGTAACTCGTACCATAGGGTATCAAGTACATCTTGACCGTTTTTAAGGAAGGTTTCGCCCCAAGACGTAGAGTAAAGAATAGACACGTCCTCGACTGTTGCCTTTTGTCTAAGCGTAGGAAAGTTAACCACGGCAAAACATGCCGTAATCCTCTCAGGAGCGAGTAGGTCATTTCGAGGTAATGAGGCCACTTTTACAGGCGGGAAGTATTTACACAAATGTTTAAGTAGGTCGTTTAAATCTAGCTCACTGACTTCGCCATAATTGTAGTCGAGCAATACCTTCGTATTTGTGTCGATAATCTTACTTGAAACGCACCACACCATCAGCGCGATAGCACTGGGCGCTCGAGAAATTTTCTGCGACTCGTCGATAATGCCTGATTTGCTAAGAAGGTCTCCTGCATAGGCCGACCATACCTCGTCACCGTTTTTGAGCTGACGCATGGCAATCGTCACGGTGTCGCAATACAAGCTTTCGTCAAAAGCTCGCCTTAAAAACTCAATTTTGTCGGGCTTTTTAGCGTAGTATGTGCTCAACCGTCTACCCAAAACCGTCATGTCTTTTTCGTCCATGACCTGCTGATAGTGGCCTAATTCTTTTGAAATACGGCGATAACACTTCAACAAAAACCGATGAATTCGTCGGCTTAGCTGGACCCGCTCACTGAAATTCCACGTTTGCTGATTATCAAAATGTGCAAGATCCTTGCGACTCCAGCCCCACTGCCTGGCGTAAGACGCCATAATTTTGCGCTTAAAATTAGGTTTTTCGTCTTCAAAAAGCGGCTCGCTTAGTGCACAGCCACACTTTAAGTATAAACACTGCTGTAAAACGGCAACGTCTTCGGCTTGCCCATGAGCTTTGTAGTGAGCGATGAGCTCGTCAAACATCAATGAGTAGGGATCAATTTCAGAGACATGCCCTGGTGCTTCACTAGCCCTGTGAACGTGCCTTTTTAAGATGTTGCACAAGGGCTGACCTTCGTCAATATTGGCCAGATAAACCTCAAGCTTCGCCATTTTGAGAACGGATTTAAAAGGGGAGTCCATGGCTTTTCCAAGCTGCCAAATCGCAGCACCGAATAGCTCGCTGGCGTCTAACTTTTCTACGTTACCTAAATCCATAAACCAGTCTAGGTCGGGCGAACCCCCTTTTTCTAAACTGCTATAAATCGCTCCATACTGCTTGTCAGACGTTTTATCCGGGGTTAGCCACCAGAAAGGCGCTCGACCAGCTACCACAATGTTTGTGCTGTAAAACTCAGACTTTAATAATAATGCTTGGGCTGAACCGGCACTTTCACCATCTGCAATTCCAAAATCATTTTCTTTTACTTTATCAATGTCAGACAAAAAGAAGTGTACTTCGATACCGAAGCGTTCATCTGCCCATTCTTCAATTGCGGTAAGTTTTTGCTGTAATAACGAGAGTTCCGTTGCCGTGAATTGCTTACCATCAATGCAGACCCAAAAGTCAAAGTCTGAGTCGTCGGTTTGTGCAATGGTTCCCACACTGCCCATCAATACCAGTGCATCGATAGCGCGTTGCCGTGGCCAAATCTGTTTAACTTCTGTAAACAAGTGGCTTTGTGCCGGAAAACAACGTAATAAAGCTTTTTCTATATCATTTCGGAACGAGTAATTATTTATCCCGAAAGGAACACTCTCACCTGATGGAAGCGGGGCTACATAGCCAGGAAGTGCTTCGTGATTAACGTGCACTAGAAAAGGTAAAACGTGAAAAAGTGGCTTGTGCTTTTCAGGCATAAGGGTAAGCGCACGTTCGATACGCGACTTATTATACCTGAGAACTCGCAACAACCTTATTGTAAGGTTTTGCTTAACTGAGAGCGTCTGCGGCGCTGCCATTATGTCAATCTGCACTTCATCATGGTGCCAAGCATAACGCTATTTTGCTCCAACTTCCTCAAATTTTCATCGAAATGTGAGCATCTTTCCCAACAGCGAATGAAAAGGACGATACAGGCAAAAACAATCTCTTTTGAAGATGTTAGTGAGAAATCACCACAACGTTTAAATAATTTACGTATAACAGTATTTTTAATTTTAAAATAACGTGCTTTATTTTTTCGGCGGATACTGCTCAAGTAATCTAATTACAAGCTCATCCAATTTATTTTGAATGCTTATACTGTCTTTTGATTCAAGTTCTACCGCCCCAGATGCGCTGTATATGAATTTGCCGTCTTTAACCATATCAATCTGAAGGCCTTGCTGTGATGTGGTTTGTTCTCCAACGGGAATACTGAAAATACTGCCGAGAGAAATACCACCCGAGCGCCCAAAGCTACCGGTTCCCAACCCAAGATTTAACGTGGTGCCATCTTCTTTCGTTGAGTTAGATGGTAAATAGACTACAGCAATATCAGCGTTATCCTCTGAGGCTGGTGTCAGCCCTTTCGCTATTAAATGCTGTGTGATGGTAGAGGATAGATGATTGACCAGCGTTGCATTTATTGGTTTAACCGGGGCTGGAATGTGAAACGTTTTGATATCAGCAAAATTCTGTGTCTCATCGACGCTTACTTGCGGCTTATTGCTACTGCAGGCACTTAGAACAAGCACACACATTGCTACTAATAAAACCGCCTTTATTTTATTCATTGAAAGTGCTGTCTCATTGATAAAACCTGTTAAGGTGCCGCTATACATAACCTACTCACTGTAAAATATTGCTTTTTTAGAGACATTCGCTGTCAAGCAAAGTTCGACTGTAAATATCTTAAACGTTGCTATTACTTAATTTGGATCGCATAAAACAGACTGTTTTAGCAAGACTTAGCAAAATCGTTGCTGTTTCTAATGTTCAAGAAAAAGCCGTTCTGTCTTTACTCGCTGTATAATCCTACAAGTTTGAGAGCTCGGCATTATCATCAATTTATCGTTTATTTTGGTCACAAATCACGAGTGATTTTTCACTTGCTAGTTAGTCAACTTAAGTTAATTGTCACAAGGTGCTCCACATAGAACAATGAGCCGTATGAAATGGCTTATAACTCGTTTCTATATAATCTTTTACGGCTGTATTTGCACTCAGACTGAAAGATTGCGGCAATCAATCAAGGGAAAGTGAACATGAAACCAACGTTACTAAAACACGGTGCACTAGCAGCGGTAGTGACCTCCTTTTTTTCATTCAGCGCAACTGCACACAGTTCAGAAGAGGTTCAAGTTGAGCTAGTTGGTAAAATTAAAGGGACTCAGATAACTGGTGTTACCGTTAGCAATAAGGGGCGGGTATTTGTCAGCGCCCCAAATTGGCGTGATGGCGTGCCTTTTTCGGTTGCGCTAGTTTCCGATAGTGGGGATTTCACTGCTTACCCTAATGCAGAGACAAACGCGTGCGTTGCGCAAAGTAAAGTGCGTAAAGATTGTTTTTTAGCCGTGCAGTCGGTAGTTGCACACAAAGACAAACTTTACGTATTGGATACCCGAAATCCAAAGTTTCAGGGTGTGATTGATGCTCCTCGTGTGTTTGTTGTTAATTTGGCGACAAACAAAGTAGAGGGCGCATTAATTCTCAGTGAAGAAGCCTATCACCCTGACTCATATATCAATGACTTGCGCCTAGACGAGAAAATGAATCGTATCTACATGACAGACTCAGCACATGCTGGATTAGTCGTGTATAACCTTGAAGATGATAGCAGCTACCGTATTTTAGATAATCATGAAACTACAAAAGCTGAGGTTGACGCTTTAAGTATTCAGGATAAACCTTTCAAAATGACGGTTCAGTCAGACGGTTTAGCGCTAGATACGCTTAATGACACCGTATATTTTCATGCATTATCTGGCTATTCGTTATATGCCGTTAATACCTCTGATATCAAGAGGGCTTCAAGTGATGTACTGACTAAAAAAGTGCGAAAAGTCGCAACAACAGGTGCGCCAGATGGCATGATTTATCATCAAGGTAACGTTTATTTAGCTGATTTAGAAAAGCAAGAAGTGCAATACCTTACGCCAAGTCTAGACCTTCGTACCCTCGTGAAAGGCGATGTGGTTAACTGGGCCGACACTTTTAGCATTTATAACGGTTCGCTTTACTATACGAACAGCAAAATACAAGATGCGGGTAGTGATGTAAGCAATATGACGTTTGAAGTGTACAAAACAGCGCTACCTGCCCGTTAAAGTTAGGGTAATAATTTCGTAGAAGGATATGAGTATGATTAATAAAATAGGTAAGGCATCACCACTCGGTTTGGCAGCTTTATTATTTTTCGCAGGGCATGCCTCAGCAAAATCAGATTTTGAATATGGCCCAGTGTTTAGCACTTTTGGGAAGCATGCATCAGTCGAGGGCGTAAGCTTTCCTGAAAATCAGACATTCAAGATTGCTTTTGATGTTGCCAAAGCGGCAAACCCCGGTGAGGTTAATCGCAAGTTTGAGTCGCTGGCGCGGTTTATTAATATGCACGTAGCTAACGGTGTAAAACAGGAAAACCTCTCGCTCGCGCTTGTGGTGCACGGCTCTGCTACCGAAGAAATGCTTAAGACGGCAAACTTCAAACAGCGCAAAGGCCAGCCTAACGGTAATGAAACACTGCTTACAGCACTTATGGAGCAAGGTGTTGAAGTGATAGTATGCGGGCAGTCTGCTGTTGCCCATGGCGTTGAAAAAAGTACGTTGATAGACGGAGTTAAAATGGACTTGTCAGCCATGACCGCTCATGCGCGCTTAGCGCAAAAAGGGTATTCGGTGAATCCTTTTTAGGTTGGTTGAAATGTACGAGGTTCGTGCTGTGAAGTGTATATGTACTTATGCGGACACCTAAGACAAAAAGCAGACATTTAATGAGTAGTTTGTTTCTCTATTTGACTTGGCACTTTCGCCACATTACTGGATCTTTCCTGTGTGTTTCAATCCGATAGATGCATAGCGTATTTCATTTGTTGATGAAGCACCCTAATGACGAAAATGCCGTCATCGACTTTTTTATAGAAGACCATGTGTCTATGAACTGGGAATTGTAGGTAATTCTTTCTAATGTCCTCCGCTGAAGTACCTACATTAGGAGTTTCCGCCAGAATAACTAGAGCTTCGTGTAGGGCAACAAGATAGGCTTCAGCTTGAGTTACGCCCTGAATATTGGCTGAATAATCGTAAATCCCGGAGATATCTTCCTCTGCTTTATTAGAGAGGGTATATTTATTCATTTTAAGGCTCGAACTTTCTTAGCTTGAATAATATCCAAAACATTCTTTTCACTTTTTCCACTCAATTCACCTTCTATGAGAGCTAAGCTAATTGCCTCTCGCTCACTCTGATTGCGACGTACTAAATCGCGAATATAATCACTAGCATTAGCAAATTTGCCAGTTTTTACTTGTTCATCAATCCACGAACGCATTTCGTCAGGAAGTGATACATTTAAAGTTGCCATTGTCTAATTCCGAATGTCCACCATTCGCAAATTATGGCAAATATTGACAAAGATTGCCAATTGAGTGATGGGTGTTTGGTTTAACTGATAGTCCCGGAGCACTGCGTTAAACGTCCAGTTTAGCGTCACTCGAAACACTGCGCTTAATCAAAATTCGACCTTTTGCTTTAAGTAAACAGAAGACCTACGAGTCCATAGGCATCTTAAGGTACATAGCTGCAGCTTTAAGTTAATTCCCCCTAGTGCACAGAGCCTTTGGCGTAATTTCCTAAAATCGACTAGCTAGTTGAAACTCGCCCAAGCGCAATAATTTTTTCAAACTGAGTGGTGTCCGGCAGTGTACCTAAAGCAAAACCACTTCCATTGCCAAGCCTCGATTCACAGAACGTGTGGGCAATGTCGATAAGGGCGTTGTCGTTATCAATTGACGTAGCAAGAAGAGAGCAAGCCTGAAGCGCTAGCGCCATCTGCTCCGTTAAATAACGGCTCCGTGTTTCCATGTTCTGCGTATTTGATAGCTCTTCAAATAGCTTACTAAGATGAATGTCGTAGTGCTTATTTTTGCCAGTTTGGGTCTTAAGCTCGGAAAACAAGGTCTCTTTCACATTGGGCTCTTTGGCAAGTGCGCGCAGCACATCTAAGCATTGCACGTTTCCACTGCCTTCCCAAATAGAGTTAAGCGGGGCCTGACGGTAGTAACGGGGCATGGGGTTTTCTTCAACGTAACCAATGCCGCCTAAACATTCTTGGGCTTCGTTAACAAACATAGGCGTGCGTTTACAAATCCAGTATTTTCCAATTGCCGTGGCAAGCCTTGCCAGTGCGGCTTCATGGTTGTTATTCGATGCACTATCAACTGCTTTTGCTACTCGCATAGTTAGTGCGGTGGCGGCTGCGCATTCAATGGTAAGGTCTGCCAGAACGTTTTGCATTAGGGGCTGATTGACTAACGTTTTGCCGAAGGCGTCGCGATGACTCACGTGATGTAATGCGTGAACCAGTGATTGCCGCATAAGAGCAGATGATCCAATCATGCAGTCTAATCGGGTAAGCGAAACCATATCTATGATAACTGGCACGCCGCGGCCTTCTTCGCCAATCAAGTATGCGGTGGCTTCCTGGAATTCAACTTCAGATGATGCATTGCTCCAATCGCCTAGCTTGTCTTTCAAACGCTGAATGCGCACGTTATTAAGTTCACCGTTTTCAAGCATTCTTGGTAGTAAAAAACAGCTTAGTCCGCCTTCTGCCTGTGCAAGTATAAGATGAGCGTCGCACATGGGGGCTGAGAAAAAGAATTTATGCCCTACAATGTGGTAACTGCCATCAGCCTGTTTCACTGCTGTCGTGGTGTTTCGCCTAACGTCCGACCCGCCTTGTTTCTCGGTCATACCCATGCCTATGGTGAGCCCGTGTTTCTGACTAGCGGGAAGAGAACGAGGGTCGTATACGCCGTTAATGGTTTTATCTAGGTAGTAGGGCGGTAAATTTGCTCCATAACGCATTGCTGGGATTGCCGCGTGGGTCATGGTAAGCGGACAAGATGTACCAGACTCAGCTTGATAATGCATATACATCAGCGCTGCGCGAACAGTATGAGCTCCTTTAACTCCCTCGTGCGTCCACGAATAGTTGTGAACATTGTGCTGCATCGCACTTTTCATTAGTACGTGATAGCTCGGGTGAAACTCTACATTATCTGTGCGGCGGCCATAACGATCGAATGTATGAAGCGTTGGCTTGTTCTTATTAGCGAGCTCCCCGTGATCCATAAGTGTATCACCCGCAAGTTGGCCATATTGATCTAATAAACCTTCGTCATGCTGGTGTGATGAAGGTAAATGGTGGTTTACCAATAGACGTAACAAGGCATCATTGCGCCACAAATTGTAGGGGGCGGGTATGGTGGGCTGGTTTTCTACAACGTGCGTTACAAATCGATTTGATGAGGTCATGGCATTTCCACTTATAAATAGAAAGGGTGCACCTTTTTGTGCTTTTATTTTTAGAGCGCAATCTTAAAACACTCCTCAACAACATTACATTATTATTTGCAAATTAACAATTAATGTAATGTTTGTGCCTGACGCATGTTTGTATGATGATGAATAAATATGTATTTGGCCTGACGCCACCTGAGATTTTGCGTAAAAACCTTGTCCCTATCTGAGATAAAGAAGTAATAAGAATTTGATAGTAGAAAATGAGAGAAAGCCCGTAGCACGAAAGCTTTTGCTAAAGCTATTGGGATCCCGTGACAATATTCAGATGAATGCCGGTGCAGCGGTTCGCGTGGGGGCGCTGTTTGGGATTTCTGAAAACAACATTCGTGTTACGCTCACGCGTTTACAGTCTGCGCAGCTCATCACCTTGGTTGAGCGAGGCTATTACAGACTGGGCGACAAAGGCATTCGTTTTGCTAGAGAAATACATCAGTGGCGAGAAGATGAGAACGGCCTGGTACCTTGGCAAAACGATTGGGTTGTTGCTCAAACCAGCCCCCTTCCTAAAAGTGATAAAAAGCAGTACAGAAATAATGAACGTGCACTCAAGCTTGTGGGGATGAAAAAGCTGGCAAACGACGTTTATCTTAGACCGAACAACTTTTCAGGCGGCGTTGGCGAAGTTCGAGAAAGGCTTCACACGCTTGGCTTGTCGGGTAAAGCACTAGTGTTTAGGGCCAGCGACTTTGACAGTAAAACACAAAGTAAGGCGATGGGACTATGGCGCCATCTAAACCTAGCGTCGCTGTATAAAGACGGATGCCGTGAAATAGAGGAATCTCTTGCTCGATTACCGTCTTTATCCCTTGAAGATGCAACCAAAGAATCCTATGTGATAGGAGATAGAGCCTTATATCATTTGGTGTTTGACCCTTTATTGCCTTCGCCGCTAGTTGATGTGACGATGCGCGAGCATTATCGTAATTTGGTAAAGCATTATGATGATATGGGCGCAGAGATATGGCATCGCTTTTTGAACCTAAATTAGGTTAGTAGCCTTGGAATTAAAACGGAAGTAGCCGAAATGGAAGTAAATATGACCGCATCAAGACCTTTGTTTAAGCATATACGCAATCACACCGCGCTTTTCAGTGAGCTGTCTCAATACCGAAACGCCGCGGTGAGCACTTTAGGTTTCGCAGGTTATGAGTTTCACAAAACACCAAAGTTCGTAACCGAAGATGGAAGCAGGCTCACTATAGAGCCAGAGAGGAGTATTGTTCTACCCAGAGTTAATGCGTTATCGGGCTTGAAGAATAAGCTGACACAGGCTATTCCCACGTTACACATGGTTGAGCATAGTGAAATAGGCTATCGCTACCCAACGGCAGCGTTGGCTGGTCTAGACGCGCCATTCATAAAGCGGATGCGTTCTGAATATTTTCACAAAATAGATGAAGACAGAAGTATTTGCCGCCCTGTGAATTTGTCCTACGGCATCAAAAGTCGTGGTAAAGCCGATAACAGACAAGAATACGAAGTGTGGATGCCTGATGAAGCGCCAGATCAAAATCCCTTACCTCTTCTCATCAATGCCTATGGCGAAGATTTGCCTAATGATGTAAGGCACTTTGTTGAACAACCATCTAAAGTTCACGGTTGGATGGGGGTTAAGCGAGCGGCATTTGAAGCCCTTTACACAAACAAACAACATTGTGGTGATTTGATTATTTGCGTTGCTATGAGTGTCGATGCCTACAATATTGGGGCGAAACCCGACTTAGCCTATTCTCCTGAAGCGGAAAGTTCCATTGCTGTTAGCAATGCTGAATTTGAATGGGAGATTGAAGGGTACTATGCGCCTAGAGGGTGGGCGTTTGAGCACGACGAGGTGTGGGCAGCAATAAATCATACGTTAGAAGCTATAAACGAGCCGCTTGATAATTTATACGGCAACGAGATTATTCCTATTGCTGAAAGCAAAACCGAACGAATTCTGTCAACGCTGCAGTCACTGGGCGTTAGGCAAGAAGAAGTAGACGACCTCAATCTTCAGCCATGGGAATTCATGCTTACCGAGAGTGAGCATAGGGTTAAAGCGCACGATCCAAGTCGTTCTGTTAACTTGTTGGGTAGGCTAAATCGACTCTTTTACCAGCCAGAACAACAGTTGCCATCACTTAATTGGATGCACGATCTCATTTTATAGGTTTAGACTTTAAAGGTTACCTTGGTAACGGCTATTACCCCGTTGTGATTTTTTGAACCAAGCGCGCTGAAAGCGATTTCATGCGCGCTTTTTTGTTTCACTGTACCCAGACACCTATAACTAAAAATACTTATATGTAAAATTCTATGTGAAACATGTTATTTTTTGTAAATAACTTTCAGTTTTGGCGTGATCTGTCTGTTTTATTCTTATTTTCTGTAATTAAATTACGAAAAATGCTTTATTTTTTGAAAGTGTTGTTCATAATGTACGCATCATCTAGGTGATATCTAATTAAGTTACAAAATAGGAATTTAAAAAATGAAACTGTCTACTTTCGCTATTGCTCTAACACTAACTGTTGCTGCTACACAATCTTTCGCAAAAGATGTGGTACTAAAACCAATTAACGAAAATTTTGAAACACAGGCGTGTTTGACAGCGGCTGAAGAAGGTTTTGCCCCTGCGCTGCGCCTTATTCGCGCAAATGGCTTTAACGCTGAAGAGTTTAGTGCATCTGTTCGCTGTAACGGTGAGTCTCTGCGTACTTTCGCTTATATGTACAGAAACAATAAAGCGACTGAAAACGCAAAAACCGTAGCGCTTGTTGCAAAGAACCAAGACGTAGCGTCACAAGCTTGTTTAGAAGCACTTTCTTTAGGTAAAGAAGCAGCACTGGCGAAGTTTGGTTTGGAAGGTGAAAACATCATTTGTAACCACAAAACAATTTCTGACTTTGTTCGTGAATACAAAGCTGAAAACGTAGTAGTTCGTACTGCAGCTGAATAAGACTACGTTTTAGGGTAGCAACCTACTGCTAATATTTTGTACAGTTTCATGGCCTTTCACTTGAAAAGGCGAAAGGCCTGACACTTTACGCTTTAGCGGTTTTATCTCTGCGTGAATTTTCTCACATCGGCTAATATTCTAGCCAACCAGTTCATTTTCAACTCACAAAAAAACTGAAATAGGCGTAACGCTTCGCCGATGATTATTGACTTTCATTAGAGTAAATCAAATGAAATTCAGTTTGTCTGCCATCTAAATACGTTACTTTCTCGCCATCAAAAAACGCATCTTCTTCCAGCATAATTCGTATCTCTTTGTTCCATTCTTCGATAAAGCTTGCCGCATTGAGCTCTATTGAATAGGCCGTTTTTGCAAACATTGGATAGTCACCTTGAACGGGTACTCCTTCCTGCGCATCCCACATTCCTATGGTTGGGCCGGCTGCATGGCCATGAAAACCAAGCGGGTGTGTATAAATAGCGGGCGAGATACCTTGTTCAATAGCTTGATCACGAGACCTACTTAAAATGGTGTTTCCCGTTCTGCCCACCTTAAAATTACTGGTTAGAATGTCTTGCAACTGATTACCCGCTTTTAGCGCATTTTTAAGTGAAGCTGGTGCGTCTTTCTCACCCGGTTTTAACACATAAGCATGTTGCTGTTGATCGGTATTAAGGCGAAGGTAGGTAATGCCGAAATCAACATGAATGAGATCACCCGGTCGAATGATATTTTCGCCAGGGCGTTTGCTAAATGCGCTGATTTGATCGAACACTTCATTGTCTTGGCGTTGAATAGAGACGGTGGGATGAAACCAATTAGTAAGCCCTAGCGCGCGAGTTTGATCTCGAAGCCACCACACAACATCGTCTGTGGATGTGACGTTTGGCGTAATAACTTCATTTGAAAATGCCGTTGCTATAAGCGAATGACCAATTTGAGCGAGTACTGGATAATACTGCATTTCCAGGTCGCTGCGTGTTTCTAACCACCCAATAGAAAGTCTTTCGCCACTTACAACACGGCTTGCCAGCTTTTCTGGAAGCACAGCCATAAATTTTTGATGTTCAGTAGAAGTCATCCCGTCAGCAAGTGCAAATGCATCAGATGTATTAATTGCAATTTTTGAAGGGTTTCGCGCTTCGATAATGTGCTTCAATGCTTCCCACTGGTCGGGTTGCGCTTCCTTATCCCACGCTTTTTTAAATAGAGTTCCTACCGCATACCTTGCAACAGCCAAACGTTCAAGCGGTTGGCCATTTCCGGGATTGTAAATAACTAACATGGTGTGACGCCTTGCGGAAATCCAAGTAGAGGGCAGCATAGTTTTTAAGACGGGATCTTCGTTGTACTCGCGAGACATTAACACCCACATATCGATGCCCTCGCGTTCCATAATGTGGGGCAGTACATCACTAAAGCGTTGTTCAAGAATCTTATCAATTAAGACACTTCTTTCTTTCATCGACAGCACCGAATTGGCTTGTACACTGAAACCAACAAGGGTGAGTAGGAGAAATAACGTTTTTTTCATATGCATTCCGTTGTTTTGGCAGTTATTTTTGTATTATTGGCTACTCTTTATACCGTTAACATGTAAATTACACTTTGTATATATCGATGGGCAAAATAGTTGGCTTAATAAAATGTGCTGTATGTAATTATTTATTTTGCTTGCGCAAAACCTGGGGTACTCCCTTGCTCAAATAAAGAACCTGTTGTCTACACTTCCTGACAACAGGACGCCGACCCAATCTGATTGGGCGCAATTAAGCAGGGTGTTTAATCAGCATATTGAGGAAAAAATTACAGCACTGAACAGTCTGAAAACGTCATTAGAAGGGTGTATTGGATGTGGGTGTTTGTCATTAGAACACTGTAGGCTTTACAATACCGACGATAAAGTGGCAGCCCAAGGTAGTGGTGCCCAGTTGCTCGATGAAAACGTGCAATCTCAGTTTTTAGTTTCTCATAAAAAGTAGCGCTTCATGCACCCAAAAAACCTTCATAAGAACGGCTATCCTATGGATGCGCTGTGCCATTCATATCCGGCGCTTAAGCCGTTTCTCGTGCGTGCCAAAAGCGGCAATATAAGTATCGATTTTACTAACTCCGAAGCGGTGAAAAAGCTCAATGCTGCCTTGCTTCACCACTATTACAATCTAGAATATTGGGATATCCCTGATGGCTACTTGTGCCCCCCTGTACCTGGCAGAGCAGATTACATTCACGGCATTGCAGACTTACTAAAAACATCAGGCAGAGACCAACAACCGGTTCTTGGATTGGATATTGGCGTTGGAGCTAATGCTATCTATCCAATTATTGGTGTCTCATCTTATAATTGGTCGTTCGTAGGAAGTGACGTGGACGATGCCGCAATAAAAAGTGCTAAAGCCATTGCCGGTAAAAATAGTGTGTTAGCCAGTAAATTCAGCGTTCGCCAACAAACTAACAGCGCGCATATTTTTAAGGGTGTGATCGAAGAATCTGATCGCTTT
>Ga0209712_10001445_pt1 | contig 20285 bp, 15 predicted proteins | sample ArcOceMetagenome_FD_187443 | JGI IMG/M metagenome (GOLD analysis project Ga0209712, IMG submission 187443) | Marine eukaryotic phytoplankton communities from Arctic Ocean - Arctic Ocean - Greenland ARC118M Metagenome (SPAdes) (version 2) | ecosystem: Environmental > Aquatic > Marine > Oceanic...
CACATTGGGAACCAATTTTGACCTTTATGACACCTATGGAGACGCTTTGGCTCAAACTAATAAATGGAGTTATTGTAATTACGATGATCCAGGTATTGGGTTCCCCCGCGACTGTGGCAAAAATGGGAAAACTAATGGCAATTGGAATTCGATCAACCGCAGTACTGGTGTTCCTATCAACAATTATAGCAAAAAGAACTTTTATTTCGCCGTGGAAACAACAGCATTGCCCAGTTCGGAGCCATCAACATCTGCTTTGCCCTCTGCTTTGCCTTCTGACCAGCCGTCTGTTTGGCCCTCTGCTTTGCCTTCTGACCAGCCCTCTGCTTTGCCTTCTGACCAGCCCTCTGTTTGGCCCTCTGCTTTGCCTTCTGACCAGCCGTCTGTTTGGCCCTCTGCTTTGCCTTCTGACCAGCCCTCTGCTTTGCCCTCTGTTGCACCCTCTGATGTGCCTTCCTTGAGCATTGCTCCAAGTGCAAGCAACGTACCATCCACATTCCCTTCCTGTTCTCCTTCCGATGAACCAAGTGAATCTCCAAGTGTAAGCCAGCTTCCAAGCAATGCCCCATCCGTCTCTAATGCTCCAACCAAGGCAGGGAAGAGTCGCAAAGGCACCAAAGCTCCTAAATCTGAAGCAAAGGTATCAAAGATTAAGAAGACGACGAAGGGCAAGAAGATTTCTTGTGAGAAGTAGATGCGGATAATTCCAGCATGTTGAATGGTGGGACGAGGAAATCCTTGATTTCAAAATGATTTGCTGTTTGTCAACTCGCATCACGCTGAGGAATAGAAGGATGAAAGAAGGAAAAGTATTGATGTGCGTCAAGTCTAGTACCCCCACGTACAGCGTATAGTAAAGTTAAAATAATTGATGAAACATGAATAACAAGCAGCTATCTGCCCATACTGCATTTTCGGGGAATAACAATACAAAACCAACATTAGGTGAAAACTCGGGTGAATTTCTTGGTGTGTCAACATCATCGACTTCATTCGGAACTGGAGCCACACCTTCACCGTAGTCTACCTCCGGCATGTCAAGAAGACTGCAGAGGATATAAAAGGATGCAAGATAACTTCAAAGATGGGGTAAGCCTACGCATCCTCTGCGATGCTTGGATCTGCCCTTTCAATATTCATTTTTAGAACAATATTCATTTTTAGAGCAATTTTCGTTTCGCTGGTTTATTGGTATCCTTTTGACGGTAGTCGATAGTACTATATTCGGTATTATGAACCCTTACTTCGAAGATAGGCCGCATCGGCTCTACTTCATGCACCAAGGATTCTATTTATGTTGGCTGTCTATGACAGGAGCTGTTCTTGGTTTTACTAAGCGGTATTGCTTGGTTTTACGAGCAGAAGTAGATAAAGTACCTGGTACCTTGTTACACAACAATGTTTGTACGCGGAGCCGATGTATATGCATATTCATATATTTCGCACACTACAGACTGTAAACATGAAAGACAGACAGAGATGTACACAATTATAAATTAAAAAATGCTTCATCTTGCAACCTCTTTTCAAACTGAATAATACCCAAAAAAAGTAATAGTAATTTTCAGGTAATTTTACTTTTATGACTTCTTATTCTTTCTGTTTGTATATACAGTGGACATGTTTCCCTTCCTATTCAAAGTCTAATTCATCATCAGAATCAGAGTCGACACCTTCCAGCATTCAAGTACTCATGCTGAAGTTTTTTTCTTTTTCAAAAAGGAGGTCAATAGATTCATAGACGACTTTGATACTGGCGCTGCCTTCCTTTTCCTAGGATGAGAGGTCTCTTCTTCAGCTTTCTCATTTTGCGCACCTGCACTTGGACTTACAACCGCAGGGTCGCTTTTCTCGGAATATGCCAATTTGCTAGTTTCTGCGTGTTGCCTCGTAGTCTTGGTGTCGGCTTCGGTCGTTGTACTCGTGCTCTTTGTTTCGACCGTGCTCTTGGTTGGAGTTATTGCTGATTTCATTGCCACTGTCCCCTTTGCTTTTTTCGCGGCCTTGGACTCTGTTGTACTCTTTTCCTTGGAATCAATTGCATTCTTTACAGTTAGCTCTGGCTTTGCATCATCCGGTTCTTCAGTTTTGACTAAATCAAAAAGCCCTAGAGATTCAAGAATTTCGTTCTTTACTTCCCAGATGACTCCCCCCCCATTCTTCAATCGGTGCTTTCTAGCTATTGAGTCAAGCTTACGAGTAGCTTGAGCTCTACTTGAAGTGATATCACTGTGCGCGTTACGGAGCTCTTCAACAACCATATCCTTTGATTTCAATTTCGAATTGTGAACAAACTTTGCAAACTTGATCAGATCATCCCTTGACATTTCATTCGAAGACGATTTTTGACTCGAAGATTCAGTCTTTTTCGTTGCTGTCTTGGCAGAAGGAGGAAATGGATCGAGGGAGATAGACTCCGAAGACAGGGTTTCTCCATTGTGTTGTTTCAGCACACGATCGGCTTCGGATATTTTAATTCCTTCAACGCATTCCGGGACAAAGCTACGGCCTGCAAAGGCTTGAGGAATGCCTCCCTTCAAAGGAGCAATCACGAAAGCTGCGGTGAACTTGGAGTTCAAATTGGTTCCCACAGCATCGTTGCTATTACAATCTTCCACCTTCCTTTTTCTAAGTTCTTGAGTTTCTTCGTCGTCGTCCTCAAGTTCAAGATCGCCATCTTCAGCCAGCCAACCGTCCTGATAGTTGTACTTAGTGATATCTCCCTCTTCATCGTCAACCATCTCCTCATCATCATTGCCATTCTCGGAACAGTCTTCTCCCTGCTCGTCGTCGCCCTCTTCCCACTCTTCTTCGCTGTCAACGTCATAGTCTAAATAAGCGGTATCTTTTGCATAGGGGTTGCGTCCAGAAATCAGAGTACTGACAGGCTTGCTCCAAGTACCGTGGTACGGTGGTCGAAAATCCTCACGGAAGCACAAAAACTTATACCTATTTCTAATTGGAAGAGTTTTCTCTTCGTCATAAACTTGCTGTTCAAAAGGATTGTCAGATACCGTGGGTACAAATACGCGGACGTTGGTAGTTCCCACTTCGCGCTTCCTTGATCGCTTCGCTCGCTTTGATAGACTATCGGCAAATGGATTTAAAATTTCTTCACCGGATCCAAGTGCAGACCAGAATTGTTCGCTGTTGAAAGAAGATTGATTGATGACACTGAAAGTGACTGGAGCACACACTGGAATCTTGGCAGGTTCAACATGCATTGGAGCCGCTGCCCCCTTGAAGAACGACATCAGGCGAGACTTTTGCTTCATTTCTTCGGCAGCCTTTTTCTCCGAAGCCTTCTTCCTCTTGCGATCATTATCTTCTAGCTTTTGCGCTTTCTCCGCTTTCTTTGCTTCCTCAGCCTTTAGCTTTTCCTTGCGCTTGTCCTCTTCGAGGCGTTTCTTCTCTCCATCCTTCTGCTTTTTGGCAATCTCCTTCTGTTTTTCTTTAATTATCTTGGCGTCATTCAAGAGGCGGACTTTCTCTTCCTCACGTTCGTACTTCAATACTTTCTCCTCCTCCACACTAACTTTTGCGATAAGCTTCTGCTTCTTGTCAGCCGACGAATTGGATTTAATACAAACCATAACACCGTTGATTGCCTGGATGAGTTTGATAACTGCCTTCTCGTGGTTTTTGACCTTCCTCCTAGCTGAACGAGCCATTTTCACTGTTGCCGTATATTGATCAGGTAGAAGATCGAGTGAGACGAGTTCCCATCGCCACATGAACTCGGGGTTGGTATTTGAGAAAATATCAACGGTTGCTGCACCCTGTTGTGGCACTGGAAATAGGTATTGTGTTCGTGTAGCGATCAACTTGATTTTAGATGCCACCAACTCAACTGAAACAAATGTGCTGTCATCCAACGAACCAATAAGCTTGTTCTGTGCGATCCTTGCCAAATCATCAACTGGCAGAGGACTATGAGGAAACACAACCAAACGATGTGAGTGAGTCTGCACAAAATAATAATGATAACGAGAGAGAGAATACAGGTGTTTGTACTTTCACGCGTCTCACCTTCCCTGCACAATTGCGCTGAGTTGTCCAACCCACTCATCCATAAACCCAACATCCTCCTTTCCCTCACTGGAAAAAGCGGCATTTGGAATAAGAAGCTTTCCTTCAATAGCCTCCTTCTGGAAATCCTCCTCCGACAAGGATCCACCGGCAGCCCTTCCAATCAACTCCGTTGCTCTATCTGCAAATTTATTTCTCATAGTTTCATACTTGGAGAACAGTTCAGAATCTTCATTCGAAAGCTCGAATGGTTTTGGCTTTTCCTTTGATGTTGCAGAAATCTTTGCAAGAGGCGTAGATTTCTTTGTGGCTGGTGCGGTTGCAGCTGCAGCAGTTGCAGTTGCAGTTGCTGCTGGAGGACAAACTTGCTGGATTTCTGTTGCCTTGTTACTAACTCCAACTTTCTTTTGATTTGGATCCTTCTCAACGAGTTTTTCTTCCGTACACGACTTTACTGTAGACGTCTTCTTTTTTCGGGGTTGGAGTGGGTTTACCGCTGCCAGTGCTGGTGCCGGAGCTACCTTGATAACCTCATCTTTCTTCATTTCCACAAAGGGTTTTGCAGACTGTTTCTTCTTGCGTGGTTGCAATTGATGAACGACTGGTGAATTTGCCTTTATTGTAGCTGTAGCTGTAGCAGTTGGACTTTCTACCGGTACCATCTCACCCACTTGTGAAATCGCCTCTCCTTCCAATGAAACATCCATGCCAGTTGACTCGGACGAATCTTCTTTCTTTGAAAGAGCAGTATCGATATCGATAGGTATAGAAGCAGAAGCACACTTTGCTTTCTTGCGCGGCTGCAATTCATTCACGAATGTTTTCAAAGAGGGTGACGGCTTTTCAACATTGTTTGATTTTGGAAGTGCCTTCTTCCGTCCAAGAAGGATATTCACGAATGGCGATGGTGATGGTAACGGCGACGACGATGATGGGTCCAAAGTGGTAGTGATGGGAATGGGAAGTGCATCAGAAGCTTGTTTCCGTTTAGATCCCGTAGCAGTCGCAGTATTGGATGCCTGTGTCTCTTCCTTTGTCTCTACAAAGTCGGTATTCGCATTAGTATTAGCACTGGAATTCGAATTGGCACTACTACTGCCATCTTGTCCTTTTTCAGAATTCTTGGATTTCATTTTCTTGGAGCTGTCATTGGCCCGTGCCCGTGCCTTATTCTTCCCGTTGGCCTTTTTCACCGGTTTCACCATGGAAGGAAGAAGGGTCTGCACGTCGACGCCACATACGAGTACTTTGCCCATCTTCTTCTTAGGAATGGGAAGGGGCATGGTTTTCAAGGGACTATCACCGTGTGCACCGAGGACAATGGCCATGATATCTTCCATTGGAGTTGCAGGGCTGCGACTGTTGCTGTAGGATGGTTTGGAACTAGTGGGCGAGGCGGGAGATTTTGCTGGAACAGATAACGGAGTAACTGCTGCCTTTTTCACAGCCAGTGAATCAGCATTAGCATCAGTATCAGCTGGCTTGGCGTTGGCGCTCTTCTTCCCCGGACGTTTAGCTTCAGTTAGAGGGCTCGTGCTCGTGCTCGTGTTCGTAATACTTGCAGAAGGAGATGCTGAAGCCGAAAGTGATGGCGACTCTAAAGACGAGGCGGGCGATGCTGATCCTCTCGACTTTGGTTTTGGCGTTGACTTTGGCTTTCCCTTCGGCTTTCCCTTGAGGAAGAAGCTGCCCAATGTCCGCTGGTTGGGCGGCACTTCCTTCTTCGTCCGCGACTGGGACTTGGTTGATTTCTTTTTGGCAGGAGAGGGCGAGGCCGTTGCTGCAGGAATGGTCTTTGCAGTGGCAGGTGCGCTGCTTTGAACATGTGCGGAATGAATGGTGGTCTCCTCCAAGTGTTGTTGTGCTTGTGCTTGTGCTTGTGCTTCCACGGTGGTGGTGTCCTGGCCCTTGTTCACCTCATTCGATTCAATGGTTATCATTGTGACAACTCGTTCTCTTGACGGCATGGTGGATATTTAGGATGTTATGATTGATGCAGTATTGTACTTTAATGTATGGTACTGTATTGAACTGGTATTTGTATCTATGATATCACACTGTCTTGTGTGCCCTGAATGTGGAGTATGAGACTACGAGGCATGCAGGTATGTTGCATGCGAATGTTTTCTTCGATAAAAAGTATTGAGGAGGTTGGAATAAAACAGGATTGGCGGGACTTTTTCGCAACAAAATTTTCCACAAGATTGGATTCCTGAGAATATGGCGCGTTAGACGTTATATGTTAAAAACGGGTAACGTAACGGTACTTACAACCGTTCATTGATTGAAGCAAAGAGGAGGAAATTGATTGAACATGATAATAGTCTCGTATCGTAGGGTGTATATACCATATTACTATGTGCGTGTAGTTTCTGAGGAAATTGAATTCAGCTTGATACCGCTATCATTTGATGATAATATCGTACACGTATGGCAAAATCAGGGTTGCCTTCTATCCAGATGATGAAAAAAAATTGTGATGTTCACAAGGTGTTCAGTGTCTGTTTGTTCTACAGTACCCAGCAGTACAGTAGTAGGTATTAACGGCCGTTAGCATTACATATTTCTCGGGACCATGGTCAAATAAGTGCTGTCGTTCGAGTAGTCTTATGCAGCAAGAACCGCATTGGACATTTATTAATTTGGAATTTGGCAGAGGAAAATTCATATCGTCGCCTGAACAGTTTATATAAATTTCTTTGACATGTTCATGAGCTCCATATGAAATCCATGGTTGCTTATTAAAGTAGAAAGATAGTGGGTATCTCATAGTAGTACCAGCTACTAGAGAACCTACACTTCAAGAGCAAGTCGAGACTTCGATCGAACAAACGTAAGAAAAAGTAAATCTTATTTTCATTTACTAGATTACACCTAACCTGTCGGCAATCTTCTTCCGACATTTGAATCCTGTTCTTGTTTTAAAACTATTTAATAAAATATATCGCATCCACTGTAACTATTGGAAAAACTGCTTCAGTCGTCCACGACACACAACTTCTTCTTCCAATGTTCATCGTATTCGTGTACCGTACTGTACACATAAACCCACCGTTGTTTAAGCTATTTTTGTCGGAAAAAATTCTTCAGATGCCTCTTCAACCTTTCCCAATTCAAAGAGATTAGAGGATGATGGGACACGAATTGTAGACGGTGCAACTTGGGGACGAGCCCTCATTTTCTCTACAATCTTTCCATCCTTGTTTCCATGAGAGCAAAGGACAACAGAGCGAAGCTCGCAATTCCCTGCCATGCGTTGCAATGAATCTTTCTTTTCTTGCGTCATTTGTTCACCAAACTGTCCAAAGAGATGCCTGAGAAAGGAAGAATGCGTAACAACAGCAATGCATTTCTCAGGGCGAGAATTGAGCCATTCCAAGAATTGAACGGCGCGAGCACAACAGTCCTCATCGCTTTCGCGTTCGTCTGTGTAGTATCCATCCTCGTTGGTTGCAACTTCAGAGAAATCGAAATCAGGAAACTCTGAACGAATATCGTGAATGGATCTGCGTCCGTCACATACATAGTGACCAAACCTCTCCCTGCACTCTTCGCGGACAAGAAAACGTGGAGCAGCAACTTTCACCCCTGCAGCGTATTCAGGACTTCCAAAGGGCGCTTCTCCATCGCAGAGAAACGCAGGAAGACCGGGTTTGCGAGGGTTTCCAAAAACATGGTATGCAGTTTCGCAGGTACGGGTGAGGGGTGATACAACCACCAAGTCGAAAGCCGTAAATGATCTGCCACCAGAAGGACGGTGCGCCAAGATCTTCCGAAGTTCCTTGGCTTGATTGACTCCCTTGGGTGTAAGTTTTGAGTCATAGAGCGGATGTTCTCTTGCTAGTTTTTTGCCACGGAGAAGACAATGGTTGTCACCAGTCTTTGCAGTTTCGACGTTGTGGAAGCCTTCTGCGTGCCTGATGAAATGAACCTTTCTCGTTTGATCAGCTAGGAAAAGACTGAAACCTGACTCTGGCACAGATTTACTGGTCCAGCCATCGTCGATCATACCGGCGCCCGAAAAGGAAGCATTCGCAAATGAAGTTCTTGCCGGTCCTGTCATGGTGGTATGGTGGTGGCAACGATAACGATATACGAACACTGCAAGAAGTGAGATTCAAGATGAACGATGTGAGAAAGCATTCTCTCGTGGCAAGCGGCGGTGTCAAAAATGCAGATATTTACAGACAAAGTATGTCAAGCAAAGTTGAAAGTACTCGTCATCGTAAAAAGACGCACGCATTTTTGACATTCGCATGCATTCTGAAAGATCATGATCTCGTCAACTCAATAACCGCTTTAAAAACCGTTCTGCGCCATCTTTTTCGCCCGCCAAAATTTTTAACTGGGAAACAAACAAACAGGACGCTCCCTCAAAACAATAATACTTCGACATCAAAGTGGATCATAAAATGATATCTAGTCATAGTACCGGTAACACCACTCACCACTCACTCTAGGTACACGTACACATCACATCCTCTTCCATGTCTCTACCGTACTATCTAACCGTGAACCTCCCTCAAGGTGCTCTTGATGTGTCTGTCAACGAGGACTCTTCCGGCAACTGCGTCGTCATATCAAAAGAAAATGAAGCGTCACCCCTCTGTGTCGGTGATATTTTGAGGACCCTCAACGGCGTCAAACTTGCTGAAATGGAAGGGAAAACATCTGCCTGGGCCAAGGTCTTTCAAGAATCTTCCACCAGCACTAGGAGAGTGTTGGTTCAAAGGACCATTCCGCAAGAGGGTGGTATCGCAGTAGTCAGTGGGAAGAATAGAAAAGTTCCTCCTGCTTGCAGCAAATCGACCAAGTCGGATTCGAGTGCCAAAGCTACAGCAAAACCAAAGCCTGCCAAAAAGACGAGTGCCACAAAGAAGTCTTGCAAAAAGACAAAGGTGACAAAGATTCTTCCAAAGTTGAAAGCGGCATCTGTGAATGTTGCAGTAAAGGCAAAAGGAAACGCCACCAAAAAGGAATTGAAAGCACCAAACAAGAAAACGAAAAAGGTTGATTACTTATCTCTTGAACATGTTCCACTTGAGGAACTTCCTTCGCCTGGTTTTGTCTGTCCTAACCAAGCCTACTATACATGCGAAAACGATGACACGTACGTCACAGTCGCTGGGAAACTTGGTCTTGACGATTGGAAAAACTTATCCAAGGTTAAATTCAATGTGGAACGCTATGGAATAGTAAGCGCAAGTCAAAGATTCATGACCAATTCTGTACTTCGTATCCCGATCCATTTATGTTCCCAGTGGAAAGTGAAGAAATTGGTGGATGCCGAGAAGGCTGAGTTGGAATCCATGGCAACCTGCTCCAAATGTCTCAAGAAAGAACAAGAGAATGATACACTTCCCATGCTCATGTGTGATGGCTGTGATTTGGAAATCCATTTGAGTTGCGCGGGATTAGATAACGTGCCTGAAGGAGATTGGCTTTGTCAAAATTGTATGGATGTCTTGAAGGCAAGGAAACGGCATGCAAACGCAGTTCCTCGCGGAGAGCGCTCTTTGGAGGCGACCTTACCTCCTTTGAAGGATTTGGATTCAGAAACAAAGAAGTTGGCAATCAAAGCTCGGCATAGGCTTGAAGAAGTTACGGCAGAGAGGAAATGCACTGGTCTTCAGCAAATGAAGCAGAACCAATTGGTCTTGAAAACGGCATTGGAAAGTCGAATTCTAAAGTTGGAACTTGACGTCTTGAAATTGAATCATGACATTATCTATGCAAGCGTCGTTTGGAATTCAGATTTCGAACGAATTAAAGGGGATCACGACATCTTAAAGTGGGGAGCCGGGTGCTCCTGGGTTCGGTACGTCGATAGTGATGGCGAGATTAGAACTGCTCATCGTCCAGTTTATTGGGGGACAACATCTGCCCTGTGGGATAGAGCTTCCGAAAAGTTGGAAAGCTGTTTACAAGAGCTGAGGCTGGCAAGGGAGCCTTTAGCCAGAGTTGAAAATGAGTTCAAGGATGCAGAGAATGATTATAAGCAAGCAAAGGAGGAGGAAAAGAATCGTCCTCGATTGGATGATGAGGAAAGGAAGATGTTCTTATCGGAATTTGCGACGATTGAGGGGGCGGGAATATTGGACTTTGAAACAATCAAGCAGTGTACTGTCCGCCTTGGGGAAATTCCCATCTTCCTCGGGGTGATCCAAGTCGAGGAGCCTGATGTGCAAATTTTGAACATGCTAGTTGAGCCGACAGAGTTAATTATGGTTGTACCAACGCAGCCATTTGGAGAATCACAGGATATCACCGTTGGAAAGGAATACTACCTATTTGGGAAAGCAGATTTGTTTTGTTCGGATCGTGATGATTTCTTACCCATGGACTTCAGTCACACCACTAGTATCCGGAAGGCACAGCGCCATCTCATTTCAATGCTATTACGTGATCCAAGAAATGAATCCCTACAAACATCTCGAACAGTAGTTCCAGCAAGTGTTGAACTTCGTGGATCGAGTCAAGAGCACTTGTCTGCAATTTCGAAATGCTTTGATTTGAGTGAGCTTGTCAGAGATTGCAATTATCCTATCCAGAACAAGCCCATTGCGCCTACTCCCAAGCGCTTAGGAGACAAAGGACTAGTCCTTCGTGATTATCAGCAAGCTTCGCTCCAGTGGATGATCGATAAAGAGAATGATCAGACAGGATTGGGATTTGGTGGAGAACTCTGGTCTCGCATGAGATCATTGGATGACAAAAGTGAATTCTTTTATTGCGAACTGACAGGTTCCATCATCAAAAATATATTCGACTTTCGGTCAGATGTAGACCAGGCTGATGTTTCGAAGCATTGCGGCAAATTTCCTACTGGTGGGATCTTAGGAGAGGAAATGGGGTTGGGAAAGACCGTCATTGCTCTTTCCCTAGTGGTCGCAAATCCTCCGCCCATGCACAATCGAATCTTGCCGCGGGAGTATATTTCACAAATTGAGCATCCCGCATATTCACCCCCGCCTTCTATTTTGGGATGTACCAGTTCCCATGCGAAAAAAGTGTTCCTTTCAAACGCCTCTTTAGTTATTGCACCCATGACTCTTTGTAGCCAGTGGCAGTCCGAGATTGAACGTTTTGCGCCTTGGATGTCTACCATTACTCTGCACAGCGGTGAAAATCCCACTTTGGAAGAGATTGCGTCTACAGATATTGTGATTGCTTCTACTTTTCTTCTCCAGAAGTCGCCTGCATTACTCGTAAGTCATTCGCAAAAATTTGTTTTTTCACGTAAATGATCAGACTAACACCGGCATTCATCTCTAAATTGAAAATAGAGCAAGCTGAGACGTATTCATTTTCATCGAATTTTCGTCGATGAGGCTCATTATAACCAAACTGGGGAGAAAATCAAACTTTCTCTGTCTTCCTTGTCCGCTTCCCATCGATATTGTTTGACCGGAACGCCAATCGGACATTCGCTGGCTGATCTTTACGGGCAGGTAAGATGCATTATCTTGAATATTGACATATCTTGCATAGTCTAAGACTCAAGCTCGATGAATCCTTGTTCTTCCTATACAGCTTCGGTTCCTTCGCATACCTCAATTCTGCCGTCCGGGATTTTGGAAGCAGAATATTGGTACTCCCTATAGTGAACGCAATTACGATGCGTTACAAGTTCTTCGTTCCCTCTTATCACATGTGGTCGTCCGTCACTCGAAGGAGCAAACTCTGGAAAATGGAAAAGCTCTGGTATCTCTGCCTTCGCGTACTGTAGAGACGTTGCTTTTGCCATTTGCATCTGAAGTGGAACGGAAAGTGTACCAAGATATCGAGGACAGAAACACGAAGAGATTCATGGATTTGAGGTCCGATTCGCCAAAGACTGTGCTTGGTCAGTATATTGAACTTAATACAATGATGTTTGCTGCACGTCAAGCTTGTGGACATGCTAGTCTTGTGAATTTGGATAAAATGCAGAATCTCATCGAGAGCATCAAAAGAAAAGAGCGCATTAGGACGACTGGATATGCATTTGAGCACGGCGAAACCATGGATCGCAAAAAGAACTGCAACACTAGAGCAGGTATTATCGAAGAGGCCATTTCCAAGGCTCGGGAATCTGCGAAGGGGAGGATGCGTCAAGCTGTTCTCCAATTCCAAGAAGGAGAAATCGAATTGATGGAATGCCCCGTATGCTTAGAACCAACGGGAGAACAAAATATTGCTTTGACACCATGTGCGCACAAGTTTTGCGAAGAATGCATTCTTAATGTTTTGCAATCTGCTTCTAGTTCTCGCGAAGCTAAGGGATCCTGCCCTGAATGCAGGGATGTAATAAAGAGGAGTGAGCTGACTTTTTTGGGAGATGCAAAGGAGGCCGGTGAAAAAATCGCCCCGGAAGAGGTAGAGGACAGGAAACCTGCTGCTCCAAACGAAACGAGCGCCGAAGTAAATGGCTTTAAGCTCTTAACCAAGGATATATTAAGTGCTGCAACTGGTGCTGAATGCCAACGGGTGTCGTTCGAGCCTTTGAATGCCTCTGACAAGAGAGCGCAGAAGGCTTTCTGTCATGAATTATCATCTGAATTTCTTCAAGCTTGGAATCAAGCCTCTGGTTTCCTCGGTACGAAGACTTCGCGTCTCCTCGAAGAGATCAAAATGATGATTCAGGAAGACCCAACGTCAAAGTGTGTCGTTTTCTCGCAGTTTCTAGGAACCCTCGATTTGGCAGCTCAAGAGCTGACAGCAAGGGGCGTTCGTTATGAACGCATAGATGGCAGTATGAAGCAGTACCAGAGGGCAGATGCTATCCTGAATTTCACTTCTGATCCCAACACACGAGTCCTATTGCTTTCGATGAGAGGTAAGTATTTTATCGTTACTTCTTATATCGCGTTTCTATCTTGCTTCCGACTTGCGGATCAATGACCCACCCGACTCACCCCCTTCCTCACTCGAATAGCTGGTGCTGCTGGGTTGAACTTGATGGTCGCTAATCACTGTTTCTTGATGGATGCAGCTATGAACTCTGCCGTTGAAGAGCAAGCAATTGATAGGTAAGTGTGTTCCCTTCCGCTAGTTATTAATACGAACCGACTCTAAACAGTACTGGATTATCCTTCGTAAATTCAGAATTCATCGCATTGGACAGACCCGACCAGTGGTCGTGAAGCGTTTCATTATAAAAGATACCATTGAAGAAAGGATCTTGACCAGTCGTAGAGCACTTGCTGCCGATCGTCCTGGTGCATCGACGCAGTTGGACGGGGCTGGAATAATGGCAGAGGAGGAAAAGCTCTTCGATCGTCCTACAAAAAGAGCTAGGCACGAAGACGAGGATGCAATGGAGAGCCAGTCCTTCCAACGACTTGAGCGGCTAGAAGCACTGTTTGGTTGTTCTGCTACCGTTCGTGTAGTGAAAGCTTAGGATTTATCCCCAAATCATGCCCAGCGCATCTTTCTTCGTGAATACAATGGGCATCTACATAAAATATTACATTTATTTTTAATATCAAATCAAAACTCATCGAACTATTTTGAAACCTAGAAATGTGTGCAACATGGATGTCAATTCCTCGTTCTGACCGTTAAATAACATTGTTATGCTTCAATGGTTGTCGGCATGCGAGAATTCGTACCGATAAAACATTCCAATGAGTTTGTTCAGCATACCTCCAATCCCAGAAAACAAGATGGTTGCAACTGTTGATCCGACTACACCCAGTTTCTTGGGGCGCACGGTTGCCATCAAAACAGCAAAGAAAAAAGATGCAAATCTAATCTTTTTCAAGTTTTTTAATGCGACTTGGCAATTCTTGCAATGCTTTGTGTGAGCATTGTATACATCGAACACAACTTCTTTATCTGTTGCAGGCATTGTCGTATCGCCTTTGAATGGAATGTTTCCTCCCGCAACAAGTCGCATCCAAGTCCTAAACTGTAAAACTCCTATGTCAGCCGGCATAGGCAAAATAGACTTAGCATAGTTATCTCCAGTCACATTTGGGTCGGATGCTCTGTATTCCTTGTTATGTGCCAAGCTCCTCTCTTGAGCATGCAGGAAAAGTGCATCTTGGTTCAAAAATAAGCTGGTAATGACGTGGTTGAGCCATACTGGCAAAGGACCTGTGAACTTCTTAAACTGTTGCGGCATCTCTCCTGTGCTGTCCTTGACAACTACCATACGCCCCACATGATTGGAAAATCCTGGACGAGAAGGTGATGAATACAATTCCACGTATTGGATTGCGCCGCCGTCGCCATAGGGGGTCTTAACAATAACTTGAGCAGGAGCATTAAATTCCGTTATAGCTCCATCGGGGATCTCGGGAGTTATGATGTGGATGCTGAATCCATGTTTTGAAAGTGGCTTGATGGTTTCCAATGACATCTTTTGACTAGAATAACGATTGCCGACTACATTATGATGAGATACGCCAACATGCGCATGATCCACTACGTTCTCAATGAAAAAGTCATGGCCATAAGGCAGTTCGCGAAAGTTCCATAATCCAAACCAGAGATTCTCTTCATTTACACCTTCGAGTTTAAGTGTGGGGACTTCAGTAAGAGCCGACTGGATCTTTGAATCGTCAGAAGCGTCGGGCCAAACCCATAGCACTCCATTCACAATTTCTACTGGAAAAGAATTGCATTTGCTTTTAGAGTTTGCGCGAATCTTGTCAACATCACTGTCGGAAAATAATTGAGGAACGTCAACAACCGCCCCTTTCCCATCAAATCTAAACCCATGATAACTGCATAATAAGGACCCGTCATCTTCAATTCGACCCTCGCTGAGTGGTACCTTACGATGCGGACATTGATCTACAAAAACTCTCCAGTTTCCATCAGACTTTTTTGCTCCCTTGACTCTATTCTTTCTCGGACCAAATAGAGGACTCTTATCCAAAGGCCCATCATTCCAAACAACGACATCGATACCTAAAAGTTTGAATGCGTGGGGCTTTTCAGGATCTAGAAATTCTACAGGTACAAGGGGATGCCATGCTTTGAACCAGTTGAAGTCTCCATTCGAATCGTCTTCGATCACGGAGCTTGTCTCTTCAATGACATCTTCCACATCCATGCTGGAGGAGGAAGCCAGTGGTGGTGCCAATGCGACATGATTCGTCTCCTGACGACGAAGAAGGCTCCTAATGGAAATGGTAGCTGGAGCAGGAAAATTCCTCTTCGCAACAAACTGTGTTTGTCGGTGCGGAATAGCAGTTTGAAAAGCATTTATCGTAGGAAGAGAGGAAAGGAACGCAGTCGCAAGAGCCACTGAGCATGGTACGGAGATAGCTAACATGATACTAGAGGTGATTAGGTGATGTGCGACCTGATAGTGTTTTCCCGGGTATACACTAGTATTATGTATGAAAGTATCAATCAAGCTGAAGTAGTATGGGAACTCTGGAACTGCTTCAAGTCTCGAGTTTGGTCAGAAGAAAGTGCTCTAACGTGGTTTAAGACGATTGATTTATAAATTATGAGAAGCATTCTAGCATTCCCGTTCGATTGATTGAATGCGAAGCCCTTTTTTAAAAGATACTCAATAAATGTTTGAATTGCTAATCCCTAATTGATGAGGCTAGTGTAATAGCCTATTCACATATTCTCGTACTGGTGCACTGGAGATGGCCGCGCTATCTCCTATCATACATATTTTTTGCACTCATATATTCCTAGAATATCTCCAGCCTCTCGCACAACCTTGACCGGCCTGGCAAAGTTTTCTTCAAATTCTTTCCCAAAATTCGAATTGTAAAACGTCCACCCATAAAGATCTTGTTGTTTTTGTTCCGTCTTATCAGCCTCGATAATGAACGCATAATTAGCCACGCGATTCAACTCGGCATAAACAGCGGCCCTATCTTCATATCTTATATGTTTGATGGTTGAAATGAGAACCACAACATCAAAATGCTTATCGGGATACGGTATCTTCATTCCGTCTCCAGCTTGAAATGCATACGTAGGATATTTCTGTTTGGCAAACTTGATGGCTCTATCATTGATGTCAATGCCATGTCCCTCTACTCCATCGATACCGCTGCAAAAGAAATCCAACATCTCTCCCTTGTCACATCCATAATCCAATATACGTTTTTTAGTAAAGTCCACAGGTTCTAACATTGAACGCAACGTCGCCTGTGGATCGGCATATCCACACTCCTTGTAGAATGCCCAAGTGTCATTAATCTTGCCCGAGGAAGGATATCCCTCAGCCCATTTTGTCTTGATGTTGGCGTAGTAATCATCTTTTGATGACGACGAGGAGGAGGGGGAGCCCGACGATGACATTTTGAGTGGCAGATTGATGGCGGCTGGACGCGTTAGGAAATATGGCGCTGGTTTTAGCGCAGTGCATACATTCAGTAGAAGCAGCGGTAGGGTGGGGTAGATTCGCATTCGATCTCGATTGATTATAAATTATGAGAAGCATTCTAGCATTCCCGATTCGATTGTTGAAGATCTCTAATGCATTCGCATTCAATAAATGTTTGAATTGCTAATCCCTAATTGATGAGGCTACCGGTAGTGTAATAGCCTATATAGCTCTTCGCTTCAGTTCGCGCCACATATCATGTGACAATCGATTAAAATTAGACCGGTGAGAGTTATCGCACACCACTCAATTTTCTTTGTGTCTTCTTGTGTCGTCGCAACAACAAGCAACTTGTTTGTAAAACGTTTTTACATCGCCATTTAAATAATAATAGCGAGCCCAATGTACTACGGCCTTTTGGAAATTTCTGTGATTGGAATGTTACACATTGCAAGGCTCTCGGGTCGCACTGTTCAAGCCTTTTCCCTTTCTCCAATTTCTGCCCGGTCTCGCATCCTACCCACTCTGCCAGGAAGAAGTGCTTTGTTTTCAACCTCGACTAGCGATGATGATGAGTCTGTCAGAAGATATGTTGTAATCCACAAGAATAATCAGTCCATGAATTTCCGTAATGGAAGTCCACTAGTATTTTCAGGTTCGGTTGAGAAAACTATTCAAATTGGGACGGACGATGATGCCGATGAGAGCAAAATTCCAATGGGATCTCTTGTCGGAATTGTTGTCAGCAATGAGAAGAGCGAACGCCCTGCAAAGAGAGGAGGAGGAGGAAGAGGTAAAGGCAAAGCGCAAAAAGAGACAAAGATTGACTACAAACACTACGTTGTCGATAAAGAAGATGATATTACTGAGGAATATGATTCCAAAGGAGAATACCTTTCAACTATTGAAGATACTTCGCAACTCCCACTGGCTATCGAACAAGGAAAATTGATTGGATTTGGATTTTTCAATCCTGTTTCCATGTATAGAGCGTTTATTTTCTGCCACGAAGCAAATTACAAAGAACTCTTCAAGGAGATTAGTGTCATGTTCAAAACGTCAACTGGAAGTAACAAGGAAAAGACTGAAAAAGTTATTGAAATGGTTATGAAGGCAAAGATCCAGGATGCAATTCGCTCGAGATTGCTACTGAATTTGCCATCTTCAAGCACCGATAGTTACCGTCTGGTCAATGGAGAAGGTGACGGTTTGAGTGGAATGGCAGTGGATATTCTTGGAGGAAAAGTTGCAGTAGTTATGGCAAGCGCATCGTGGGTTGAGATCTACAAGGAAACCATTATGAAAGTAATGAGACAAGTTTTAGACTCTCATCCAATCTATGGCGCGGATGAAGAATCTAACCTTGACATTGTTTGGAGAAACACTCCTATGCGTCTGAAACAGGATGGCTACGAATTTCCTGAAGAGGACGAGGCGCAAAAAGAGGACGAAGATTCCACCCCTGTGATTTTGACTGAAAACAAAATCAAATATTACACTTATCCATTTGATCTTTCCTCTCAAAAGACCGGATTTTACTGTGATCAGAGAGAGAATCGGTACAACTTGGCCATGAACTGCAAGGATAAGAATGTTCTAGATCTATGCTGCTACAATGGAGGATTTGCTTTGAACGCGATGATTCATGGGGGTGCTAAATCATGTATCGGTGTAGATTCGTCTCAAGATGCAGTAGATGGTGCTAGTGAGAATGCAAAGTTGAATGGTCTTGATTCAGACAGCGTTCAGTTTGTCAAAAAGGATATTGTAGACTTCATGAAAGATGCCACAGATGAGGGAAAGGAGTTTGATGTGATTATCCTTGATCCACCAAAGCTTGCCCCCACTGTGACCGCGTTGGAACGGGCCACTCGTAAGTATCACTCATTGAATAGGGATGCAATCAGGCTGATCAATTCTAAGGAAGGGGGGCTACTACTCACATGCACCTGTAGTGGTGCCATGACCCAAAAGAATGGAGGACAATATTTTCTCGAAACTATAAAAGGGGCAGCGCTCGCGGCGGGAAGGAGAATAACTCTACTTCGTTCCAGCGGCGCCGCACCGTGTCACACACAATGCCCTGCATCCTTTCCAGCAAACGCCTATCTGACTGCGGCTCTTTTTTACATTAGCCCAGAGTCTGAGGATTAATGAAAATAAAATATTTTGGCCGATGACTTTCAACTTGTTATTTCAAATTATTAAGGTTCTAGAGATTCATTTTCTGCCGATGCATCGTCGGGTTCTGCCATTGGTTTTAGAACAAAGAAAGATGTGCACCCTTGTTTTAGAGATCCATCGTCGTTGTATAACCGAGTAATTCTCGAGCAACAGATACTATTCTGTCCGTCGCTCTCAAATTCATCGCCGTCAGCTTCGGGTTTCTGAAATAAAGCAAACTCTGTGAGCATGGGCAGTGCAGATCCCTGTCGTTGTGAAGTCAAGAATCTAGGGGCCTTGACGAACACAGGACCAAAGGTGAAACCGCAGTAGGCACCATTATCAAAGTCGATATACATGGATCTATCATCAGCTTTGATCCGTCTTGACATCCTATCATCGTAAATGATCCCTGCCGACTGCCGCGGCCATCCATCCACGTAAACACCCATTGACTTCCCGTGCTCAAAGACCTGTCTGCAATTGCAATCAAAGTCATATTTGAATGACATGGCTACTTTCTGTATCCCCATAACCCATTCGCCAAATCCACTCTCGTGATTCATTCTCTTGGCAGGAGTTTCATTCTTTGGCGGTGCCCCGAATCCTTTGGACATCCCATTGTCTGTCTTACTCTTTGGTAGAAGAGAGTTGAAAGACTTATCACGAACGATGCTATCCCCGAGCCAAGGACCCATGGATAATGACATCATGCTGATTGGGTATTTCACATTTTGTCCAAGGTCTTCAGCTTCAGACATTGCAGATGTCAACTGGTTGAGTTGATTGCTGGAAGAAGCAAGTGTTTCCTGAATGAAATCTTTTAAATTATCATCATTCTGCTGCTTCCGTTCTTGGGAGATGACAACTCGAAGCAAGCGCTGTTCTTCAACAACATCATCATCATCATCGTCATCATCATTGCTATCAATATCAATATTATTCATTGACATTGTATTCTTGCCATAAATCATAAAACACCGAACTCTTTCAGATTCAGTCGCTACAAGACAGCTTTCAATAACAGAGGAAACTCTAGTGGGATCAACACCTGAAATAGATTCAGGCAGAGCACAAGAAGCAGAACTCCCTTGTGTCGTGAATGAATGAAGGGAGTAAGACCCATCCACCGCATCGACATCTGCAAGTCCTCCCAAGTTACACGTGCGTCCAAAGAGAGTAAGTCCGTTATCATCGCTGCTACCCCTTTTCTCCCATGATATGTTTTCTGCAAGTTTCAACGCCTCTCCGTAGTCAGCACTGAGGCCTAGTCGCATGCTGGTCGAAGTTTGAAATGGAGGAGAACGCATAATGGATCCTCCAGAAACGTCGCTGGATATGGCACCATTTTCGCAGAGCCATAACCCGTCATGAAATTCTGACATTGATTTCAGAGCTTCTGATTTCTGTTGGGACAATTCATCCCAAGATGGTAGCGAGGGAGATTGATATAGTTTTGTCGAGAGATGGTGACCTTGCAATCTATGCGGGTACGTATACGTGGACTTTGTCGGTGATACGTCCTCGGTGATGCGATTGGTTTGTGCGGCAAACATCTTCCGAGGAAGAACAAATGAACTGACTCCGCTGCTGAGGAAAGCACAAGTGATGAAGATCTTCTTCATTTTATTGTTCTGAAAAATTGTGAAGAAGAAATTGATGGTAGTATCGATACCTATAATGAATGATTCTTGCTATGCAAATGTGAAAATCGAAAGATCATCTTGGAGTTGTGATGTTCATGTGTGACTCCTCCTCCGCTGATGTGTGGTGCTGGAATTTCTTCCGTTATTTGTTGGGGTGGGAA
>Ga0209712_10001446_pt1 | contig 20285 bp, 15 predicted proteins | sample ArcOceMetagenome_FD_187443 | JGI IMG/M metagenome (GOLD analysis project Ga0209712, IMG submission 187443) | Marine eukaryotic phytoplankton communities from Arctic Ocean - Arctic Ocean - Greenland ARC118M Metagenome (SPAdes) (version 2) | ecosystem: Environmental > Aquatic > Marine > Oceanic...
CGTCTTTTTTCCTCCTCACTATTCCTTTTATTTCTCGAGTCGCTGCAATAAAAGTAACTTCATCCATAAAATACAATGCTTGCCCTCCAAACATTATATCATAATAATCTGTGACGATGTTGAATTGCCGGTCATCTATTGCAAACCTTGGTCAATGGGCGGGGGCGAACAAAAAAGGTCGCCGTCCGATAGCTATAATTCCTTAAGTTGACGACATTGACTTTCAAGCTCCAGCTTGGAAATCAATGTTTTATGAAATCCAAGCTAAAACTTAAAGATATTTTTTTACGATATTAGAAGAATAGCTGCAAACTACAAGACTGAAATAGGATTCTTTTCATCGTCTAAAGCAACAAAAGCGAATTCTCCTTCAATCGCTTTTTCTCGGTGTTCAGAATACATTTGTTCAATATAGATATCGACCGAAACTTTCAGACTTGTATTGCCAACAGAAATTACTTTTCCAATAAATTCCACGATTGTTCCATGTGGAATGGGTTTCTTAAAATCAATTTTGCTACTGCTGACCGTTACCATTTTTTTACGACTGAAACGAGTCGCTGCGATAAAAGCAACCTCATCCATAAAATACAATGCTTGACCTCCAAACATTGTGTCATAATGATTTGTGGAATTTGGGAAAACGGCTTTAAAAATACTTGTGGTGGATTTTTCAATTCTTTGTTCGATTGTCATATTGGCTTATTTAAATTTTAGATAAAACGACTCTCTAATCATTAAGTTGATGAAAATGGAAAATGATATTTGTAATTATTATAGGTTATAAAATCTATAAAATTGATTTACGTCATAAATTTTATTTGTAAAAATGAAATTATTTTCATTGAAAATTGTTTAATGTGTTGATTGTCAGTACTTTGAATGTTTTTTTTGATTCCTGTTTTAATGCGAATTATATTTTGCCTTTCGTTGAATGATTACTATTTTTGCGAAAGGGTGGAATGATTCACAATACTATATTTTTTTATACCCAAAACAATGAATATATTTTTCAAAAGTTAACTAACTAAAACCATGCTTGTAGCAGTAATACTTACATTTATAATCGGTTATTTAGTAATCGTATTTGAGCATCCTTTACGCTTAGATAAAACAGTTCCTGCCTTATTAATGGGTGCTTTATGTTGGGCTTTCGTTTCATTAGGTCATATGGATGTGATGAATAGTAATCATGAAGTTGGTGAAATGGACAATGTTCTTTTACATCACATTGGTAAAGTAGCTGAAATTTTAATTTTCTTGATTGGTGCGATGACAATTGTCGAACTAATTGATTTACATAAAGGATTCGCCGTAATTACGAATAGAATCAAAACAACGAGTAAATTCAAAATGCTTGTTTTGGTGTGTATTTTGGCATTCTTCCTTTCTGCAACCTTAGATAATTTAGCGGCTACGATTGTATTAGTTTCTTTACTTCGCCGTTTAGTTCCAGAAAAAAAAGAAAGAATTTGGTTCGTAGGTATGGCAGTTATTGGTGCAAATGCAGGTGGAGCTTGGTCACCGATTGGTGATGTAACGACGACAATGCTTTGGATTGGCGATAAAGTAACTACGACGGGATTAGTTTCTCACTTAGTATTACCGTCTGTCGTCTGTTTGGCGATACCAGTTGCCGTTGCCTACTTCTTACCGGCATTCAAAGGGACAATTACGTTGGCAGCACAAGACCTTGAGAAAGGCATGAGAGAAGAAAAAATATTGGGAAGTAAGCGTATGTTGGCTTTCGGCTTAGGTGGTTTAGTCTTCGTTCCTATCTTCAAAACGATTACACATTTACCCCCTTATGTTGGGATGATGTTAGCTTTAGGTGTTGTTTGGTTAGTTTCTGAATATATTCATCCACAGGAGGATTTCGAACGCAAAGAGAAATATTCAGCTCATAACGCACTTTCTCGTATTGAGATGTCAAGTATCTTATTTTTTCTCGGAATCTTAGTAGCCGTTTCGGCTTTAGAATCTGTAGCGATTCTTGATGCTTCAGGACATCAAGTAGGTTTGTTGAGTTACTTGGCAGGTTTATTAGACGCTGCTGTTCCGAATCAAAACCTCGTCGTCATGTTATTAGGAGTGCTTTCAGCAATTATTGATAACGTGCCTTTGGTCGCCGCTTCGATGGGAATGTACACTTTTGAAACAGATAATTTCATGTGGCATTTTATTGCATATTCAGCGGGAACAGGTGGAAGTATGTTAATTATTGGTTCTGCGGCAGGAGTTGCAGCGATGGGAATGGAAAAAATCGACTTTATTTGGTATTTGAAAAATATCAGTTGGTTGGCTGCTCTTGGCTTTATCGGTGGTGCGTTGACGTTCATTGCGATGCACGCAATTATGTAAAATTTTGAACGTTATAAACAAATAGAAAATGGTGAATCGTCTTATGATGGTTCACCATTTTTTTTATTAAATGGATATGATTTCTGACCGGCTACTTTCGCATCACGAACCATAAAAACAAAGGAAGTCCGCCATGTGGCAAACGATAAACGGTTTCATAAAGCCATTGATGTAAACTTTCTATGGGCATCATGACATCAAAGTTCGTAACGATTCGAGCGAAAGCCGTTGCAAATCCCCAAGCGATGCAGTACCAAATGGAAAATTTCCAAAGAAAAGGAAGAAATAAACCAATTGCTACCACGAAATCCAAAATACCCATAACGGTCAAAAGTGTGGCTGCTTCTTTATCATTAAAAGTAAATATATCTAAAACCATCTGAACGAAATTCCCGGGAACTGGATAATATCCAAATGCATATAAACCGTGACCAACGAACGTGAAAGCAATCGCTACTTTTAACCAAAACCGAAATGGGATTGTATTTTTACTTTTATAAATTGCAAGGATTAAAAATACTGGAGTTGACCATTGAATCGTATATTCGATAAGTTGACCAATTCTGTAAAACTGCTCTTTCCAATATAATAAGCTGAGTAGAAAAAGGAAAATCGAACCAATCCAGAATAACCATTTTATCCATCTTTTTTTAGTATCAATAAAGAAAACGAGAACGATTAAAATGAGATAAAAAACGCCAATCAGTTGCATCACAAATTCTTGTTGGTAAGCAATTTCGAAATTTGAAATATAACTTTCCCAGGTCATCCCAAACGCCCGAATAATTGGAGTCATCAGTCCTTCATCCCAAAGTAAAGTTCGGAAGGGAACATCCCAAAAAAAGTGTTGCCAAGCACGACCAAGAAATACTAAAATTACGGATAACTTTAATATGATTATTTCAAGGTTTGTGAAATTTCGTTCGTGTTTTTTATAGAAAAATATAGTTTTCAATATTAGATTTTTTGGAAGGTTAATTTTTTTAGCAGCGGTTATCTTTAGCAGCCGTAGAGGCACAAATGGCCGATAAATGCAGCCGGTACAAAAAAAAGGCTTCCTGAATGGAAGCCTTATCCGCTTTTTAATCCCTAAATGTATAATCCTTAGATTTTGAATAATCGTATTGTATTGTGTTGTATTATACTTTGTGTAAATGTATTAGTCATTTTTGCCATCGTCGAAGTCAGCGAAAGTCCTCATGCTTTTCTTCTTTATATTTTTGAATATAATGGATTCTGATTCTTTATCTCCTTCAATCATGATTTGATACGTCCCTTCCTCAAAATTAGAAATATCAACGCTAATAATATTTTTACCTGTTTGCAACGTTTGGGTCGCTGTATAAACTAAGTAATCTTCTAATTTATTGACATTATAAGTAACCGTAGAAGTATTTTTTACATCCATTGTTACTTCTACAACTCCGCCATCTTCAAGTGGAGTCATTGACGTAATGGTCAAATTATTGGTACCACTTTTATCAATTTTGATAATATTCGATAACGCGAGCGTTCCGTCATAATTGATTTGCTTTAGGCGATAACGAATTAACCCTTTATCAGCAGAAATATCTAAAAAACTATAAGATTGTTTATCTAACGTTGTTCCGTACCCTTCGACCGTTCCGATTGTCGTGAAGGTAACGCCATCTGTTGAGCGTTCAATCACAAATTCTTTATTGTCAACTTCTACTGTCGTTTGCCATTTTAACATATTTCCAATATTGAAATCTTCGACATCGAATCCTACAACTTGAGTTTGTGAAGTAGCAGAAGCTGCAATACTTAAAACTAAAAATAGAATCGCTAAGGAAGTTTTTAAGGCTATATTATTTATTAAGTCTTTCATGAAAAATTAGTTGTAGTGGAACAATAACAAACTTCAATAGTGTATTTGTATGTGAACAATTTTTTGTATTGAAGTACTAACTTAAGGTTTATATTAATAAAAAAAATATTTTGTAATCTGTTTTGTGACGAAGTCTATCACTATATTTCATAAAAAAATAAATATATGTGAAGCATGATAAGTACTATATTTATAGATGTAACTATATCGCTTTCAATAGTATAGATGCAATTTTCTTCTAAAACGTTGCATTATAAATAATAATATGAGTTTGTTTGTTTGTAACAAAATAGAGCGGATAAATATTTTTTAGGTATCATTGTTTTATGGAACTTGTGTTCATACAGAACATTTATAGCGTAACATATTCTTGAGTAAATCGTTTAATCATTCCCATTCTTCCAAAATTTTATTTAAAAAACTAGAAACACCAAAATTTTATATATTATGAATCGATTAGAAAGACCTTTCTTTGTAATGCTATTAAGTATACTGATTTTTGCAAGTTGCCAAGATCCTGAAACAACCGAGGTTTCTCCAGAATTTGCAATTCCTTTGATTAATTCTTCACTTTCTATTCAAGATATTTTGAGTCGAGCGAACACTGGAGATGTCATTCAAGTAGACGCAGATAATTTTATAACAATAACTTACGGAAAAGAAGTAATTTCTACGGATACGGTTGTATTAGTTAAGATACCTGCTTTTGTTATTCCACAAATTTTACCAACTCAAACGATTCCAACACCTTTTCCAAGTGATTTTAGAATAGATCAAATTACGGTTAAGAATAGTAAGTTGTACATTTCTTTTGAGTCGAACTCACCCAATGACTTCACGTTGAACTTGACCGTACCAAGTATTAAACAGGGGAGTAATCAATTAGCATACATCAATACAATTACGAATCCGACGGGAATTGTTCCTTTCACGTTCCAAGATTCAATTGATATTTCGGGATATGATATTTTCTTTCAGAATCAAACCTTTACTTCTCAATATACTGCGATTGATGATGTTACGAGTTTACCTCTTGTGTTGTCTAATTTCATGTTAGATTTTCCAAATTTAGACTTTTCATATATAGAAGGATATGTTGGGCAAAAAGCATTCACTTTACCAATAGATGAATTATTGCTTAAATTTCTTGAACAATGGAAATCTGGTCAAATTACTTTTACGGAGCCTAAGATTCGTTTGAGGTTTGATAATTCTTACGGCTTTCCTATAAGATTTGATTTCGATACGCTTCAAGCGATTACTCGGGATTTAAGCAGTATTGATATCGTATCTAGTGGGTTTGACAATGGAATAATTTTAAATTATCCGGCACTAAATGAAGTTGGTCAAGAGAAAAGAAAATGGATTGGAATCGATAAAAATAATTCTAATATTGTCAATGTTTTAGAGCAAGTTCCTTATGGTTTAAGGTATCAATTTAGCGGAGAAGCAAATCCTACAGGAGATTCTACTCTAATCGGTTTTGCAACGGATGATAGTAAGATTGTGATGAAGGTCATTGCTGAATTACCGATGGAAGGTGCTGTTCAAGATTTTGTTCTGATTGATACATTTGATTTAGATTTGACCGGTGGAGAAATTCCTGAAGGCGAAGCAGAATTCAAAGTCATTGCAATAAATGGTTTTCCCTTAGATATTGATTTGCAATGTTATTTCTTAGATGGTTTTGGTCAAGCTATTGACTCTATGTTTTTAGAGAATACTAATTTGATGGAAGCTGCACCAGTGGACATCGACGGAAGAGTACTTGGTCCTATCCAAACAATCTCTTTCGCAGATTTTTCTGTAGAACGAATTAATAGAATCAAAGAAAGCGTGACACAGATTGCACTTCAAGGACAGTTTAATACGACGAATAATGGAAATACAGATATCAAATTGTACGCGGATTATAATTTAAGAATTCAAATCGGCGTGAAGATTAAACCTGTGTTTGATTAAAAAATCAATAAAATCATGATATTCCATTAAAATCAATAAATTAAAATCAAGATGAATAAATATATAATCACGAGTATTATTTTACTCTTTTCAATAGCTGTTTTTGGACAAAGTTTGCAGCTAGCAACGATGTCAGAAGTTGGACAAATTAACCTAACGAATCCTGCAAATATGGGGACGAAACGATTTTATATCGGAGCTTCGCCCTTTATTAGTATTGGTACAAGTTTGGGCGGTTCCCAGTTATATCAAGTCAATGGTAGTTATTTGCCAGGATTTATTGACTTGGACGGAATCGAAGATAATAACTTTTTAGGTGCAAATATTATACTCCCTTTTTCAATGGGATTCAAAGTGAAAAAGTGGGGATTTAATGCACACACAAAATCAGTATTTAATTCACAAATTGCTTTTAATAAAGACTTTTTGGGATTCGTAACACAAGGAAATGCAGCTTATATTGGGGAGACTTTGAACCTTGACCCTCAATTTGACATTTCATTATATCAAGAATTTGGAATTGGTGTAAGCCGTGAAATTTTTAAAATTTTTAATGTTGGAATTCGAGGGAAATATTTGATTGGCTTAGCCAATGTCAATACGGTTAGAGGAAATTTATCATTAGAAACTGCGCCCGAATTTTATCAATTAAGAGCGGAAGCGGATTATCAAATTCAGTTAGCAGGAATTCCGACGTTAAATAGCCTAGAGGATTATACGGTTGTAGATTCATTCTTTCAAAATATAGCCAGTAATCCATTACAAAATTATACGCAAGCAACTCAAAACCGTGGTTTTGCCTTCGATATCGGAGCAACGATGAGGATTAAAAAATTCCTTCACATTGGCGTAAGTATTTTGGATATTGGAACGATTAATTGGGAAGAAAACGCAAGTGAATATAATATTACAGGCGAATTTGAGTTCGCCGGAGTTGATGCAGCAGGTTTTATTACCGGCGATGATGTGCTAAGTATTGTCGATACATTAGACCAAATTCTGACTTTATCTTCTAAAGAAACGACTTATTCAGCCGGTGTGAATACAAAAATTTATGTAACGGCAAGAGTCAAAATTGGTAAGAGTTTATATGTAAATGGCGTTTTGCGAAATGAGTTTACACGTCACGGCGTCAAAACGGGATTTGGTGTTGGTTGCCAAAAAGAATTTGGCAGAATATTAAGTTTGGGAGCGATGTATTCTATCCGTAATGGTTCCTTTGCAAATGTCGGAGCGAATATGTCTTTAAAAATTGGACCGGCTCAGGCTTTTCTACTTTGTGATAATTTATTACCAATTATCAATCAATGGCAAGCGACAAATACGAATGTTCGTGTCGGTTTAAATATGACATTGAACGATAAGAAGAAAGAGTAGTTTTACCGTTAGAAAGATACGAATAAATGATAAAGCCATCAAGCGGCAAAATCATTAGCATATGGTAAAATCATATGATTCAAAAAACGATAAAGTCACATCAGGACGAGGTAAGGTTACTCACGATTTCATTCACGGGATACCGCAAAGAAAGGCCTATGGTTTTGTCATAGGTTTTTTATAAATAGGAATTATTTCTCCTATTCATAATTCAAAATGTAGCGTTGAAAATTTATATCTTTGCTGAATAACGGAAAACGGTAGACGGAAGATGGTGGACAAAAAATAGGAACACCTCAATACGATAACACCTCAACACATTTAAAATGTTAGACTTAAACGGTAAATCGATATTAATAACTGGCGGAACAGGTTCGTTAGGAAAGGCTTTAACGAAAAGGATTTTTACAGAATTTCCAAATGTAAAACGATTGGTAATTTTCTCCCGTGACGAACAGAAACAGTTCCAAATGGCTCAAGAATATCCACATTCAAAATATTCTGCAATTCGTTATTTTATTGGTGATGTTCGAGATAAAGAACGCTTAGTTCGGGCGATGATGGACATAGATTATGTCATTCATGCCGCAGCGATGAAGCACGTCCATATTGCAGAATATAACCCTGGGGAATGTATTAAAACCAATATTGGCGGAGCAGAAAACGTGATTTATGCTTGTTTGCAAACCGGTGTTCAGCGAGTTGTTGCACTTTCAACGGATAAAGCTTGTGCGCCGATTAATCTTTACGGAGCGACAAAATTGACTTCTGATAAGTTATTTATTGCAGCAAATAATATCAAAGGCAGCAATCCGATTCGCTTTTCAGTGGTTCGTTATGGAAACGTAATGGGTTCAAATGGTTCGGTAATTCCTTTCTTTATTAACAAAAGGAAAGAAGGATTTTTACCAATTACTGACGACCAAATGACTCGTTTCAATATCTCTTTAGATGGCGGCGTTGATATGGTTTTCCATGCGTTGAATCATGCTTGGGGCGGAGAATTATTTATACCAAAAATTCCATCTTATAAAATTACGGAAGTTGCGAAGGCAATCGCACCAAACTTGGAACATCGTGTCATTGGAATTCGTCCGGGTGAGAAGATTCATGAAGAAATGATTACGGCTTCTGATTCGTTCAATACGTACGATATGGGTAAATACTATGTCATTTTACCAACCGTTACAAATTGGGATTTAGACAAGTTCGTCACCCAATTCAAAGCCAAAAAAGTACCACAAGGTTTTAGTTATAATTCAGGTTCTAATGATGAATGGGTAAGTGCACAGGAATTGAGAGATTTTATCGTAGAACACCTAGATACCACATTTACAACAGTAGGTTTTTAAAATGTTTCATGGTTTCATTGTTCGAACGTTTTGAATGATAAAGCCATGAAGCCATGAAACAAGTTGAATAATGAATCCAATCCCTTACGGAAGACAAAGCATTACGCAAGAAGATATTGATGCAGTTGTCGAAGCATTAAAGCACGATTACTTAACACAAGGTCCTCGAATTACTGAATTTGAGGAAAAGTTTGCCGCTTATGTTGGCTCAAAATATGCAGTTGCGAACTCGAACGGAACGGCAGCGCTTCACTTGTGTGCATTGGCTTTAGAGGTTAATGAAAGTACGAACGTCATTACCTCCCCGATTACCTTTGTGGCTTCCGCCAATTGTATTAAATATTGTGGTGGACACATTACATTTGCTGATATCGATGCAGAAACATTGACTCTGGATATTAATCATGTTCGTCGAATTTTGGAAGCTGCACCGAAAGGAACTTACGATGGAATTATTCCGGTGGATTTTACCGGTTACCCTTGTGATTTGGAAGCGTTTAGAGCATTGGCAGAAGAATATGATTTATGGATAATCGAAGATTCTTGTCATGCTCCCGGCGGATACTTCACAGACTCAAAAGGTAAAATTCAGCGTTGTGGAAATGGCAGTTTTGCAGATTTAGCGATTTTTTCATTTCATCCAGTAAAGCATATTGCATCTGGAGAAGGTGGAATGATTACGACAAATGATAAAGGTTTATACGACCGTTTATTAATGTTACGCACGCACGGAATTACAAAAGATGCGTCGAAATTTACCGAAAATCATGGCGGCTGGTATCATCAAATGCATGAATTAGGTTATAATTACCGCTTAACTGACTTTCAAGCGGCACTTGGAATTTCACAATTGACGAAAGCCAATAAAGGAATCGAACGCCGACAAGCGATTGCCAAACGTTATCACGAAGCTTTTGCAAATACGATTGTTCAAACCCACGAATCGCCGAAAAGTATATTGAACGCACATCATTTATATGTGGTGGAATTAAATAATCGAAAGGAAGTTTATGACTATTTGCGAGAACATCAGATTTATTCGCAAGTCCATTATATTCCTGTGCACACACAACCATATTATCGCAATTTGGAAACTGAAAAAGTAGTCATGCCAATTGCAGAAAAATATTATTCACGAGCATTGAGTTTACCAATGTATCCGACTTTGACGGAAGAAGAGCAGGAGTTTGTGATTGCGAAAGTGTTAGAAATAGCGAAGTAATATTCTCACGTAGATTTCGCAGATAAGTAGTTAGGACCTGAGCGGTTTTCAAAATCTGTCAGGTCTGATTTTTAGTTAGTTATAAATTAATAAAATCTGCAAGAATTTGCGAAATCTACGGGAGGCATTCTAAAAAATGATTTCAAAATTAGCTTTAGGAACGGTTCAGTTTGGTTTGGATTATGGGATTAATAATTCGAACGGACAAGTCAAAATATCTGATATTCAAACGATTTTGGCTTTCGCCAATTCTGTTGGTTTAGATACTTTGGACACAGCTTCTTTGTATGGAAGTAGCGAAGAAAATTTAGGACAATGTGATTTGGATAATTTTAAAATTATTTCCAAATTACCACCTTCTTCTGCTGTGGAAATCAATGATATTCTTCAACAATCTTTCAACCGTTTACAAGCGAAAAGTTTGTACGGTTATTTATTTCATCACTTTTCAACCTTCGAAAAAGATGAAAAGATACTGGATGAATTACAAAATTTAAAAGCAAAAGGGAAGATTCAAAAAATCGGTTTTTCATTATACAATCCAATTGAATTAGAAATACTTTTGGATAAGAATATCGACTTCGATTTAGTACAAGTTCCGTACAATATTTTTGATCAACGTTTTGATGATTATTTTTCAATTTTGAAATCAAAAGGTATAGAAGTTCATACTCGTTCTTCGTTTTTGCAAGGTTTATTTTTTAAAGATTTATCAACGATTCCAACACATTTTCAATCGATTATTTCAAAATTAGAACAACTGAATCAATATGATATTGATAAAGCGGCTTTGTGTTTAAATTTTGTAATTTCCAATCCGAATATTGATAAAGCGGTAATTGGTGTCGATAGTGTGGAACAATTGAAACGGAATGTGGAAAGTTTGGAATCTTTAGAAAAAGTAGAAGGGATTCGAGCAGAATTAAAAACGTTACGAGTGAATGATGAATTGATTATCAATCCTAGTTTGTGGCAATTAAAATAAAAAAATGACTAATCTATTTTCATTAAAAAATAAAGTCGTGCTCATTACTGGCGGTTATGGATATTTAGGAAAAAGCATCACGGAAGGTCTGGCGGAACATGGGGCAGAAGTTGTGGTTTTGGCGAGAAATGAGGATAAATTTAAGGGTGCTTTTGAACGTTCAGATTTAAAAAATATTTATTTTCAGGACTTTGATATTGCTTCTACCGAAAGTATTAAAACAGGTTTTCAAGCAATTTTTGAGCGATTCGGACAGATTGATGTATTGATAAATAATGCGTTTTATGTGCGAAGTAATACGCCTGAAACATTGTCCGATGAAGATTGGAATTATAGTATTGACGGAAGTCTAAATAGTGTATATCGCTGTATTCGAGAGGTTTTGCCATATATGAAACAAAGCGAAAGCGGACGAATTATAAATATGGCTTCAATGTACGGAATGGTTGCGCCTGATTTTACAGTATATAAGGAATTTCCAAATTTCCTGAATCCGCCACATTACGGAGCAGCAAAAGCTGGCGTTATACAAATGACGAAGTATTTTGCAAGCTATTTGGCTCAATATGGTATTTTAGTAAATTCAGTTTCGCCTGGTGCATTTCCGAGTAAAGGCGTGCAAGAACACACCGGATTTATCAAAGCGTTGGATAACAAAAATCCGTTAAAACGTATCGGACAACCGGACGAACTGAAAGGTGTTTTTGTCTTTTTAGCATCAAATGCTTCGACGTATGTCACGGGACAAAATATCGCCGTTGATGGTGGTTGGACGATGATTTAAAATAGTCCGTAGTTTTTAGTTTATAGTCGGTAGTGTCAAATACGAAATAATGAAAATAGGAATTATCATACAGGCTCGATTAAATTCTACTCGGTTTCCGAAGAAAGTTTTAGCACCGATTTATAGTGATAAAACGGTGATTGAGGAAATCATTGATAGAGCTAAAAAAGTTCGTCAATCGTCGGGAATTGTTGTGGCAACTTCAGATAGCGAAAGTGATGGTAGATTTGCTGATTTCCTTAAAAATAAAACAGATGTTGCCGTTTTTCGAGGAAGTGAAAATAATGTATTAAGTCGTTATGTTGCCATTTCTAAAAGTAATAATTTTGACCATATTGTGCGATTGACTGGCGATAATGCTTGTATTGACCCGAACTTGATTGAGGATACGATTAAGCAACATATTGCAGGTGGATTTGACTATTCTTATACGGTCGGTTATCCGTTAGGAACGAATATCGAAGTAATCGCTTGTTCGGCATTATATGCAGCTGCAAAAGATGGTAAAACACCACCCGATCAAGAACATGTCACTTACTTTGTTCGAAATAATCCGCAGCGGTTCAAGTTGAATTTTATTCTTGCAGACTTACCTACGGAATTTAAAGATTTGCGATTGACATTTGATACGGCACAAGACTATTTGCAAATCCGTATTCTATTTGACTATTTGCAAAAAGGTAATGACTTTTTCACGATGAGTGATATTTTAAAACTTTGGAAATCAAACCCTTATGTTTTTCAAATAAATAGTTCGATTTTCCAAAAAACGGTTTATTCTACAGAAGCGGAAGAACTGAAAGCGGCTCAAGAATTATTGGAAAAGCAAGAAATGAATCGAGCCGCGGAGATTATAAAAAGTGTGCTTTAATTTTTTAATACATAGTCACATAGTTTTTACATTCTGGTTTCACGTAGCGGCTGTCTTTAGCTGCTGCAATTTAGTAACTTTTCGGCAGCTAAAGTAGCCGCTACTGAATCAGTGAAATGGAGATGACTATGTGTTTTTAGATAAAAAAATGACAAAACCTAAGATATATTTCAGAGCAGATGGAAATGCTCAAATTGGTTTGGGACACGTTTTTCGTTCCTTGGCGTTGGCAGAAATGTTGAGTGATACTTTTGATTGTCATTTTATCATCCGTAATCCGTTGGAAGTATTGGAACAAGAGGTTTTGAACGTTTGTCAATCCATTATTAAATTAGAAGAAACGACGGATAAAATACAAGAAGCAAAAACCTTATCAACGGCTTTAAATGCGAATGATATGATTGTTTTGGATGGTTACCATTTCAATACAAATTATCAACAAGCTTTTAAGAGTCAAGGTTTGAAAGTCGTTTGTATTGATGATATTTATGACTGTCATTTTGTAGCAGATGCGGTAATTAATCATGCCGGAGGAATTGAAAAAAAGCAATATCGTTTCGAGAAATATACGAAGTTGTTTTTGGGTTTAGAATATGCCTTGCTGCGAAAACCTTTCCGAGAAGCCGCCAAAAATAAAATTCAAAAATCGAATAATTTATTCATTTGCTTAGGCGGAGCAGACTCAAAGAATCACACCTTAGAAGTGCTTGAACAAGTAGAAAAAACAGGAGAAACGAATACTTGTTTCTTAGTACTTGGCGGAGCTTATTTACATAAAACGGCATTAGATGGTTTCTTGAAAAACACGAAACTCAAAATTGAAATTTTGAGTAGTTTGTCAGCAGCCGAAATGGTATTTTATATGAATCAATGTGCAAGAGCGATTACGCCTCCGAGTACAATTTCTTATGAATATTTGAGTACTGGCGGCATATTATTTTTAAAAGTGATTGCAGACAATCAATTGAATATCAACCGATATTTTTTGAAAGAAAAAATAGCCTTGAACTTTGAGGAGGATTTTGGAAAATACGACGACGAAGCGTTATCTGAATGGCTAAAAAAGCCATCAAACTTATTTGATGGCAATCAAAAAAAACGCTTTCATGATATTTTTTATCGATTGACAACATCGACTCGTTTGGCACAAATACAAGATTGTAAAATGTATTTTGATTGGGCAAATGATTCAATAACTCGACAACAATCTTATAATGCGGCACCAATTTCTTACGACACACACAAAGCTTGGTTCAAAAGACGATTAGAAGACAATCGCTCAATTCTATATATTGTCGAATTTAATAAAAAACCGATTGGACAAATTCGCTTTCAACTTGAAAAGGAAACGGCTATAATTAGTTACTCTTTGGATGAAAATTATCGTGGAAAAGGATTAGGAAAATGGATTTTGAAAAATGGAATTACTACTTTACGTAAAAATCGTCCGTACCTTGAAATCATCGGTTTTGTCAAGTTCGAAAATATAGCCTCTGCGGTAACTTTTCGGAATTTAGGTTTCCGAGAGTTCGTGGCGAAAGAAATTAAAAATTCTTATAAATACGTTTATTAAGTATTAAATATTAAGTATTAAAACCATCTTACTTTTTAATTAATAATTAATAATTAATAACTATAAAACTTGCTTTCATTCAAAATAGGAAATAAAGACGTTGGAACGAATCATAAACCGTTCATCATTGCTGAAATGTCAGGTAATCATAATGGCGACATCAAACGAGCCTTAGAACTGGTCAAAGCTGCAGCAGATTCTGGTGCGGATGCATTGAAATTACAAACGTACACCGCAGATACGATTACGATGAATCATCGAGGCGGTTTGTTCGATATTACGGACGAAAACTCACTTTGGAAAGGTCGAAATTTGTATGAATTATATCAAGAAGCACATACGCCTTGGGAATGGCATAAAGAGATTTTTGATTATGCAAATTCGTTGGGAATGTTGGCATTTTCCTCCCCTTTTGATGAAACAGCGGTCGATTTTTTGGAAACTTTAAACGTCCCTGCTTACAAAATTGCATCGTTCGAAAGTAATCATTTTCCATTGTTAAAAAAAGTCGCTCAAACGGGAAAACCGATTTTGATTTCGTCGGGAACGAGTAAGTTAAATGAGTTGTATGAATCTGTGGAGTACTTGAAAGCAAATGGTGCAAAAGATATCATTATTTTTAAATGTACGTCAACTTATCCGGCAACACCTGAAAATACAAATCTAAGAACGATTGCTGTTTTCCAATCTGTTTTTGAAGATTGTGTAATCGGTTTATCTGATCATACGATGGGAATTGGAGCTTCGGTTGCGGCGGTGGCTTTGGGAGCGAGAGTGATTGAAAAACACTTTACGCTGCGTCGTGCGGATGGTGGCGTGGATAGTGATTTCTCATTAGAACCGGAAGAACTAAAAGCATTGGTGGTGGAAACCGAACGAGCGTTTCATGCTTTGGGCGGAATTCAATTAGATACACAAAAAGCAGAGCAAAGAAGCCGTCAATTTAAACGGTCAATTTATGTAACGAAAGATATCGAAATAGGAGAGGAGTTCACGACTGAGAATATTCGCGTTATTCGTCCTGGAGATGGTTTACATCCAAAGTTTTGGGAACAGGTTTTGGGAACGAAAGCGACTCAAGATTGGAAACGAGGAACGCCTTTGAAAGGATAATTTTTATAAAAAAAAACATTTCCCAATTTATGCTAAAAAGTCGGCACAAATTTTACGAGTTTCGCAAATAATGCAGTATTTTAAATGCTGATTCAGCGAAACTTGTGGATGTAATAGCTGAAAATATTTGTAAAATTATAAGATTATATATAATATTATATTGATTATCTCACTCAAAAGCATATTTTATCATGAAAATGATATAGTTTACGTAACTTTTGAAGTTGTTTTCATATTCTTTCCTAACTTAGTATATTTATAAAAGTGAAATGAAAATTGTGCGATATACCCTTTTATCTGATGCCTTACTTTTTTATTAAATGCTTAATTTACAGGGATAGTGAGCAGCTTTGTAAAAATTAGTGCAACTTCAAATACTGCAAATACTTACTTGTGGCAAAATCGTACAACGCCATCAACATTAATTATTGATTCGGAAGGAAAGTATATCGTTACTGCGTTTAATAATTGTGGTGGAGGAATGGATTCTATTCTTATGAATTTGATAGTTTGTAATTGTTACGTAAGTGTGCCAAATGTACTTACGCCAAATAATGATAATAAAATGATGCGTTCAGCTCAATCATTGATGGTGTTTGTAATTTTTCAAATTATCAGTTTATGATTTTTAATCGGTGAAGAAATTTAGTGTTTGACACAACGGATATTACGAGAGAATGTGAAGTTATTGGGAAAAAGAAAAAGTATTTTGGTGCCGGTTATTGATTTCTTATCACTAAGAGTAATAGATTAAACATACTATTTTTTATTTATCCAAAAAATCCAAATCCAAATTGAAAATCTTATATTTAAAATATTTATTAATCAGTGTATTACTAATTTATGCTAGTCATAGCAGTGCTCAGTCGTTCTATTTTCGAAGTTTAACGACTAAAATTGGTTTGCCCAGTAACACCGTTTACCAAATCAAGCAAGATAAAAAAGGCTTTATCTGGATTGCAACAGCGAATGGATTAGCTCGTTATGATGGTCGTGATTTCAAAATTTTTAATCCTGAAAGTATAAGAGATAAAAACATTTTAGGAATCTGTATTGATGATGAAAATCAAGTTTGGTTTTGGAATTTGAAAGGACAGTTATTCTATATAAAGGATGAAAAGATTTACACTCCATACATCGATGATAAAGTAGTAATTAGTTTTATTCAGGATGCAAAAGGCCTTTATTGGTTCATCGCAAGGAGCGACGGTCTATATCAATTAAGAGATAAAGCAGATGTTTTTTTAATAAAAAAACGCTTTGCGTTAAAGATACTTAATGTTGAGGATGAGCATATTTTAGCAGGTTATGGTTCATTGCAATATATATTCAAAGAAGATAAAGAGGAGGGACATTTTATTGTATCCGGTAGATATACTAATAGAGGTTATCTTAAAGAATTATTTCAGTTTAATATTTTAAATAACCAACGATTTACTATTGAAACACCTAAAAATTCTATTTCTATCATTAATAAAAAAGGGATATTTGAAAGTCAGCCATTCCTGAAATATGAATCCATATTTGAAGGGAAACTAGTCAGTATATATCAAGATAATTCTTATAATTATTGGATCACGACGACTTCTAATACGTACATTTTTGATAAAAATTATCAACCGCTCAATAATCAGAAATCTATTCTTCCGACTGAAACGGTAACTTATTATTTTAATGATAAAGAAGGGAATCACTGGTTATCAATTAAAGATAAAGGCATTAAAATTATACCATCTATTAATTTCACGTCTAATAACTTTCAAAATACTTCAGCAAGCGTGAATGCTGTATTTTTGAATGGTAATGATTTATTAGTTGGTACAAGTAAAGGAAAACTAATCATTACGGAATTAGAAACAAACAAGATAAGAAATATCCAATTTGAGGAGGATTACATAATTACAGGAATTCATAAATCATATGATAAGGACAAAATATGGATTAAATCTTATTTAAAATCAGTTCTCCTAAATGTAGACTATTCTAATTACACAGATAATATTGGAAATCGACTCATAAGTTATAAAACGATTTGGAATAAATCGGATTCTCTACCATTGATGATTGGAGAATATAATGGTGTTCTAAAAATTCCGAATAAAGAGATTCCTTATTTTATTTCACTTAACCAAGCTAGATTTAACGTCTCCTGGAGGGATTTACAGCGTTTATATAAAGTAAAAGGTATTACAAATCGTGTTTACGCTATTGAAAGAATAAAAAATGAATTTTGGTTCGGTTCGGCGGATGGTTTATATTATTATGAAAATGATTCTGTTACTTTAAGTCAAATTCCAGAACTGGAAAATAGTTGGGTTACACATATCATTAATCAAAATGATACCGTTTGGATTGGAACGCAGACAGATGGTGTATTTCAAGTTGTTAATAAAAAAGTAATTAATGTATTCAATGAAGAACAGGATTCTTTGAGTAATAGATTAGTGAGTAATAATTGTAAATCTTTGGTTGTAGAACCAAACGGAATCATTTGGATTGGAACAAATAATGGGATTAATAAAATAAATACAAATACAGGGGCAAATGATTTAATCAATAATTTAGATGGTTTGTTAAGTAGTGATATTAATGCTTTAGCGATTAATGATGAATCTGTTTTTGTAGCGACATCAGAAGGTTTGACGAGCTTTGATAAAAATATCCAAACGAAAAATAAGGTGCCGCCACCGATATATTTATCGAAATTTCAAATTTTTGACAAAGATACAATTCTATCTAATAATTATACTTTGCGTCATGATCAAGATAACATTCGGATTCATTTTACGGGAGTTTCGTTCCGAAGCCAAGGAACATTTACCTATAAATATAGAATGCTGCCAATATCAGAAACATGGATAGAAACGCAGTCAAATGTCGCTTCTTTTCCAATTCTAAATTCCGGTAAATATACTTTTGAAGCAATGGCGATTAATGAAGATGGTGTCGAAAGTGAAGAACCTATTAATATTAAAATTCTCGTGTTAACACCGTATTGGCAAACTTGGTGGTTTTTAGGGTTGATTATCATTTTGGGTCTATTAGGAATTTATGGATATGTATGGCGACTAAGAAAACGCTTGCAAAAAGAAAATGATTTCCAACAAAAAATTAATGAATTGGAAATGAAAGCTTTACAAGCCCAAATGAATCCACATTTTATTTTTAATGTTTTAAATTCTATTCAGCATTATTTGACTATAAATGATGGCGAACAAGCGATGATTTACCTAGCGAAGTTTGCGACATTAATTCGGACAATTTTTGACTTTTCAAAAAATACTTCGATTGTATTAACGGATGAAATTGAATTTTTACAACTCTATTTAGGTTTAGAAAAGTTAAGGTTTAAAAATAAAGTCAACGTGAATTTTGAGATTAGTGGAGAGATTTATACCGATGATTTACGAGTGCCACCGTTATTAATCCAGCCGATTATTGAAAATGCTTTTAAACATGGTTTACTACACGTAAAAAAAGGCAATCAAAAATTGAATATTCATTTTTTGATTGAAGCTAATTGGATAAAATGTATCGTCGAGGATAACGGAATTGGACGAGAAATGGCGGAAACTAAACGAAAACACAAAAAACATCATTCTTCCGGCATGAAAATAACGGAAGAACGCCTCAAAATGTGGTTAGAACAACAAAATTCAGCAGTAGATATAGGTGAAATTAATGCTTTTAATATTATTGATTTGAAAGATGAAAATGGCAATGCGACTGGTACACGAGTCGAAATGATTTTAGGAGAAAATATTGAGGAGTAATCAATATTAAAATGTCAAAAACCTTAAACCTGTTTAAGAAACAATCATAAAAACGATTGATTTCTAAAACCATTGATAAACTTTCTTTAATTTTAGCTTGATATCAAATTAAAGCTTCAAAAAGGTAGGTTTTGATAAACAATTCTAAGAATTAAAAGAATAAAAGCAAAGTCGATGAATTACGAAAAATTATTATCTCCATTAGACTTAGGTTTTACAACCTTGAAAAATCGAGTATTAATGGGTTCTATGCACACTAACTTGGAAGAAGTGAAAGGTGGATTAGAACGAGCAGCGGTATTTTATGCCGAACGAGCAAGAGGTCAAGTCGGATTAATAGTGACCGGTGGAATTGCACCAAACTATGAAGGTTCGGTGAGTCCAATCGCTTCAAAAATGACGACTAAGGAAGAAGCCGAACATCACAAAGGTATCACGAAAGCGGTGCACGATGAAGGTGGAAAAATTTGTATGCAAATCTTGCATTCTGGTCGTTATGCGTATCACAACAAGTCGGTTGGGCCGTCCGCAGTTCGAGCGCCTATCGCTCCATTTACACCTCGTGCGTTGAGCTCTGATGAGGTTTGGCAAACGGTAGAAGATTATGTGAATTGTGCAGATTTAGCAAAATTCGCTGGTTATGATGGTGTGGAAATTATGGGTTCAGAAGGTTATTTGATTAATCAATTTATCGTGACTCGTACCAATCACAGAACCGATGAATGGGGCGGTAGCTACGAAAATCGTATCAAGTTTCCACTCGAAATTGTTAAAAAAGTAAGAGAACGTGTCGGCGAAAACTTCATTATTATTTATCGTTTATCCATGTTGGATTTGGTGGAAGGCGGCAGTACTTGGGAAGAAGTGGTACAGCTGGCAAAGGCAATCGAAAAGGCTGGAGCGACGATTATTAATACTGGAATTGGTTGGCACGAAGCAAGAGTTCCGACGATTGCAACATCAATTCCAAAAGGTGGTTTTGCTTGGGTGACGAAGCGAATGATGGGCGAAGTGAATATTCCATTGATTGCTACGAATCGTATTAATATGCCGGATGTGGCAG
>Ga0209712_10001448_pt1 | contig 20279 bp, 20 predicted proteins | sample ArcOceMetagenome_FD_187443 | JGI IMG/M metagenome (GOLD analysis project Ga0209712, IMG submission 187443) | Marine eukaryotic phytoplankton communities from Arctic Ocean - Arctic Ocean - Greenland ARC118M Metagenome (SPAdes) (version 2) | ecosystem: Environmental > Aquatic > Marine > Oceanic...
AAGGTGGTCATCTTACACCTACTATGAAAATGAAACGAGAAATCATCAAAGGAAATTATGACGATTTATATGAAAAAATATATAGAGGATAAGATCTACAACGCTGCAAATTGCAGCGTTTTTTTTTGATAAAATTACAACTATAGAATAGGAGGAATAGATTTAACTCTAATGTTTTTCTTTTAGAATTTTAGGGAATTTTTTCTGAAAGCGTTTTAATCTTGGAACAGATACATTTCTTACATAACTGTTGTAAGGGTTAAGTTTCTCAAAATCTTGATGATAATCTTCAGCTTCATAAAAAATAGTATGCTTAGTTACTTCAGTAACAATTTTGTTGTTGTGGACTTCTTTATTTAATTTCTGAATAGCAAGATCTATGACTTTTTTTTCATTCATTGTATTGTAAAAAGCAATAGACCTATATTGACTTCCATAATCTGGATGTTGTCCATTTGTTGTTGTTGGATCATGTGATCCAAAAAACACATCCACTAATGTTTTAAAACTTACTTTTTCTGGGTTGTAATATACCGCAACAGCTTCGGCATGACCTGTCCTACCTGTTCCGATTGTCTGATACGTTGGTCTTTTTGTATGCCCTCCAGCATACCCAGAAATAGCCCCACTTACACCCTCTACACTTTCAAAAATTGCTTCTACACACCAAAAGCAGCCACTTGCAAAATATGCAACTTTATCACTTTGATTAATTTTATTAAGAACTAAATTTTTTTTAATAAAAACTTCTTTAAAACTATAAGAGATTGCTAAAAAAAATAGGATAATTAGAAAGATGATGTTTTTGTTAATTTTCATGTTTAAATTTTAATATTATCATAGTCACAAAAATAAATAATTATTACAATTTGTTTACAACTTTAGTATTTTGTTAAGAAAGCATATTGTGAATACTATTGTAGATACTTACATTTGTTAGACAAAGATAAGCAATCATATATGGAGCATTTTATCGTTTCTGCACGTAAATACAGACCTCAAAATTTTAAGGATGTTATTGGACAGCAAACCATTACAAATACTCTAGAAAATGCAATAAAAAGCAATCATCTAGCACAAGCTTTACTCTTTACAGGACCAAGGGGGGTTGGAAAAACTTCTTGTGCAAGAATTTTAGCTAAAAGAATCAATCAGGAAGGGGCAACTTCAAATAACGAAGATTTTGCCTTTAATATTTTTGAGTTAGATGCTGCTTCAAATAATTCTGTAGATGACATTAGAAGTCTAACGGATCAGGTTAGAATTCCACCTCAAACTGGGAGTTATAAAGTCTATATCATTGATGAGGTACATATGTTATCTCAAGCTGCTTTTAATGCATTTTTAAAAACTTTAGAAGAACCACCATCTCATGCTATTTTTATTTTAGCAACTACTGAAAAACACAAAATTATTCCTACAATTTTATCTCGGTGCCAAATTTTTGATTTTAAAAGAATTACCGTCTTAGATACTAAAAACTATCTAAAAACAATTGCTGAAAAGGAAGGAATTACTGCCGATGATGATGCCTTACACATCATCGCCCAAAAAGCAGATGGTGCCATGCGTGATGCCTTATCAATTTTTGATAGAGTTATTAGTTTTTCTGGAAAGAATTTAACTCGTGAAGCAGTTACACAAAACTTAAATGTCTTAGATTATGATAGTTATTTCAAAATGACAGACTTGTTGTTAGAAAATAAAATTCCAGACGTTTTAAATAACTTTAACAGCATATTAGCTAAAGGCTTTGAAGGTCACCATTTTATAAACGGATTGGCTTCACACTTTAGAGATATATTGGTAGCTAAAGATACTGCAACAATCGATTTACTTGAAGTTGGTGATAATGCAAAAAAAAAATACTTAGATCAATCTTCTAAAGCATCTATTACATTTCTTATACAATCTATAGAAAAAGCCAATCAATGTGATTTAAATTATAAGGTTAGTAAAAACCAACGACTACTTGTAGAGTTAACATTAATGCAAATTGCCTCTATCACTTTTGATGGAGAAAAAAAAAAGTCAACTAACTACATAATTCCTGCTACTTTTTTTACTTCGTTATCTCCAATAAAAAAACAGAACACTATTGTAAAAGTAAGAACTGTAGTTATTAAAAAGGAAGTTATAAAAGATGTTATTAAACAAGTAATATCTCCAGAAATCCCTACTGCAAAACCTCCAGTTTTACAAAATCTTAAAAGAAGGAGTAATTCGCTTTCACTAAAAAGTATACATCAAAAAAAAGAACAGCAAAAGACGTTACTTGAAGTTAATTATGATAATCATCCGAAAGATTCTTTTACGGAAAAAGAATTGCAAAAAACTTGGAGTGATTATCAAAAATTACTAATTAAAAAAGGGGAAAAAAGTATGGCTTCAATTCTTGCTACAGACCTGCCATCACTAAAAGAAAACTTTCACGTTAAATTTATGCTTCCTAACAAACTCATGGAAGATCAGTTAAAGCTTGGAAGACCAAAACTCATAAAGTTTTTAAGAGAGTCTCTAAATAACTTTGGAATCACTATTAACGTTGTAGTCAATGAAACAGTAGAAAAGAAATTTGCCTATACTCCTCAAGAGAAATACAATAAGTTAAAAGAGAAAAATCCTTTCCTTAAAAAACTGAAGGATACTTTTCAGTTAGATTTGTAATTTTTTTAGATTTTTTGTCCAACATAAACCAAAACAGTATCTTTTTTTTAGGAAATTTTTTTGACTTAAATTCAGACAATATAAAAATATTGTTATCAACGGTTTTTACAAATAGTGGAATAGATTCTAGTAGCATATCCAATTTTTCTAGGGTTTCTTTATAATCTTTATCTGAATGTATTGGTATTTCATAAAGATTTGGGAAATCTCTAACAGCCTCACTTAGATTAATATAATCATCTTTTGGTGTGAAAAATTGATTTTTATCTTGAAAATTTTTATTTTTTTCTTTGTATGAAAGTACTATCTTGTACTTTTGATATCATAAAACAATTACACTTGCAAAGCATAAAAAAAATTTTAGTTGGAATTGCTTTTTCACCAAATTTAAAGCCAAATATTTTTGAAGCTGTTCGATTGGCTAATATGTTTGATGCTCAGCTTGTTGGTGTTCATGTTGGTGAGAAAACAACTGAAAAAGAAAAGCAGTTATCTAAATTAATTTCAGAAGCACCTATCTTAAAGTTTCCTATAAAAACAGTTTGGCAAAAAGGGAAACCTGTAGATATAATTCTAAGTACTACTGTAGAAGAAAATATTGATCTTTTGATTTTAGGAGCATTACAACAAGAAAATTTATACAAATACTATGTTGGATCTGTCGCTAGAGAATTAACTAGAAAAGCTTGTTGCTCTGTATTATTACTTATAAAGCCGTCTACAGAAAGAATTAAATGTAATCATATTGTAGTGAATGGTCTAAAAGACAAAAAAACAATAGAAACAATTCAGGCATCTTTCTTGGTTTCTAAAGCATTAGCATGTAAAAGAATAACCATTGTAGAAGAAATCAGCCAAAAAGAAATTGAAGTAAAGGTTTCTGATGATCACTCATTACGAAAAGCAACTATTAAAAAAGAAAAATTAAAAAGAAGAGAAGATTCCCGAGTTCATAAAATATTAGAAACTATTAATACAACAGGAATTTCGATAAAAATACAAAGTATTTTTGGTAAACGCGGATATTCAATTGGGCATTATGCCAAAGTAAAAAGAGCTGATTTATTAGTAATGAATGCTCCCTCAAAGACTTCAATTTTAGATAGAATTTTCCCACATGATATTGAGTATATACTCACAGAACTACCCACTGATGTTTTAATTGTAAAATAATGACTAAAAAAAACCCTATAAGAACATTCGTTGGTGAGCTTCCAAGAAATATTTTTTCTGGATTTGTAGTATCATTAGTGGCTTTACCTTTAGGATTAGGCTTAGCTTTAGCATCAGGTGCACCTCCAATTTCTGGAATCATTGCAGCAATTGTTGGTGGATTAGTATGTACCATTTTAGGAGGCTCTAATGTAACGATTACAGGCCCAGGTAATGGTTTAGTTGTTGTTATTTTGAGTGCTATCACCATCCTAGGAGAAGGAAATATGTATGAGGGGTATTTGTATACACTTGCAGCAATTATTATTTCTGGTGCATTAATGTTTGTACTAGGAGTTCTTAGATTAGGATCTTTGAGTAATTTCTTTCCTTCGTCTGCTATACAAGGAATGTTAGCGGCTATTGGAATTGGAATTTTAGCAAAACAGATACATGTAATGCTTGGAAACCTAAAAGCATCGGGAAGTATTATTGAGCTTCTATACTTTATTCCAGCAGACCTATTGATGTTTATAAAAACAGCTGATAAAAGTGTTTTTTATGCTGGATCTGTTGGTATAATTAGCTTGCTAATTATGGTTTTTTATAGTAAAATAAGAAATAAATACTTTCAATTAGTACCTGCACCGATGTGGATTGTACTTTTTAGTATAGGGATGTATTATTATTTTGAAATGTTTTCTGCAGAAACTTATCCTATCACAGATGATTTCATGATTAATTTACCTGATAAAATTTTTGGTGAATTTCCACAACCAAATTTCACTAAATTTTTTACTTATGAATTTCTTAGTGCAATTATAGCCATTACTTTAATTGCAAGTATTGAATCTTTATTAAGTATAAAAGCAGTAGACAAGCTAGATCCAGAAAAAAGAAGATCAAATGTAAATAAAGACATCCGTTCGTTGGGAATCGCCACAGTAATTAGTGGTTTTTTAGGAGGCTTAAATGTAGTTACAGTAATTGCTCGAAGTTCTGTAAATGTAAATAACCGAGGAAGTAATAGATCCGCAAACTTATTCCATGCACTTTTTCTTGTTGCTTTTATTGCTTTGTTTGCAGGTGAATTAAGGCACATTCCTTTATCAGCATTGGCAGCAATATTAGTTTATACAGGATATAAACTAGCATCACCAGAAAATATTAAAAAAACCTTTCAAGTAGGTTCAGAACAATTAATCATATTCTTAGTCACCCTGATCATAACCATACTCACAAATTTAATTAGCGGAATACTAACTGGAATATTCACTACTTTTATTATTCACATAGTCATTAATAAAAACATTTCATTATTCATTAGAAATTTACTGAAGCCAAATGTTTTAATGTTTGAGGAGGATGAAAAATACTTTGTTAGTGTAGATAATTTCTCTAGTTTTCTTAATTATTCTAAGTTAAAGTCTAACTTAGATCAAATTCCAGAAACCGAGGATGTTATTATAGACTTTTCTATGTGTGATTTTGTAGACCATACCGTAATGGAAAATATACACAGTTATTCTGAAAGTTTTAAACGAAAAGGAGGCCATTTTGAAGTTATTGGATTAGATGGCTATAAATCAGGAAGTAAACACCCTTTTGCACTTCGTAAATTTGTTATTGGAAAACCAAAAGAAAAAAACATAACACTTACAAAAAGACAAAAATCTTTATATAAAATTAGTAAAGAATTACATTGGGATTATGATTCTGTCTACAAAAAAGAAATTAAAGAGCTGCCTAACTTTGGTTATTTTAAAACAAGGCAGATCACTAAAATATCAAATGCCTTATCAAATGAACAATGTACTTTATTTGATGTAGAATTTTCTGAAGGAGAATTAATTGCAAAACAAAATGTAAAAGCTACGATGTTATACATTGAATTAAAAAATATTATTCCTCAATTTACACTAGATAAAGAGGGTGTTTTTGAATATATCATTCATTTTGCTGGATTTAAAGATATTAATATTGAGGAACATCCAGATTTTTCTAAACGTTTTTATTTATCTGGAAAAAACGAAGAGAAGATTAGAAAATTCTTTACAGATGAAATTATTTTATTCTTTGAAAGTAATAAGTACTACCATATAGAATCTAATGAAAAAGGATTGCTTATTCTTGGCAACGAGCGCTTAGCTGGTGTTAAGGAAATAAAATCTTTGGCTGATTTTGGACTTAGATTAACCCAGCATGTTTCATAAAAATTCAGCATGAGATATTTTACTTACCTGTTTCTTTTTACAATGATAAATCTAGGAACCATTGATGAAAACACATACTCATTAAGAAAATACAGTCATGTAAAAGAATTTTATATAGGTATTGCAAAAAATGCAACTAAAATTTGTTTAGAAAATAACATTCCTCCTGCATCATTATTAGCCATAGCAGGTTTAGAATCTGGATGGAATCAGGGTTATATTGGTAAGATATCTGGTAATATTTTAAGTTTAAACATCAATAAAAAAAATAGACAACTACCTGCTCTATACCTACCAACTCTCATAAGAGAAGATAGAGTTTTGTTTGACTCTATAGAAGTCAACTCTTATAAGAAATATGAATTAAAATGGAAAAATCGTCCAGAAAGTTATAAGAAAGATTATAGACCTTTACCTTTCAGAGGTACTGCTTTCAATTTAGCATATTTTGAAAATAATCCTAGAGAAAAAACAAAAGCTCATCTTCAAAACATCACTGATTTTGTTACTACTTTTATTGGCAGAAATAGTAGGTTGAAGGTTTATAGAGACGCTAGAAAAAAAATGGACAGTTTGGTGAATATTTATGGAATGAAAATATTATTAGAAGAAAAAACATCCAATGATTTTGTCAATTTAATAGGTGGCAAAATTAATTCCTATAATTTTAGAGAAACTTGGCCAAAAAAAGTAATAAATATCATTAAAAAAGCTGGACTAATAGAGCTTACAAAACAATTAAATAATGGCGAATCTTTTATGATCGCTTGGAATAAATAACAACAAAATGCTTGGATTAAAATTTAAAACGTCGACATCTTGGGTAGTAATCGCCAAAGACAACTTAGAACAAATACTCACAGATCATGCTTTTGCAGAACAAAAAGCATCGGCAAATGCCATTTCGATTATCATTAATTATTCTGAGGAAACTGAGTTGGTGAAAGATATGACAGATATCGCCTTAGAAGAGTTAGAGCATTTCAAAATGGTTCACCAATTAATGATAAAAAGAGGAATGGTATTAGGCAGAGAGCAGCACAACGATTATGCAAAATCTCTACAGAAATTTTTTCCAAAAACAAAAGATAGACAAACAGCTCTAATTCATAGATTATTAGTAGCAGCCTTAATTGAAGCCAGAAGTTGTGAACGTTTTAAAGTGTTTTCTGAAAATATGGAAGATGAAGAACTTTCCGAATTTTATAAAGATTTAATGATCTCTGAAGCAAATCATTATACGCTATTTTTGAGTTACGCTAGAAAATATATGAACAGAAGCATTGTAGATGAAAAATGGAGAAACCTGCTAGAGTTTGAAGCAGAAATAATGAAAACTAGAGGAAATACAGCTAAAGTTCACGGCTAAATAAATATTAATTAAAACAATAATTTTAGTCATGTTTAGTAAAGAAGATTCTGCTGTACTTAGAAAAGAATTTTGGACTAGTTTCGGAAAATCCTTTCCAAGAAAATGGTTGCTTTACAATACCAAGATAAAAGGATTAAATTTTAAGTTTGTTGCTGACAGAAAAAAAGCAATGATTTGTCTAGATATTGAACATTCTGATGAAATTGCAAGTGAAATTATTTATGATCAAATCCTTTCTTTAAAAACTATTTTAATTGAAGAATACTTGCCAGAAGTAATTTTTGATGGCTCCTATGAATTAGAAAATGGTAAAATCATTCGTCGTATTTACATCAATCATACAGAAAAATTTAGCATTTATAACAAAAACACTTGGAGGTCTTGTTATGAATTCTATGTGAAATTCATGCCAAAATTTGAACTTTTCTTTTATGAATATGAAGATGTAATTGACTGTATTTAAAAATATTATAACAATAATTTACTGCTAAGTAGGTAATTTGATTATTGATTGTTACTAGCTCTTAACACTTATAATTATTAGGTCAATTATTAAAATAGTCCAATAGTAATAAATCTAAGATGTTCTAAACCAAATAACAAGACTGATGGGATACAGATTAACAAATACAAAAATCTTGAAATTCTAATATTTAAGATTCCTTTCTGAGTCTATCCATACCAAATATTTCATCTTTTTTAACTAACCAAAGAATTATCGGAACAATAAATACAACAATACCAATTACAAGACCTACTAGTTGATTTAAATTTGTGAACACTTATAATTGTATATTTTCTTTCCTTACTATGGTATTAAATTGGTCAATTGTATACTTTTTAGATGTTAAAGAAGACTTCTTTTGACACTTTAGGTTATAAAATACAATGAACTTGTATATTTGTGCTATGATTCAAAACGATTCTATTATAGCTTTAGCTACACCATCAGGAATAGGTGCCATTTCGGTAATTCGTATCTCAGGAGAAGATGCAATAGATATCCTTTCAAAGTTCTTTACTTCTAAAAGTGGTAAAATATTAAAGAATCAAAAAACACACACAATTCATCTAGGACATATTATAGATAACCTTAGAATTATTGATGAAGTACTAGTATCTATTTTTAAAAATCCACGCTCATATACGGGAGAAAATGTTGTAGAAATATCATGTCATGGTTCTAGTTTTATTCAACAAGAAATCATTCAATTATTTCTTAAGAATGGATGTAGAATGGCTGATAATGGTGAATTTACCATGAGGGCATTCTTGAATGGTAAAATGGATTTAAGTCAGGCAGAAGCTGTAGCAGATGTAATTGCCTCAAATTCATCTGCCTCTCATCAAATGGCTATTCAGCAAATGCGTGGTGGAATTACTACCGAACTAAAAGAACTAAGAGCACAATTATTAGATTTTGCAGCCTTAATAGAATTAGAATTAGATTTTTCTGGTGAAGATGTAGAATTTGCAGACAGAGCAAAATTTAAAGAATTGGTAAGCACTATTACTTCAGTTTTGAAACGTTTGATAGATAGTTTCTCTTTTGGAAATGCTATGAAGAATGGAATTCCTGTTGCAATTATAGGTGAACCTAATGTTGGAAAATCTACCTTATTAAATACCTTATTAAACGAAGAAAAAGCAATTGTATCTGATATAGCAGGAACAACAAGAGATGCTATTGAAGATGAAATCATTATTGATGGTGTTGCATTTAGATTTATAGATACAGCCGGAATTAGAGAAACTAATGATGTTATAGAAAGTATTGGAATTAAAAAAGCCTACGAAAAAGCAGAAAACGCACAATTAATTATCTTTCTGATTGATTCTAATAAGTTTTCTACATCTAAAGAGGTTTTTCAAACAGAAATAGAAACCATTAAAAAGCGATTTCCTAACAAGCGATTATTACTCATTGCTAATAAGATAGATGCTCTTTCAACAATAGAAAAAGAGGAGATTACATCACAAATTGATGAAATACTACTGCTTTCAGCGAAACAAAAAATTGGAATAGATACTCTTCATGAAGAACTTACTTCTTTAGTAAACAAAGGGGCTTTGAGTAATAATGAAACAATCGTAACTAATTCTCGTCATTTTGAAGCACTAAACAACGCGCTAGAAGCAATTATATCTGTTCAAAAAGGTATTAATTTAGAAATCTCTACAGACTTGTTTTCTATTGATATTAGAGAATGCTTAAGACATCTAGGAAATATTACTGGAGAATATGATGTGGACAAAGATATTTTAGGACATATCTTTTCCAATTTTTGTATTGGAAAGTAATTAAGAGTACGTTAAAACTAAGAAGGAGGATATTTATAATAAATCTAATAGCTTTATTAGAATAGATCTTTTCCAATTACTTATGGGTACTATTTCTTTTTGAACAAGAACAGTATTGTCTAGAATATCAATAATATGCTTGGTATTTATAATAAAAGATCGATGAACTTGCATAAACATATTATCGGGTAGTTTATCATTAATTTTTCTTAATGTAGAATGAACTACATAATTTTCTACTTCAGTTTTAATGATTACAAAATCTCCACTAGCTTCAATTACATGAATAGAATCAAATTCAATTTTTATAAGACGTTTGTTTACGTTAACATAAAAAAATTTATTTACCTCAGGCTGTTTAGTTACATCAGTTGGAGAGACTAATTTATTAGTAACTTTAGAAATAGATTTCCTAAACCTAGAGATTTCTATAGGTTTAAGGAGATAGTCTATAATAAAATCATATTCGAACGCTTCAATCGCAAATTTTGGATCGGATGTTGTTAAGATAATATTTATTGGTTTTTTTAGAGTTTTAATAAAATCTAAACCATTAAAACTTGGCATATGATAATCTAAAAAAACAAGATCTACTTCGTATTTATTTAAAAACTTAATAGCTTCTATTGCATTACTAAATTCATTAATAACATTTAAATTTGTTTGGTCACAAAGAGTTTTCAGAATAACTCTGGAGACCTTTTCGTCATCAATAATAATACAATTCATATAGGGGTTATATTATTTTCAAATAATCAGATATTATAACTAATGTTTTGTGAAAAATTTTAGATTTATCTTTAAAATTTAATCTGAGATTATGTTCGTAGGCATTTGCATTTTTATGCCCATTTTCACCCCCCAAAAGTAGTAATTTTATGTTTAAGTCTTTGAACATTATCATTTATTTTTTTTAAATCATTTTTACTAAAACTTTCATAATAGCCTTGTTTCTCCTCAGGAAACTATGTTTTGATTACATCTATAAATATTATTTTAATAGAATCATCTTCTCTTGCCATACTATTTATATAATTTAAGTTAGGTTTTTCCATATTTATTCTTTTATTGTAAAATAAAAAGTAGTTCCAATCCCAACTTCACTTTCTAGCCAAATATCCATTATAAAAATTAACAATTTTTTTCACGATAAATAAACCAATACCTATCGATTTTTCATTGTTATTTAAATGATAAAAAAAATTAAATATTTTATCATGAAACCTCTTGTCGATTCCCATGCCATTGTCTTTGATTGAAAATTGATAAAATGATTTTTTTTCAATAAAATCTAATTCAATTATACCATACTCTTTATTAAAAAAAGGTTATTGCATTGTTAAATAAGTTTAAAAATCGTTGTTGGAATTTTGTTTTTTTACTTTTTATTTTTGGTAATTTTTTAAGGATATTTATTGATAAGTTATTAAGAGGAATACTTCACTTTTTGTATTGGAAAGTAATTAAGAGTACGTTAAAACTAAGAAGGAGGATATTTATAATAAATCTAAACGCTGTATTAGAATAGATTTTTTTGAACGACTTATAGGTACTAATTCTTTTTGAACAAGAACAGTATTGTCTTGAATATCAATAATTTGCTTGGTATTTATAATATAAGAACGATGAACTTGGATAAACATATTATCGGGTAGTTTATCATTAATTTTTATTAATGTAGAATGAACTACATAATTTTCTACTTCAGTTTTAATGATTACGTAATCTCCACTAGCTTCAATTACATGAATAGAATCAATTTCAATTTTTACAAGACGTTTGTTTACGTTAATATAAAAAGCTTTATTTATCTTAGGCTGTTTAGTTACATCAGTTGGAGAGACTAATTTATTAGTAACTTTAGAAATAGATTTCTTAAACCTAGAGATTTCTATAGGTTTAAGGAGATAGTCTATAATAAAATCATATTCGAACGCTTCAATCGCAAATTTTGGATCGGATGTTGTTAAGATAATATTTATTGGTTTTTTTAGAGTTTTAATAAAATCTAAACCATTAAAACTTGGCATATGATAATCTAAAAAAATAAGATCTACTTCGTATTTATTTAAAAACTTAATAGCTTCTATTGCATTACTAAATTCATTAATAACATTTAAATTTGTTTGGTCACAAAGAGTTTTCAGAATAACTCTGGAGATCTTTTCGTCATCAATAATAATACATTTCATATAGGGGTTATATTATTTTCAAATATTCAGATATTATAACTAATGTTTTGTCAAAAATTTCAGATTTATCTTTAGAATTTACTCTGAGATTATGTTCGTAGGCATTTGCATTTTTATAGCCATTCTCAAGTCCTAAAATACTAATTTTATGTTTAAGTCTATGAACATTATCTTTTATTTTTTTAAAATCATTTTTACTAAAACTTTCATAATAGTCTTGTTTCTCCTCAGGAAACTCTGTTTTAATTACGTCTATCAATATTTTTTTAATAGAATCATCTTCTCTTGCCAAACTATTTATATAATTTAAGTTAGGTTTTTCCATATTTATTTTTTTATTGTAAAATAAAAAGTAGTTCCAACCCCAAGTTCACTTTCTAGCCAAATATCTCCATTATAAAAATTAACAATTTTTTTCACGATTGATAAACCAATACCTGTAGATTTTTCATTGTTATTTAAATGATAAAAAATTTTAAATATTTTGTCATGAAACCTCTTGTCGATTCCCATGCCGTTGTCTTTGATTGAAAATTGATAAAATGATTTTTTTTCAATAAAATCTATTTCAATTATACCATACTCTTTATTCAAAAAGGTTATTGCATTGTTAATTAAGTTTAAAAATAGTTGTTGGAATTTTGTTTTTTCACCTTTTATTTTTGGTAATTTTTTAAGGATATTTATTGATAAGTTATTTGGGATAAATAGAATTTTTTTTATGTCTATTAAAAGTAGGTTTAAATCAATTTCTTGAGGATTATCAGTTTTAAATCCGGAACTAGAATACTCTAACACATTAGATATTAGTTGCTCCATTGTTTCTAAAGTAGTTTCAATTAATTCAAAATTTTGAGTAGTTGGTAGATCAAATTGATCTTTATTATCAGTCTTTATCCATGAAACGAGTGCATCAATGCTTCTTAATGGGGTTTTTAGATCATGAGAAACTATATGAGCATATTCTTGTAACTCATTGTTACTATTCTCTAATTCATAAAGTAATTGTTTATTCTGTCCCTCTTTTTCTTCAAGCTTTCTAATACTTAAAGCAGTTTTTAATTGTATGGCAACTATATTTGCAATACTTTCCAAAACCTCAATATTCTTTTGAGAGTAATAATTTTTTTCAGAGTGTTCAGAATCAATAATCCCAATTACTTCTCCATCAATAATTATAGGCACGGTGATTTCTGAGAATCTAATAGCATCATCAACAATATATCTTTTATCTATTGAAGTATCTTTTATTATTTCAGAAACACCTGTTTTCACAACACTTCCTACGACCCCTTCGCCAATTGGAATAATTAATTTATTTTTAATTTTTTTTCTTTCATCTAATTTCTGACCATAAACTGCAAGTTGTTCTAATGTCTTTTTTTTATGATCAACAATATATATAACACAATCATTAGAATCAAGATAATTAGCTATTTTATTAACAATTTCCCACGCAATTTGATGAATATCGGTAACACCTAAAATAGACTTAGTCAAATTATTAACCATATCTATAATCAATTTTTTTTCTCTTTCATAGGTAATATCTTCTATCAATGTAAGAAGATATTTGATATTACCCTGAGAATCTCTAACAGCATTTACATCTGATTTTGCCCAAATAATAGAACCGTCACTTTTTCTATAACGATTATTAGATGAAAAACTATCAATATCTCCTCTACTTATTTTTAAAAGATTGTGCTCACTTTCTTCAAAATCTTCAGGAATTAAAAAACTTACTAAAGTTCGTTTAGTAAGTTCTTTTTCTGAGAAACCCAACATATTCTGAAACGTTAAATTAGTTTTTAATATGTTCCCTAATTGAGTTAAAACTATGCCAACTGGAGTATTATTAAAAATAATATCTAATTCTCTTTTTTGTTCTTTAATTAGTTCTGTATTTAGTTTGGCTTGAGTAATATCTAAATGAATTCCTATAGAACCATTAACGACTCCATTTAAATCATAATTGGGTGCACCACTGATTAACCAATGTCTTAATTCCTGTTTTTTATTTCTGACTTGTAATTCAAAAGAATTTGATTTACCATTTAATCGTTTTAGACTTTGCTCTAAAATTATATTTTCATCAGTTGATGAAAGAAAAACCTTTCTCCCGGTTTTACCAATTAATTCCTCTTCTGTATATCCAGACATTTTTAAAAAACTTTGATTGGCCATCAAAATTTCATCATTTAAATCAACCTCAATAAGACCTAAGTTCATATTAGTAATAATGCTACTATATTTCTCTTTTTGAGTTTCTAAAACCTTACTGTATTGTTTCGTAAAAGTAATATCTCTAAAAGTCCAAAGGTGTCCTTTATATTCATCTCCTTTTAATATTGGAACAAAATCTATTTCTAAAGTTCTACCATCTTTCATTAGTAGTTCTTTTCCTAAAACCTGTTTTTTATTTTTTAATATTTTATTTACTTTTGAAGAAAAACTATCGAGATCTTTAAATAAGAGTTTGCGGCTCTTGGAAGCATTAGAGCAATCTAAACCTATGAGGGCTTCTGGTGTTAATCGAATTTTAAATAAATCGCAAAATTTAGTATTTGTTAATACTAATTTTCTGTTTTCATCCTCTAACAAAACACCTGTATATAAATTTTGAATAAGAGAAGAAAGTCTGTTTTCAGACTCTATTAAAAGATCTTCAGCCTCTTTATTATATGTAATATCTCTTATAATACCCTGAGCTGCTATTGGATTGTTATCTTTGTTTACTATAATGGAGGCATTAATTTGAACCCATTTTAAATTCTTATGTTTTGTAATAACTCTAGAAGTGAAATTAGTAAAAGAGCCCTCGTCTTTCAGTTTTTCAAATGATTGATATGAATATTCACTGTCTGAATCGCAAATTAAGTCAGTTACATTAAATAACTCTTTATCAATGTCATAACCAAACATATCAATAGCAACATCATTCATTTTCAATACATTTCCAAACAAATCAATTACTATATATGCATCATTGATATTTTCAAATACACCCTTAAGTTGTGTTGACTTTTCGTTTAAAAGATTTTCTAAACGGAGATTAGTTTTCCTTAATTCTTCAGATAAATAGTATAAATTTTTAGATTTATCATCAAGTATTTTTTCTGCTTCTTTTCTGGCTGCTTTTTCTCTTTTTAAAGCACGTTGAAGTATTTCAATTTTATCTTGACTCATTATCTATTTTTTCAATAATAAACCTTACCTCAGTTCCATCTTCTTTTATTTTTTCTAATAAAATATAAGCTTTCGAATTAAAATACTCAAAAGTTTTATTCATTAACCCAAGACCAAAATGATGCATAGACCTACTAGATTTATAAATCATAATTAATGAGTTATTTGTTTTTTCTATTACTAAAAAAGTAGGCAATTCAGCATCTTGATAAATTTTTCTAACCTCTATATGAATATGATGTTCTATGGATGATAACATCTCTATTGGATCATTATAAGCAGACAGTAAATCCTTATAACTTGTTTCAATAACACTAAAAAAATGTTCACCGTAAATTAATAATAAATTATCAATTGAAATACCAGTGTGATCTCTTAAATTTTCAAGTAATTGTAACATTTCAGAAAAACTATAAGTACCAATTGAGGTATAAATACCCTGTGATTCTAACTTAGATTGATAAATAATTTTATCAACTACTTCTAACCCGTACCTTTCTTCAACAAGTTCTAAGAATTCTGTAAAAACTATCCCTTTCATAATAAATCACCTATCAACTCATTATGCGACCAATAGGTTAACATTGATGTAATCTTAGCAACATAATCATCATATTTTAAAGGCTTTAGTATATAGCCCGAAATCCCTAACTTATAACATTCTAAAAGGTCATTTTGATAGTTTGATGTTGTTAAAATAATTGTTGGAATATGATTTAATTTTTCATTTTTTTTTAAAATAGAAAGGAACTCTATACCACCAATTTTTGGCATATTTAAGTCCAATAAAATAATATCAGGAATTGTGTTTTTTGCTTTTAAGTAGAGTAAAGCTTCTTCTCCATTTCTTACTTCAACTAATTTATAATTATTATTTAGTGTAGTAATTGTTCTTCTAATTTTCATTATTTCAATCACATTATCTTCAACTAATAATATGCTTAAAAAATTTTTCATGGTTATAAATTTTAGGGAAATTTATGTGAAAATGATTCTTTTCTTTATTGAAAAAAGAATTTAAAATTATAGAAAAATAGACTTTAAATATGGTCAGTAAACTAATTTTTTTTAACTTAAAACAAAAGTAATTTTTTTTTGTGATATAAAAAAATTAATTTTTTAAATAGCAAATTAGAAAAAACTGTTTTTTTATATTTGTTATACTTTTTTACCTAAAAAACAAAACTCTAAATAAGATGCTAACAACTACAAATTCCTTTATTTCAAAAGCAACATTACAAAGGGTTGGAAATAAGCTAAGTCAAGAATTAAATCATGTTGCAGACTCAGAAATACCGTTGGTAGAATCTGAAGAAGAATTATTGAAAAAATTCTTTTTAAAATCTATTAAATCTAGCTTAGATTTAATGAAATTCACACATCATATTAATTTGGACTATAATACTGTGTTCGGAAATACTTCAAAATACTTTGATAATGAAATTTCATTTATAGACTATTCTAATAGTGTTTTACATCATTTATATGAAAAATCTAATCATCCACAAATAAAAACTGGTGAATTATTTATTATTCATTTTAAAGAAATTAAATTTCAAGAAATTGTAGTAGATGCTATTGGTATATTTAAAATTGAAAATAAAATAGATTTTTTAAAATTTAACCAACACAATAATGAATTGGATTTTAACATAAATAAAGGTGTTAAATTACAAAAGATTGATAAAGGATGTTTGATTCTTCAAACAGATAGATCTGACGGTTATAGAGTTTTTTCCATAGATAACAATAGTTATGATGCTAATTATTGGAAAAAATCATTTTTAGACATAGAAGAAGTAATGAATGACTCATATCAGACAAAACATCATTTAAGTATGTTGTCTACTTTTTCTAATACTATGAAAGATGAAAAAAACACCTACAAGCAAAAAGAATTCATTAGTCAAGGAATTAAATTATTTAATGAAAATGAAGTAATTACAAAAGACCTTATAGAACAAGAATTGTTGAGCCCATTTGACGTAGTTGATTCTTATTCGAAATTTAAGTCACAATACAATAAAGAAAATAATTTAGATTTAGAAGAAAATTTTAATGTATCTACTTCAACTCTAAAAAAAGAGAAAAAAAAGATTAAAAGTCAAATTAACTTAGATACCAAAATCCAAATAAAATTAGATATCAGTGATGGAGACAGCTTAAAAGAAAATATTGAAAAAGGGTTTGATGAAGAAAGAAAAATGCACTTTTATAAAGTTTTTTTTAACGAAGAAACCTAATAGCTATTAACTATTTAAAAACGTTTTTAATTCTTTATAATTAGCAATCTTAATAGCCACTTTTTCTTTATTAATTACTTTTTTTATTTGTGATGGAATTTCTACACTTATTGGGAGAGTTGCTTCTACAACCTCCAAAAACTTTACAGGATGTGCTGTTTCTAAAAAAATTCCAAATTCATCTTCATGCAAACTATGTTTTTTTAATCCTAAATATCCAATAGCACCGTGAGGTTCAGAAATATAATTAAACTTATTATAAATATCCTTCATCATTTCTTTTGTTTCATCATCTGAAAAACTAAAGGATGAAAAAGACGCTTTTAATTGAGTTAAATTATTTTGAAATAATTCTTGAATTCGGATAAAATTACTAGGGTTACCAACATCCATAGCATTAGAGATTGTAGCTTTAGATGGTTTTGGTGAATAGATTCCATTTACTAAATATTGAGGAACAGTATCGTTAATATTAGTAGAGGCTATAAAATGTTTTACAGGTAATCCTAGTTTCTGTGCTAGTAGGCCAGCACAAATATTTCCAAAATTACCACTAGGAACAGAAAAAACAATGTCTTTATGCTCAGCCGAAACTTGTTTATAGGCAAAGAAAAAATAAAACATTTGAGGCAACCATCTTGCAATGTTAATTGAATTTGCAGATGTTAATTTTCTTGAAATCTCTTGATCTAGAAAAGCAGATTTCACCATTTCTTGACAATCGTCAAAAACACCATCAACCTCAAGAGCTGTAATATTATTTCCTAAAGTAGTTAATTGTTTTTCTTGGATATCACTTACTTTTCCACTAGGATAAAGAATAACAACCTGAATGCCTTTTGCATTTAAGAAACCACTTGCCACAGCACCACCAGTATCTCCAGAGGTTGCAACTAATACTGTAATATCTTCTTTATTATCTTGATTAAAGTATTCTAAACACTGAGACATAAACCGAGCCCCTACATCTTTAAAAGCCATTGTTGGCCCATGGTATAGTTCTAAAGAACCAATATTTTTTTCAATTGTCACAACTGGAAAATCAAATGAAATTGTTTTTTTAATAATTTCTTTGAGCTTTTCAGTTGGAATCTCATCCCCTATGAATTGTTTAATTACTTCAAAAGCAACTTCTTCATTAGAATACTCAGAAATATGATCGATGAAATCTTGGGAAATCGGAGTGATACTCTCAGGATAATACAAACCTCTGTCTGGAGCAATTCCGTTAACAACGGCCTGTTTAAAAGATGCTATTGGTGATGACTGATTTAAACTAAAGTAGTTCATATTTTAATTATTGGTTGTGACTTTTTTGATCTCTGTCACTATATTTTTAATTACAATTTGGTCATTGAGGCTATCGAAATGACTTTTATTTATTCTCCTCCAAAACCCTAATTCCTTGTTGATTAATTTTTGAAACATGGATATCATACTCAATATGAGTTTTATCATATATTTCAGACATTACTCCTCCTACTTTAGTGGCAATATCGTTACCTCTACACAATGCAAATATTGAAGGACCAGAACCAGAAATACCAGCACCCAGTGCACCTGCGTTTAAGGCACTTTTTTTTACTTGATTAAATTCTGGTATTAAAACTGATCGATTAGGCTCTATAATTTCATCGTGTAAAGACCTACTAATTAAGTCATAATTACTAGTATATAAACCACTAATTAAACCCCCAAAATTCCCCATTTGCTTCACCATTTTATTAAGTGGTACCTGATTTTTTAAAACAGCACGTGATGCTGAAGTTTTAAGTTCTATCTGAGGATGAATAATGGTAACATATAATTCTGTAGGGGCGTCAATTTTAAGAACCTCCAAAGGTTCATAACTTCTAACCAATGTAAAACCACCAAGTAAAGCAGGAGAAACATTGTCTGCATGTGCAGAACCACTTGCTAATTTTTCACCTTGCATTGCAAATAAAATTAGCTCCTCTGCCGAAAATGGCTTCCCTAGTAACTCATTGATAGCAAAAACTGCACCTGCAGCACTTGCTGCACTACTGCCAATACCACTTCCGGGCTTAATATTTTTATAAATTTCTATTTCAAAACCAACCGTTGTTTCAATGTTATCAAGTAAGGCCAGCGCGGCAACTCCTGCAACATTATTTTTTGTTTCAAATGGCAAATCCTGGCCAATGATATGGGTAATTTTAACTCCTTTCTCAGCTACTTCTCTCACAACCATTTCATCACCAACGGTATCTAGGCAAAGTCCTAAAATATCAAATCCACAAGAAATGTTAGCAACTGTTGCTGGCGAAAAGATTTTGATTTCTCTCATTACATCATTTTTTCATTAATTTATTGCATTCCAATGGTTATATATTTCCTGTTCTTATAACATCTGCAAAGATACCAGAAGCAGTTACATCTGCTCCTGCTCCGGCTCCTTTAATAATTAAAGGTTGTTCTGGATATCTATCTGTAAAGAATAATACAATATTATCACTTCCTTCTAAATTATAAAATGAATGAGATGAACTTATATGCTGCAATCCAACAGATGCCTTCCCATTTTCAAACTCTGCAACATATTTTAAACGACAATTTTGATTATTGGCCTCTAATAATAGTTGTTGAAAGTGATGTTCATTTTTATCTAATGAGGCATAAAAATCAGCATTTGTTTTAGTAGCTAGGCTTTCTTTGGATAAGAATGAATTATTTACTATATCTTCTAATTCTATTTCATAACCACTTTCTCTTGCCAAAATTAGTATTTTTCTAGCAACATCTATTCCACTCAAGTCAATTTTTGGATCTGGCTCAGTAAAGCCCTCTTTTTCAGCTTGTGCTACTATTGAGCAAAAAGTTGTTGATGAATTAAATTTATTAAACACAAAATTTAAACTTCCTGAAAGAACTGCTTGAATTTTATGAACTCTATCTCCAGAAGCTATTAAGTTTTTTAAAGTATCTATAA
>Ga0209712_10001449_pt1 | contig 20269 bp, 18 predicted proteins | sample ArcOceMetagenome_FD_187443 | JGI IMG/M metagenome (GOLD analysis project Ga0209712, IMG submission 187443) | Marine eukaryotic phytoplankton communities from Arctic Ocean - Arctic Ocean - Greenland ARC118M Metagenome (SPAdes) (version 2) | ecosystem: Environmental > Aquatic > Marine > Oceanic...
AATGCGAATGATAATGCTGCAAACGACTACAGCAATCACGATCACGACACCCTCTCTGTCGCTTCTGGATTGTTCTCTTTGAAAATGAATAGCAAATCTGTCAATATCGATCACTATAGAGCTCATAGCCACCAAGATGCAAGCAACAGCAATACTAGCAATATCAGCAATACTAGCAATTGCGATAACAATCTAGGAAAGCAACACACGCATGAAATCACAAGTGAAACCAGCACTCGCGAAAAACTTCACCAGCACCAGGGTCCATCCATTGTGAAGAAGAAGAATGCTGATTCATCATTTTCTCGTCCCCACACACAAAACATTGCCGCTACCCCCAGAAGGAAATCTTCCCATTCCCACGTCACTATGGATACATGTACGCGCAGAGATATCACCACTCCTGCGAATGTCAATGTTGATGTTGGCCATGGACATACTAGTACGAGTACGAGTAATACATCCACACCTGGCAGTGTCCCTCTCAAAAAGCGCCGTGTGGTGGGATATGGAGACGATCACGTCCCTTCTTTCATGAAGATGGAACAATTCCGTTCTCCAATTCGTTCACATTCAGGATCAACATCATCATCAACAGCAGTATCGGCGAAAGAATCAATTGCGACACCTCCTATTCGACCAAGAACGCTCGCTCTCCCTTCCGACAATGAGAACGTCAACAGCCTTCATAAATTCGTACGCTCATCCCTCCTTGAAGTATTCCAAGTAAACACAATCAAAATCGCAACCAAACAATCGAAATCCAAATCGAATCAGCAATCCAATTCCAATTCCAATCTCTTTCCAGGAAGAGTAGGTCTCTGCTGCGTTTATTGCAAAAACATTCCAAAGAATAAACAGTTTACTCATGCAAGAATCTTTCCAAAGAATGTACAAGGAATGTATCGTGCCGTGTGTGGATTTCAAAGAATTCATTTCAAGAATTGTGCAAGTGTTCCACAAAATGTCAAGAATCATTACGAGTTTCTCAAAAGTAGTGATAAGACGAGGGGCAAGACTAAATATTGGGAAACGTCTTGTGAATTGCTTGGGTTGGTGAATGTGAATGCCAATGCCAATGCGAATGATGTATCTGTATTACGCGAGGAAGGAAATGGAAATGGAAAGGTGGGCATTGTCTTTTCTTCTTCTTTGTCGTCTGTATGAGCGTCGTGCTGGGGGCACGTGTACATATCATTCGCTGACAAGGTTGGGGGTTGTGCGTTGTTTGACAAGTGGTGTTATTTGAAAGGGAATAGAACAGATCACCAGCATGGAATTCGAGGCAACGCAAGACAAGGCAATCCACACGCCATACGCCATACAACTAGCAGGGGATATTTTTAGAATTTACTGTAGTCTACTAAAAAGTATAATATTGAACAATTTTCGAATTTCACATTTTAGGTGTTCTAGTGACAGTTTTGCACTTGCAAATGGGTTCGAAGAGAGGCAACGAAAGCAGGAGAATAGGATGCCACATAATCCCTAATAACTAAGGAATTCCATGGACCACAAAGTGATGTGGAAGCCACAAGAAGGCGTTGAACAAAGTTGGACTGAGAAAGTATCGATAATAACAATGTAAGCTACGCTACCAACTTTCCCATTTTCGTTTTCAGGATCAGGTGAAGGAAACTACCAAACAGAGCTCTGAAATTGAGTTTTTAAAATCCCATCATCCCACCGGGCGAGGCGATTGGATCAATATAGCAGATTCAATCACAACTCGTAGATACCGCAATCTCAATTAGTACTAAAGCATAGTTTTTCCGTCACACTACAAGTTCAAAAGTAGCGTTGTTGTACCAAATTTGAAAACCTTATATCCAAATCGACAGGGATAGTGCCAACTCTGGCACCACATCAAAAAATACGATGGTATGAAATTCACACGTCCACACAAAAGGTAGACTATCGATAGCAGAAGAGTAATCTAAAAGATATAAATGCGCAGCAAGATAGCATATACACTGACACGGACGTCGCTTGTAGAGTTACCATCAAGTATCTTGTCAAAGCGATGTTATCATTCGAATTCATCATGGAAGAATTCTTTCAGAAAAAACAAATCTGTTGACACCAAAAATAGTACTACTACTTCAACAATTACTAGTATCTTTGCTGTGACAATCGCAGCTACCATCGTAGCCATATCTTCTCCTTGTCTCTTGGATTCACATGCGAATACAGAAGCTAATTGTGATAACTCACAGATGGAAGAGGAGGGAGAGGAGCAAGAAGTGTCAGCCGTACCATGCAATTTATCCTGGGTAACAGAAACTGCATCGACAAAAGCCGAATGTGGAGTTCATGAAAGTAGATTAGAAAACATTCACATTCACATGCACAGATCTAAGAAACAAAGCAACAGCAACAGCAACGTAACAAACTCTGTCACGCAAAAAACAGAATCTCCATTCTACCCAGCAAAATCTAAATACTTTTCGATTCGTCTCTCTTCCACCACCGAACCACATTCAACAAACAACGATGCTGCGACCCTGGTACACAGATCCGATCCAATACTCCACAACAGTATTGTTGTACTACCAAATCTTATGTCATTGGAAGAATGTAAATTGATTGTGCAAGATGCAGAAAGAATCCTCGATGAAAACAAAAGAAAAAATATCAAGGGGTGTAAAACCGAGAGTTGGACTATATACTCACGTTTCAATGCACAGAGTCAACAAATCATGGATAGGGTACTTGGCAAAGATGTGATTTCTTTCCTTCAACTTCGAATGCCGACAATTGCCAACAAGATATTAAAGCATGACAATTGTAATAACGAAAACAACAAAAACAAATGCATTACAAGTAGAAGGACAAGTACAAGTACAAGTACAAGTACAAAAGAATTAATGTCTTTTTATTGGGATGATCCAGTCGTTATCAAATATGTAGAGGGGAATAAACTCGCTCCGCATGAAGATATGAGAGAGTTAACCGTTGTCATTCCTTTGAATCCCTTGGATGATTTCCCTCTTGGTGGTGAGAGTGGGGGTACAAGGTTTTGGCTCGGAGGTACTACTCCCGAGAATGCCGATAGTACTGGAGGTGTATCAGTGAAGCCATCGGCAGGATCGGGGATATTGTTCAACGGAGAGATCACACATTCTGGTAACCCAGTCTATAGTGATACAAGATTTGTACTCATGTCAAGCATAACTCTTGATGATGATGTGCATGATGCTGATGATGATGATGATGACGAGTTGGAAGAGGGATGAAAATGAAAATGACAGGAAGATACATGGAAAACGAAGTCGAAGTCTACAGAGTGTCAAAAAGAAATTATCTCGTCTATCGGATCATCGACAAACTATCTCTACAGAACGTATCACACACTTTGCATCGTTTAGACACATGAAAGACCGGGTGTCGCTATGGAATAACGTTGCTATGAAGAATAGTAGAGCATGTAACAAGTAAAATGCATCGGGGAAATATTGACCTTTGCAAATGTTACATTCTCAATTCCTAGCAAGATCGCGCTATCGACATATAGACCCTTCATTCATAGTTTTACTACCACCTTGCGCAGAATGTTTGCCGAGAAACGAGTGATTCCATCATAGTTCTGAAATCTTGATTACTTTCCAGTGTATTCAAGAGATTACATCTCTCTTCATTTTGAGATTGAGATTCCTTCAACAGCTGGCTCAGTCGTTCGACCTCATTATGTTTCTGACGCAGCTGCTCTTCCATGCCTAGGGTTGCATTGTAACATGTATCTTTATGACCTGCTGATCTCAATGTTTCTAATTGTCTCGACTTCTCCTCCAATAGATCGAAAAGGTCAGAACGAGAATAGAGTCCTGACACTCTCCCGTAGGAAATAAAATGTTTCCAATTTCGAAAAAATCGAAGCAGCAATCGGCCTTCACGAAGGCGTTTGTGAGCATACAAAAAACGCCCCCTGTCACGCAGAATGTCACGCTTGTAGGCCGCCCACTGCCTCCACTTTTGGAATCGACCTCTCGCAATTGTCTGACGATAGTTGGTCCACTGCCCAATCACACGGACTCTTATCGGTTTGTTAACTTTAGCTTGGAATAACCATGCTGTAAAACAGTCAGTGGCAATTTGGGTAAGAAATGCTCTTCGTTTCTGTGCAGCAATCGAGTATGTCCTTGCTAACCTATGCCAACTCTTGAGCACCATTATAGGAAGACTCTTTTTAGCAAAGATGTCCACCTTGGCATGACTTGCAAGTTGTGTTAAACTGACATTTCTCCATCCCTCAAAAGGCAGCTTCAAATATCGTGTCTTCGCATAATCACGAGCCTTTTTATTTCCAATGTTAGCCTCGATCATCAATTCTTTCATGACCACGAATGGACCCGAAAGATATCTTTTCCGATCCCATTTGTGCAACTCATTATGAAATATCCTTCTCAGTTCAATTTGCAGCATATCCATTGTTATTATTCCATGGCTTTGACTTTTCTCTGCAAGCTTTTTCATTAGTACACCACGGGCTTGATCAAGAGCATTCTGTCTTCGTTGCAATATATTTTTCTTGGAATTTGCCCCAATTGCCACTGCCGATAGCACAGCTAGAATCCCTTTCTTTTTCGATTTGAAATACTCAGTACTCTCTACTTTGTTATGGAGAAGGTTCCTCTTGTGAAAGAGGGTGGCTTCCTTCCATGCAAGAAAACAGCGTCGGATTACTCGTGCATTTTTCTCGTCAAGGAAAGAATTAGCTTTCAAGTTTTCATTTCTTACACGTTCGCACACATACTGGATATCAAGGTCATAATCCTGATATCGCACATTTGGTATTGAAGGAAGAATTGATGAATGAGAAAGAAGATACAGAGGGACTTGCTCACTGGAATTCGACTGTGAGATAATACAACCGAATCACTTACCAAATGATTTTCCGCACAATCATTTTGACTAGAGGTTTCAAGGATATCCCGTAATTCTCCTATGACATTCTGTATTCCTGTAGTCTCCTCAATGCCAGGTTTATCTCTGACAATTTCATTGACCAATAATGTGTTTGTCTGGCATGCTTTATCATGACTGTTCGGGCGATTGTAGGACAATGTTGTACGTTGTTGGAAGCTTCGTCTTTCATGCCTTGCTACAGATGTTTCATGGTATTTCTTTCGACAAGACCCCGCCAGAGAAAGATTATGTTTCTTTGGAACTTCGTGATGGGCAGTGGAGTGTGCCAATGGCAAGACTAAAGGAACCCTGTTCCTTCTTGGTTTTTTATTGCTCTCCATCTTGTGAAATGGCGCCTTGTAATTGGATTCACTAGTTCAAAATAATCTAGTTTGAATCCAATTACTCAAGTTCCAAAGGGCGAGGTTACAAATCAAATCATTGGCTCTCCACACGATTGCGGAAACAACGCAATATCAGCTTCCCAGGTGCTCGGTGGGTATGCAGCTAGGAGAAGAGCTTTCAATAGTGAATAGGATATTATTTATATCTCCCAGCCAGCCAGCACTCTTCTTTCTTGGCATTTTAAATGGTCTTGACCCTCTCGGGAAACTCAGAAAACGCCGGAAACATTATTCGGATTTTCTTCCCAATGCTGATAATGCGTGTTGAGTGTCGAGTGTTGGTTTTGCCTGGCTAGTTGCAAGATACCAGTAGCGCTAGCAGTGAACGATCATCCAGTTTCTTCCAACCGCTTCAAAGCCTCGAATTGACCTTACAGTAGTTCGATTCAATCGAAGTGATATGTGAAGGTACCGAGATGCCGAAGATGCTATAAAATCGAGGGCAGAAAGGCGAAATTTCATCACAGTGCACGTAACAAATTTCAATAAACTGTCTATCGTTCCAAAACGTCAATCGTTATTATTCATGTTCCATTTATGTAATGCGTAGCTATCACTAATGTATCCTTGATCTGACACACTAGTGTACCTTTTGATGTGTACACGCCTCTTCTTCCAATCAGATCAGATCAGATCAGATCAGATCAGATCAGATCAGATCAGATCAAATCAGATCAAATCATTCCTCGGAAGAAAGGGATTCCACTGACGTCTCGACGTGCTTCATACCCTTTGTCACGTTGAAACCCAAATCCAAGTCCAAGTCATTGATAACAGCATAACCTCTCTTCTTCCAACCCTTCTTCAAGACAAAAACGACAGCCCCAACAACCGCCAATATCGCAACTAAAAGCACCTGTGCCTCAAACGACTTTGAAGGTTTCACAACCCATTGACCATTCCCATTCTTCCTCAAATTCTTTCCATGAGAAAGCACCACATCATCATCAATCGGATACCCACCCGTCGTCAAAGTTTCCTCTGACGGAGCAGGAATCTCCTCCACAATACTCCAATCATCCGAAGTCTGGAACAGAATATCAAGACAGCTCCCAAAGACATCTTGCGAAGCAACACTCCTATCTGGAAACTTTGGAATCCACCCCTCCCTCACCCCTCGAAGAAAATCCCATTCTGCAAATATCCCACCTTCCACCTTGAAATTCCAATAAAACCACCCTCTGGACTCACCAGGTTCCACCGCTTCATACGAAACCATTTGCGCCTCTACAAAATTCCTCAAAAAATCCTTCCTTTCCTTGGATAAAACTCGATCCCATTCCTCCGCGACACCATTCTCGGCAATCCCCTCCATGAGAGCTGGAACTTGATCCCCTACCGATTGATCAAAAGTCGCACTCCATTCTGTAAAAATCCGTTGAATCCCCTTGGTCAACCTCCCCTCATCATAACAGCAATCCACCACATCGATATGGTCCCTCTGACAAACGAGTGCGACATGTTGTTTCGGACTTAGATCTCTCGTATGAGCTTCAAACGATTGATAGATGTGACTATCCAAAAACGTTCCATTGTGGATTACGTCATCGGCCCAGAATCCATCATTCCATCTTCCGGAATCAAACATGTCACCAATGTATACGTTGGTGCTGGGGCCTATATTAGTTCGTACGATGTCGAATGCGATATTGTAGAATTGACGGATGATGGAAGTGTTACAGTCTGAGAATGGTTCATTGAGGACTCCGAATCCGGTGATGACGTCGTTGAGTTGATCTTGTGCGATAGCGGATGTTATTTGGTCAAGGATTCTGAGTGTTCGTTGTACATTTGGCGGTAGTTGTGGGCCCATGGAATCCTTTTGCGATTCTGATTCTGATTCGGACTGCTGTTGCTGTTCCTGTGCCTGTTCTTGATCCCAACCATGACAAGTCTTATTCTTTCCCACGTGTCCACTATTATCAAATCCATTTTGGCTTCCAGGAGCGGTATGCAAATCAGGCCAAACCTGCATCCCCTCTTCTCGACACCATTGCACCAATCTCTTGAAATACCTCCATCCACTAGTTGTAGTATTCATATCGATACCACCCTCACCGCCTGAAACATACGGTTCATCCTCGGCAACATCGCCAAGGATCCAATGCCCGAGTGGTACCCTAAGATGCGTGACTCCATTCGCCTTGAGGTCGGCAATATCTTGACGAGTGACAAAGTATTCGTAGTGGATGTCGAGGTATCGTTTGGCAATTTCTTTATCTTGAAATGCGGCAGTGAGTGTCCATTCATCCTCTGGATAATTTGATAAAGGAGGACACTCTGCTCCTGTATAATTGTTTGCAGTACTAGGATTAGTAGTATCAGCAGTATCAGCAGTATCAGCAGTATCAGCATCATTGATGAATTTGTGGATGGGACTGGAGGAAGGTGGTGCATCAATTTGATTTTCATAGAAGCGAAAATCTCCTTTTAAATGACATTCTGTGAGGGCGAAGAAGTAGGGAGTGATGTACCTCTCAAGTACCAACCATCCTCCAATGTTCACGCCGCGGATCCATTCCTTTGAATTAGAGTTGGAGATAGAGTTAGGATTTGAATCTTTCATTGTGGTATGAGCAAATCTCCTGGATTTTACCATTCAATGATAAAATGAAAGGAAGAATTGAAACGAAACTGAAAGATACAGGATACAGTGTTGTTATGTATCGATACTGTACAAGAATTGGTTAGTCGGAGTACACGAACACGTCTTATGGTCGTGTCGTAAAGAAGAAAAAAGGGTTCGTTTTCTGATGCGTGGTGGTGGCGCGGTCGGTATTATTCTTGCTGGCGTCGCATGACGTCATTTTCTCATTTTCGTTTTGACATTTTTTCGGAATTGGAATTTCTAATATGAATAGTCCGCTTGTGTAATGTGATGTGTAATAAGCAATCACTCCAAGAGGCGAAACAATGGCTGGTCCGCTATTTGGAATAGTAATATATAATATCTATTTGAATATCGTCAAACAAAGAACCAATAGATTCTAAATGCTAACATCAGCGGCCCTTGACATTTTCATTGATAAAAATACAAGAAGTATTGGCATAGATCCAAAGTTTCCTTTTTACTGTCTTTAATGTAGTAAGAGGTCCGTGTTTGATTGTTGGTTCAGTGTACTTGCAACTTACTCCACTGCATTTCGCGGAATAAAGTTATATCAATGTGAGCAAATGTGTACAAACTTCTTCTCCAGGCTCTGGGATTATATTTATAGAAACAAGACACCCAGAACAAATCTCATTTATCACCAACTTCACAGACTAATCAAAAATATCTGGTGACCATTCTGATGAGATGTATCTCTGCCTTATCGATATTTGAAGACGGCCCTCACCACTCATCAATGCAACCCCAGGAAGCAGTGATCAAATGCACACCCAACAGTACAATAATACACGGCGAAGCTCAACTTGAAACTTCTCTCCTCGTTTACATATCTCGCTTCGCGGAACCTTTGTTGAAACTGAAATTTCTTCTTGCATTTTACAGTGCGTACATTTCATCACAATTAGCAACAATTAACCCTTGGCAGTGACATGTTGGTGACTTCTTTGTTGGAAGTAGTATCGTCCTTGAATATCTCGTCGCGGTGATTTGTTCTCTTCGGTCCAGCCGCTTCTTCATTTCATACGTAGAAACAGCTGTATTCGTATCATTTGCTTCGTCTCCAGTATTTCCCAAAACAATAAAGGTTGGAGTGAGTACTGCTTCATTGAACCATATTTCTTGCTGTATTATTCATCTTGTGTCTCTTCTTTATCATTCGCGTCACCCTCGGCCTCCTTGCCAGCAACAAAATTGTCTTTGTCAACATCGTCTACTTCCACATGTAATTTACAGAGTCTTCTTCTTCTGCCGGGACTACTCGTACATACACTGAATATTTAGCATCAGGGCCTTCATCCTAATATTCAGAAAGTTCGTCGCCTCCATCAACGGTCAACGGCCTCTTCTTCCAGCACCTGCAGTTCTTCTCTACCGCTGCTCACTTCAGCAAGTTCCTTGTCGACAAGAAGAAAGTCTTCCTCGAAATGCATCATACATTGTCGAATCCTACGACAGCATCAATTGGATATTCTTCATTTACGGCAGATTTGATGTCATAATCCTCGTATCCAACTTCCTCGTCGCTGCCATTAACAATATCTTCTCATTCTATGACCTGCGAGCATACAACGGACAGCACACACTTTGTGCTTTACTGCTTCCCTTTAGTTTCTTCGTAAAACCTGTTAAACAGTTTTTACCTGCTGTCGTCTGAATTGGGTAACAGAAGATAGTTCATAACAACAACAGCAGTGCATATCCTGATAGTTTATTTGTGAAAGAGCAATTTTGATGAAATTCTCATACTACTACTATTTCATACGTGTACAGTACTGGCATCAATCACGCTCTCATTCAATAAGCATGACACACTTTTATTATTTCCTCTTGCTCGGTATGGCTTCACAGAGAAGCGTCTTTCGTCTTTCCTATTTTCTTGTGCTGCATAACCGTATTTCATGTAGTAATAGACGTAGTGGACATCAGTGAGCAGTAGCCAGCAGTGCGTGAGGGCGTGAGCAGTAGTGAGCAGTGAGGTTTTTTGAACGAAAATTGAGGAAAATCAACCAAAACTTCTGATTTCAGGAAACTGAACTGACCGAAGTGAACCGGAAATGAAGTCTCAGAAATACAAGCGAGTCCCAGATGGGCTTTGCAAAGGTGTTGGGTTGGGATATTCGTGTAAAGTTGCTAGTAAAGCTAAATACGTCATTGAAAATATCCGGTAAACCGGAAATATTCTCAAAATCCAAGTCGAGTCCCAGGAAGCCCTGCAACCAAGTTGGGTTGGGAGAATTCAAAAAACTCGTGTAAAGTTGCAAGTAAAGCTAAATAGGTCATTGAAAATATCCGGTAAACCGGAAATATGCTCAAGCACACAGATCGAGTCCCAGGAAGCCCTGCAACCAAGTTGGGTTGGGAATGGAATGATGGTGCAAGACTGGCGTAGAAGATAAATCCTCCTACATCATCCTACATCATCCTACATCGATCCTACTGTACCGATGATCCTACCTTATTGCTGTTGTATGAAAGGCAAAAGTACAGACAGTATCGGTATTCGGTATGTACTTCCTGGTATCACTGTATCTATATGATACCACCCTACGTACGTTGATCGCCATAGTGTATCTCATTTTGAATATCAATTATCGCAGTCATTGGGATCAGAGAAAGACTGGAAGTGCGGAAACCAGCATCATACTAATCTTGGCATCCTCGGTGGTTGGGTCATAGTACTACAAATATTTCGAATGCAGAGGAGAAGATTCTTCAAGTCGATTGCAATATATCAATTCAAAGCTTGAAGCTCTTCATCTGTGATTCACTTCACAAGATTCTTTTCACAGCAGCGTCAAGGAATATTGAATATACCTATCGAGAACATACTAATGATTTGGGTGCTGATCATTGTACAAGTAAAGGGGGGTCGGATTCACAGTAGACAAGATTGGTAGATACATGATGCAGATCATGCTGAAGCAGAAGAGCTATTGCGAGTTGCGAGAGAATAAATATTTTGAAGTACCGTAGAGGAAAACATTAGCCTCGGCAAGGAATGAAAAAGAAGGAATGGGTATCACAGATATGATTCTCGAACCCAGATATGATGCGACAGTGATGTTATGAACAATGCTATGAACAACTCTTTTCTTTCGACGGAGAAACGAGTGATATTATAAAAACTGAAGAATGAGAAGAAGTATCATTGGTAATGCAGCATCCGGAGGTTGGAGTGGGTTCGCCTTTCCTCAATCGAAACAGCCAATTGGTGCGAACAAGGGTTTAAACATGAGATCGTCCTCCAGAGTTTCACTGGAAATAGATGGTAACAACAGCACACTCGACAGCAGGATGGCGGTGGTACCATGCAGCAGGATTTTATTTTGGAGGGGTGATATACAGTACTGCAGATGACGGGCAATGTTTAATTTACAATGCTGGTAGAGATAGTACCAATGGAAGTCGCTGTCCGTATCATGTTGCCCAGTGTGAGAAGGCGAACTGCGATGCTTATTATCCACCGCAACACCAGACGTGGGTGAGAATTTGTAAATCTGAACGTCTTCTGTACGATGGGCGTCTTTCTACAGCAACACCTCAGCTTTGTCACTCACTCACTCACTCTACAGTTACGTGTAGTAGCTCTACAAGTCTACAAGTAGTAATCTTACTTGAACCATCATTTGTGCTGCATTGCAGTAGACCTAGTGCACCAGTCAACCATTCCAGTCATTCATTTCCAATTCTACAAGTTCCAAATTTTAGCCATTTTAGACCTATCCGCATTGGTAAAAAAGAGCTTTCTTCAAATTCCAAAAATGAAATTGGTATCAGTAACAAACATCACAGAGCAATAGACATTTGAATTTCGATCCTTTGTGATTTAGTACGATATACAACGTTAATTGCTTTCAACCGTGAAGTATATGTTTCTATAAAACTTTAGTACTGCACCCATCCCATGCTTCCACCATCGATTATTATTGCCATCATTATTTATGATAGTTCTTCTCACCATATCGATGGGTAGTAAGGGGATAAGCACCAGGAGACATATAAATTGATACACACAAAAGTGCATATCTCGATATCAATATATAAATTTTTACCACACGGAATGCGATTGTATGCGCCAAATTCAGCGATGTTTGCATGGTCTGAGTATGCACTATCTGAAAAGTGCCCCCTGCTCATTCTAATTTTCGAAACAAGGATTTCTTTTCAAGTTGCGATATATTCTTCATCATCGTCATTGGGACCATCTGCAGAATCTTCATCGGAATTGTGTTCGGAATCGTCGTCGTCACTTTCAAATAAACGATTGGCGATCTCGTCCAGTCTTGCTGCCTCACGCCTTTCCATCTCTCTGCAAACTCTTTTGCTCTCCTCCATCGCATCTTGAAGCTCCTCAATAGAATAACGCGAGGGGTCAAAAGCAGGGCTTCCAGGTGAAAATGACACCATTCTTCGATCCGACTGATTGTGATTAGTTTGCTTCTTACGCTTCGTGATTTCGCATTGAACGATACTTACGCTCGTTGTCACTGTCTTCTGTACACCCTCGTCATTTTGATATGGAACGGCCGAGGTTTCATCGCCACTGGGTAAGCATTCGACATCTTCCTTGCTTACCGTCCCTCCAGCACCTCCAGCAGGGTCGCATTTAGAATCCTTCTCGAAAGATTTGGTCATAGTTGTTGTCCATTTGAAGCCAATTGCCTCGAGACGGTGAATTCTATCTTCAGTAAGTTTCATTTTCCCTTTTCCCTTGTATCCACTCCTTGTTTTCCTGCTCCAGGCACCGAGAGATGTGTATTCTTTCGATCTACTGCTAACATAACAATGACCATGTTTTTCCTTGAACCTCTTCAACTCCTCGATGCGTTCGTCAAAAGAGTTTTTAGACCTATCGTTAGCTGATGGAAGAGTCCATTTGAAACCAATCGCCTCGAGGCGGCGAATTCTATCTTCATTCATTTTTGTTTTCCCTTTTCCCTTGTATCCACTCCTCATGTTATTGCTCCAGCCGCCGAGAGATGTGTATTCTTTTGATTTTTGGCTAATATCGCAATGGCCATGTTTCTCCTTGAACCTTTTCAACTCCTCGATGCGTTCATCAAACGAAATTTTCTGCTTTCCTTTTGGTTTCGTCACTTCGATAGGTGGTGGTACAGCAGATTGGACTCCCGCCAGACCATTAGTGATAGCTACTACTGTACTTGCATTGACTGCCTGCTCTACGGAGGCTTCCACCAGCTGTTCTGCCTTTGAACCATTGACATCTAAATAGTCATCACATGAACAATCTGATGTTGAAACAGTGTATCCTCCGTTGTTACTAGTACATTGCTGGTCTACAACTGCTGTGTTTTTCGTCTGAGCGTTCCGAAGAGTCCATTTGAAACCAATCGCCTCGAGACGGCGAATTCTATCTTCAGTAAGTTTCATACTTTCTTTCCTATTATATGCATACCTCATGTTACTGCTCCAGCCGCCGAGAGATGTGTATTCTTTTGAAGACTTAGAGTTGCTAACATCACAATGGCCATGTTTCTCCTTGAACCTTTTCAACTCCTCGATGCGTTCATCAAACGAAATTCGCTTTGTTTTCATAAGAGATGGTGGCACAGGCTCAGCAGCTTGAACTCCCACCAAACAGTTGGGCTTTTGTTCCGCTTCTTTTCTAGCAGCGTGGGCCAATGCAGAAAGCGGCGGGAGACTGACAATTCTCTTGATTCGCAATAACTTTTGAACATTATTATTTTTCTGCAAGTACTGTACCAAACGATCGGCGGAGGTAAGGCTCTGAAGCTCGACTTTATCAACAGAAATGAGCCAATCTCCTATCTGTACCTTTCCCAATAATTGAGAAGATGCAATGATTTCGATAACTTTGAAACCGATTTCGTCCAATTTTACGTTCACGCCTAGCGAGCCTGGAAGCGCTTCAACTAAAAAGATGACGGAAACCTTTTTCTTGGGCGACGGAGTTATAACCAGCGTTTCAATATTTGTGTTCACAGCTGGTGGTGAGTTCGAAATGCGGTTGCTATAATCGCCGTGAAAGTGCGTAGTACACGTATTCGTATTGCCGGCGTTACTACTACTTTTTTGATAAGCATCAGATATGCCATCAACCCTGTATCTTTTGATTGGCGGCTGTGAATATTAGTAGTACTACTACTGGTGCTACTACTACTAGCGGCGGCATTGCTAGCTGGTGTGCTGCGACGGTTGTTGGATCAAAACGAGCCCAGTCATCTGGTCTCTTCCTTTTGTTGCTGTGAGCAAGCAACTCTGCGTAATTCATGACACGTTTTTAGTGGTTTGATGCAAGTTTGATGGTACAAAGGTGATTCGTCGCCAAGTTGAAAGTGAGAAGTGAAGAGGTGAGAGCTTACCTTGCCTTTTTCGGCAAAGAAAAACGCTGGAAAAATGAAAGCTTTTGATCTTGGAAAGAGACTTTTAGCCACTTTTTAACATCATTGCGCGCTAATTATAGACGAATGTCCAATACAACATGTCTACTGTGCTAGCAGATTCGCGTGTATCATATCAATGTAGATGGGTTTGATATTCTTCTTCCTCCGCATCACTTCTTTTTCTAAAACGTATAATTTGAGATACGGCATACCGGTACTCTAGTTGTCTCTCTTGTCTATGTACAGCTCATATAAATATTGAATATGATCTACGCGCGTAGATGATCGATGGAAGAACTACGTTTCAAATTGAGAAAAAACAGAGATGTAATATGTAATCTCACCCTCCGGCCACCTTTCTGTTCGTTCTCCGACCAATTTCTATGACATAATATGTCCATTCCATTTTGAAAAAGCATCGGCGCCATCCATGGCATAGTCTGTCAGTTTTGATTTGACAGGGATACCTGATACTACCTCTGGAACACCAAGTTGGTGAGCTGTACGCGCTATTATGATTACTGTCCAAGGGCGATCGTGAAGAGATGCAAGCATTCTTTGTTTAGCGAGATGCAATCTATTCGTAATTGCAGTGAACAAGTGCTATCTCCATTGGATCATGTCGTTCCACGTAGAGATTGGCTCAAAATCAATGAGTAGTCTATTTCTCCAAGCGATTGTGAATATCCTTCAAGTCGGGAAAAGAGATTTTCCACTAGAATGAAAGATGCGCCCATGTGTGTCGTCCTGAATTCTCTGTCACTATCGTTGCAGAATTTCATTGTTTTCCTATCCAATTGAGAATTTGCCTCTGCCTTTCATTTTGGTTCCACAGTAACAACAACCTAACAATGTTCAACACGAAAGAATATAGTCCGGCTGCAGCTTGATTTTTCGTCTTCATTGTTTCAACATTAAAGTAATCCTGCTCGATATACTGGCGGACTTCCTTAAAGTTTCCATAATTAATGGTATTGTCGTCGACATGACTCTTGATATCTTTGAAATATCTCATATAATCCTTGATATTTCCCATTAGTTGCTTCTTTGCTGCGTCCCAACTTGCATCCTTCACTTTTCCGCTTTTGGTTATCACAATAGTGGACATGATACCAGCTAAGAGACACACTGTCGATGCAAAATACTTCATCAAGTTTGGGAGGCGGTTTCAGCATTCCCTTGCAGCTACTTAGATCTTTCTGATCCAGAGTATCCAAAGCTTGCATAGCTGCCTCGACTGCCTGTTCTGCTTTGGCAAGATCCTCCTCTGTATCTCGTTGTTTTATAGTTCCTTCTTCCGCAATCCGTGCTACCTCATCCTTTTCGACCTGCGCATTGGCAGTTTCAACCTCTACGGAAGCTCTTTCGCCAATTCTACTTCTGCAATTTTCTCTGCATTATTATTTTGATTGCAGCGTTCTCAAACATCACCTTCAGTGTTTCCTCTACTGTAACTTAGACTTAAAAACGCTTTCTCCAGTTTCTTTAAGTTTCAATAATCCGTTGTCGAGTCGTTGAATGGCAGCTGCTGCATCGTTACCTCTTGTTAACCAAAAGGTTTCGAAACAACTTGATCAACTCCAGGTATGACTTTGGTGTGGTGTAGACAGATCTGATAGGTCTCCTCTCTTTCGTCCTGAACTCTATTGTAGCCGACATTTCTCTCTTTTTCCTGTTTTCGGCAAGAACGAAAAACGAAAACAAAAAAAACACAACAACCTAAACATCCACCATTATCGATCCATCACCATCCAAGTCGACACATCATACAGAATACAGAATACATCCGTACTATCATATCATATAATACCAGCAGTAGATCATTGTCATCTGCATTCGCTCACTTGCTCCTTACTACATACAGTATATATTAAATCCTCTCTCGCTCATAATAAATAAATCATTCACCACAAATTGAATCCAAAATGTCTGACAACAAATCAGCAACCGTATCCCCTCAATCACCCGAAAGAGCAGCCTAGACAAGATACCTCCCCACCCAATGGAGTACACGTCGTAGTATCGTAGGAAAAAGAAGAAAAAAGGGATCTGACGCCAACGTTCGTATCATTTGCATTCATTTTGGTGTTTGTGATTTGCACACTTTATGGCGTGTTTCATGAAGAAGCAAGTTTGTTCTTACTAAATATGAAGAAGAATATACCCAGCAGTGAAGTTGTGAAGATGAGAGTTTTATACACGCAGCATAGAGGATCTGCAGTTCATGACATGCTTTACGCACATGCATATATCTTTGCCCTGAAGATATAGATACACACACTAACACCATATATTATGGTGGGGCATGCTTCACACCTTTCAGGGAAAAATCAAATTCCCGAAAACCCGAAAGCTGCTGAAACAAATAGGACTGGCAAAAGAGCTTCCCCTCGTATCAAAAAGAGCAACAAGGTCGTGCAAGGATGAATTAAGCAGGTCTTTCATAACCCCCGTTGGCTCAGTAGCATTCACTCGACTATTCAAGGGAACATTCAAGTTCGGGAAAATATACATAAGCGAGGAGACGTTCATCCCTGTATGAAAGGAGGAGATTTTTATCGCTTCTGTCCGAACCAGCACTACTATCTTCTTAAGGAATTGTTGAGATCACTTCAAGAAATGTGAGAGAATAGCGTTCTCAAGATGATGTGAGAATAGCGCTCTCATGATGACATTTTATGTGTGATTAAACAATTAGGATTCTTGACTCTGTCATATGTGAGGGCCTTTAAGTAATGTTAAGGCTTATAACATAAAATACTAAATATAATTGTAGCACTAGCTTGCTAGCAAACGCTCACGGTATGGTGGCACGCACAGAAAGCGCAAAACAGCTTTTACGCGACATGCTACTACTAGAGTAATTATCAGCAGTGCCGTAAATAAAAGATTACAATAACTTTTTAAATACATGAAAACTCTATAGATGCAACGCTCACTTTACGCATGGAAATGATTTAAAAAGATGATTGAATATTAACGGTCCGAAATGACCGTTATCATTGAGCCACTTTACATAGGCCCCGTCAATAATATCAGCACAAAAACTGTTTTACTACTAGCTAGTCTATGCTTTTTACCTTTTACAACCCCCACATAAAAAACCATAAACAGCAGACTGGACAGCAGACAGCAAGAACGAAGAAGCAGAAGCGATCCACCACCAGGATATACCATTCTACCTTAGCTGGAATTTCCAACCTTCATTATTATTAATTATTTTTGATTCATTTAACTGAAATGGGTGAAGCTAATATGCGCAGACACATGGAAACTGCCGTTAATTTATTCCATCAAGGCAACTATCGTGAATCTGCCAACGAGTACTGGCTGTCTTTCTGTGAAAGTCCCGCCCTGACACACGCTAGCAGGTGGCAGATCTTCCACGGCTATACCTCCATTCTGAAAGAAGAATACTTTCCACCATCTGACCAGGATTTCGAAAACATGAAAAAAGTATTGAATGATAAATTCGAGATCAGATTGTTTCGAGTAGAAGCTGGCTTGGTCCTTGGTTTGATGCTCTACACAAGGGGCGAGAGGCACAAATGTGCAGATGTGTACTTCAAAGCCGTTACCATTGGAGAGAAAAAAATCAAGACCAAGGTAGAAAAAATGGAGCAGAGAAAAATGAGTTTCAACAGTAATTCAATAGCTGATATGAAATCTATCAAGTATCTGATGGACCAAGTACTAGACGATGTGCGTGGAAATCTTGATAGTTTGACTGGCAATAGACCCAACACAGCAGATCTGTCCGATTTTCAACCAACATTGAGATCCAACGGAACCTTCATGGTTCCAAAAATGCAGAGTCAAATGATGGCACCTGGCGGTACTTCCTTCACTAGAGATCAATTCGAAAAATTACTTCAGATTGGTGGTGTTTCATGTGACTGTTGTAATAAGAAAGATTTGAAATTGCGTACATGCCAAAGATGCAAAAAAGCATTCTACTGCTCGACAGAGTGCCAACGGAAACAGTGGAAAGAAAACGGGCATAAGAACCATTGCAGAGAGGAAGGAGAGTACAAAGCTGGCGACTTGATCCAATTGAATAGATTGAAAAGCAAACCAGAACTAAATCATGCGGTCGTAAGAATTGTTGGACCAGCACCAACAGCAGGTAGGTGGGAAGTTCGCATCGAAGGAGGTGACAAGGGCATTTCGGTTTCAACAAATAACATGAACCATTTGCGACCTTTCGATTGCGTGGATTGAAGGGATCATACAAAGTGGACTGTATTGTTGGGCTCATAAAGTATATAACCATAGTTACAAAAAGGGGTTGCGTATACCTTCTATAAAGTCAAATCTGAGTATTCGATACTAAATTACTTTCCATTGCTATCATCCTCTAGTAATATACATATCATTCCATTTCAAAGCCTGCATCTTTTCCCAATTTCACAGCAGTATTAAGTTTCTCACATAAGTTTCTGCATTGTTGTTATAAGCCCTACCTGGTAAATAAGGGTGTTTGCGCATGTTGATGCTGCAGGAAGACTATCGTTGTCAAGTGAATCGATAAACTCAACAACGAATTCATAGTTTGGATTCATATCGATAATTGGTAAATATGAAGATCCAGTGACATAAAATATAAAGTCAGCTATGAAATCTTTGTGATTTGCGCTCAAGACTTTATGGTGTGTTTGACTCTCAACAAGCTCAGGCCGGCCTTCCAAGTATTTTGGGCGAAATCTACCTATCAATGTCAACATCGTAAACCGGCTGCGGCAAATAAAATCTTGCTCACAACAACGAATGACGGCATTAGCGAAAATCTTGCGCCCAAAACTTGACATATCCTTGAGGGTCATTCCTTCCCTCAAAGATGAAATGGCAATACTATCCATAGTTTGCAATGCATAGAGGGAGGAGGCAAACGTTCTAAAGCTGTATTCTGTGATTTGATTATCTGGTTTCACCGTCGCGCAATTCATGCTTAAACAAATATAGGCATTGGATGAGGAGTTGAAGACGATAACTTACATATCCTCGTCCCGCGTATATGTCTCAAAGGTGACTGGTGCAGCTTTTTGGTCATCTTCAGTTTTAATAATGCCAGTCTCGCCTTTGATTTGAGCCTGTCTTTTGAGAGTCTGTTCTTTTATTGTTTCCTTTCTGTAATGGAGAAATTGTTGTCAATGCTTTGAAGGTCAACCATAAGGCCTGAAAGGGAATACCCACATTCCTAAGCATTTCTGGTAGGCCATCAAAAATGACATGTAGAAACAAATCTGCCAACTCCTCCATAGAAGCTTTTCGCCTTTTCAATGACTTGATCCAAGTTACACTCTTCGCCGTAATATCGTATATTGCGGTCAAAAGTGTTATCAAAGCACGCATCTCTACGAGGAACGGGGCCGCCTGACCCGCTACAGTCAAACAGAGAGATTGCAACTTCTTTGACTGTGAACTCTTCCCGCAAGCATTTCTTTTTCGATTCGGATTTGTCGAAGAAGACAGAGTACTTACTCTGATGTGTTGAATACCTTGACGGTAATGATTCCTGTGCCATATTCTAACGAAGTGACACTTCAACCAACATCAGGACCAAGCATTAATTCTCTAGCCCTTACATCTCCTTCAATGGGGATTCTGATGACAAGGTCGTCAAGTTGATCACAAAATGCCGAGCGAAGGTCCTCGTTTGCCCTCCTTGATCATCAGCGGTCATGTCTCACCCGGCGGCGTTAGTACTACCACCAGAAAGATTGTTTATTCCTATTTTCACGTTCCATGTTGCATGATAATGTTCATCTTTCTGGTAATCCAGAGTTCTGAATAGGAAGGTTCCATCTTTAATTCCTTGCTCGAACCATTTATCAAAAAGCTGCTGAATGCAGATCTTTGTGTTCAAAGCCATTATCCCAACGGTCAGCCAAAGCCGTTAGCTAACCGTTACAACCAATATCTTTCACGGTAAATAATCCCGTTAGTCATGATTTGAATTCCACTTCACCGAAAGACAATCAGCT
>Ga0209712_10001453_pt1 | contig 20229 bp, 15 predicted proteins | sample ArcOceMetagenome_FD_187443 | JGI IMG/M metagenome (GOLD analysis project Ga0209712, IMG submission 187443) | Marine eukaryotic phytoplankton communities from Arctic Ocean - Arctic Ocean - Greenland ARC118M Metagenome (SPAdes) (version 2) | ecosystem: Environmental > Aquatic > Marine > Oceanic...
AAGCCCTTCATTATAAATGAGGGGCTTTTTTTATGCCAAGAACTTTATGGCTTCAGTAAGGTCTGCCTTCCTCTGAATTAACTCTCCTGAAATTTCTATGAAGGGACCAAATCAATTCAAGAATTGAAACTTGAATCAATTACAATAACTTCTCGTTTATTAAACCCAGATACTATATTTGTTCCAGATGATAAAAAACGAGATTAGCCTTAAAAAGGGCTGGGCAGAGGTACAAGATATATTGCTAGAAAAAAGCTATAATCATCGTTCATTTGACTTTTGGAGAACAATTGCATATAGCAATCCAAAATTTAAATTAGGCCGATCTAAGATTCTAATAGATAATAGCAATGAAATAATAGATGAAAAACGTGTTAATACAGTTTTTTGTGAGGTTGGAGGAGCGTATAATGATGAAATGGAATCTACAAATAAAATTAAAACCCCTTTTTCTTTGTACAAATTAGTGCTTGACCAATTGAACGTTCGGGAGTCTAATTGGGAAGGCATATACACTCAGGTTAACGAATTGTTTTTAATGCACCCCCCTATTATTGGAAGCCAGTTTAAATCGATATTACCCTATTTGAAAGATAATGATGGAACAAACTCCATCACAAGTAATACTGCATTTGTTCCGGGAGATGTAATTAAAGAATTCATCAACAATAGCAGCCTAAAGGGGCTTTTTAATTTTATGATTTTTTCTGACAAAGCTAAAACAGCCAAGCCGAATGAGTCGATATATCATTTAATGGTAAGCGAACTTAAGACAATGGACGTATACTCTGCTGGGATGAAAACGGTTCATATAGGAGATAATTATCTGACCGATTATCAAGGTGCTGAAAATTTCGGAATCAAAGGTATATTGGTTGAAGGAGATGAGAAATATTGATATGAAAACTAAAAGGTTTGCGCCGCATAAAATAACAAGTGTAGATGACATTTCTTTTTGTCAAGAGGAGTATAGTCAATTCAAATACGGTAATTATTCAATTTCTAAAAAGTATGGAGACGAATTGTTTGAGTATTTTATGGAGGAGCTCTTAAACAATATTGAAGCCACAAGTCTAATTATATACAGCAGCCCATATGCCTATCTCCCAACGGCCAGTTATCATATGACTCAATGCTTCGTTGATAGAATGATTGAGAATAGGCAAAGATTAGGAACAATTAAAAAAATAGAATTCGGAAAAATAAATAGAAGCCACTCTTATACAGAAGATTATGGAGAAATGAATGCAGAAGAACGGTATAATTTAATTAAAAATGACACCTATTGCTTAGCGGAAATCCCAGAAGAAAATGCGACACTTCTGTTTTTAGATGACATTTCAATTACGGGCACTCATCAGATAGTGATAGAGAATTTACTTGAGAACAACGGAATAAAAAACGAAAAATTTTTTCTCTATTATGCTACACTTAATAACCCAAGTATTCCGGCCAATATAGAGAATAAGCTAAATTATGCTTCTGTGAAAACTTATTTAGATTTATTAGAAGTGGTGTTACGAGATAATTTCAGAAACACCACCAGAACAACAAAGTATCTATTGAGCTTGCCGATAGAAGATTTCAGTTCGTTTATGCGTGTAATCATCTATAATAATAAGCAGAAACTCCTAACTGAAATTTTAAATGGGGCGGTGAAAAACAAATACAACGAAATTCCTGAATATTTGAATAATCTAAATAGTTTGAAAAAGCAAGCCTCCGATAATTATACACTCAGAAACATATAACTACGGCTTTAGAAGCCACGGATCTCAAGTGTATTATCTACGAGTGTCGTTTAACTCTAATCTGAGTAGTCACTGTACTTATCTTCTGCACACTACTCTTCATTATCATTATACTGTTGATAGTTTAGAATCCATTCATTAAGCGATACAGATTTTGGAATCACAATTAGACGTGATTTCAAGGAAACGAAAAATAGGTAGCGATAACTAGATTGAATTTCAATTTTTCGAAAAAACGTAGCCATTCACAATCTCTAATTTCCAGAATTAAGCATCAACTAAAACTTAAATAGATTACCCATTATTAGTTAATTAACAGATATACCAGAGAATGTATTCTCAAATGTTATTTTTTAATTAGATTAGCAGAATACTAACTTTTAAGAGAGATTAACAGCTTTAAATAATAACTACTATAACCTTGTTGAAATGAAAAGTTCCCTTTATTCGAAAATAAGAATGCTTGCTAGCATTACTTTTTTCTTCTTTGCTTCGAGTTGCTCCAACGAGTCAGAAGTTGTTGTTTTAAAAAATCAAATAAATTCAGTTCTTCAAGATGCCGGGGTGATTTCAATTGAGACAAATACTTAGAATGGGAAGAACTTGAAGCAGAATACGATGCGCTATACTATGAATATGCTGAAATAAAAGAAATGCTAACAAAAGAAGAACGGGTCGAAATAAATAAGTCAATTGGGAAATTCGAAGCTATTAAAGCGAAAAGAGCTTTGAAAGACTTTGAAGGTGAGGTTAAAGATTTAACCGATCAAGTTGAGTCTTTTTTTGAGGAAATAACTAAATAGATATGAATATGAACACAAAACTAACAGGAGGTATAGGAGCTGTTTGCCTTATTATTATTACGTTCTTAATAAATGGTTGTTGTACCAGTGGTAAGGGCTATACAGATTATTCTTCTGATGAGGAGATTGAAGTCGATAGGATAGAAGCATATCACCAAAAACATTTCCCGGTTAGTTCTTTGGACGAGCCTAAGGATAATCCTGCTATTTATGTGGATTTCAGTGATGGAATAACAAAGTATTCATTAAGTGATAAAAACAATGAAGATATATATAAAATGCTTTTTAAAGTGGCAGCTGTAGATCCATCTGTTGAATATTTTGAATTAAGTAATGATCAGTTAATCACTTACAACGGTGGTGAGCATATGGCTTATTTCACTGGAGATGGCTTTAATGATGAAAATGGCGTTTTAAAAATGGGAGCTCCTATTGATAGAGCGATTAATGCTATCGTAGAAAGTGACAATGTAGGAGTGTTGGTTACCGATGGTGAATTGTACAATAAAGAAACAGGAAAGGTTTCAGAGAACACCTGGGCTAGCCAAGCGTTTGAAAAATGGATGAACAAAGGCCATGAGTTGGTTGTTGTTTATACAGATTTTGTAGAACAAAACAATGGGAAAACGTTTAACAAGCACATGTATGTGATGTTTTTCATTCCCAATGAAAAAAATGAGTTATTGGAGAGTTACCTTAAAGAATTAGAAGATGAAGGATTTCAGTATAAGGAATTATCCTTTTCTACAAATACGGATAATCTATATACCAGAGAGTATCCAAACGCACAATTACCGGGTGCTTCTAAATATTTAGAATATTTTGGAGATCCTGCGGGATATTATCGTTCAGAAAGTTCTGCTATGGAATTTATCGATATGACCCCTGCAGATTTTCACTGCGAGGAGGATGGTTTGGTTTATTATTTGAGAGATGTAGGAAATGAAAATACGGGTAAGCCTCAAAATTATCCAATATTTGAAAAGTTATATTTCAGTTTCTCTACACTTCCCAATTATGAAGTTAAAGATCTTAAAATAGTAATACACGATGTATATGACGATTTTAAAAACTACAAAAGGAATATATTGGCTTTAGAAAATTTGCCTGTATTAGAAAAAGCTATTGATGGCACAGACAGTTTAAATGATGCCAATTATCTGGTGTTTAATGGTATGCCCACAGTAGATAGTGAGGAGCCATATGACACCTCAAATGTGACAGTTGACGGTATTGCAGACCGTTTTTCGCCAATTTTAAAAGATATATTTAAGTTTAACATGACTGATTTTAAAACATCAGACAAAGGTGTTATGGATTTTATATACTTAGATCAGAGTGCCGGAAAGGTTAGTGAGATAAATACAGATGGAAAATACGAGATCATATTGAAATTATCAGATAAATTAAATGCGGATAATTCGTTTGTAAATACCAGCAAAGAGAATTTATTTAGAATTGATATAGTCCTTGAGAATGTTGAACCTACACCAATTGATAAGGAAGCATTAACCTGGAAAAGAATAGATGATGGTGAAGTAGATGACGCCCTTTACAGATCTTTAAAAAACATTATGAAGAAAGAAGATGTTAAACCTCACGGAGTGGTTTACAGTTATTATGTTAAGTTAGCTCCATTTAATCAATAATTTAAAATAGAAAATGAAAAAGTCCCTATTACTACTAACTGTCTTTGGTCTATTATCTGCTGTAGCATGCGCTAAGGAGGTTGGACTCAAAGGAGTTCCTTTGTTGATAACAACAACTTATATTTTTGCGTTTATTTTTCTCGGAGTATTTTTATTGCTAGCGGCTCTCATCTCCAAGATGATTGCTTACGAAGGAGGAACCAATCCCAAAGATCCAGGTAAAAGAAAAATGTGGTTTTGGATATTTGCAATTTTAGGCCCGGTTTCTTTCTATCTATATAATTTCTTAATGATCATCCCGACTGTTAAAAAAGGTCCTGCTATAGATAAGTTTTCTATGCATGTGCCTATTTCTACTGCAATCGTTTTGGTTTTATATATTGCAATAGGTTTTGTTTTATCAAAAATGATGAAAAGAGGAAAGTTGGGGAATTGGTTTCCTTCAAAAGACTAACAAAAATAACTAAGCGATTATGGCAAGTACAGATAAATATTTTGTGATAGGGATAGGGGGGACTGGCATGAGATGCCTGGAAGCTTTTACCCACATGTGTGCAATGGGAATGTTCGATTCTAAAGAAATCAATATTCTGACTTTAGACACAGATTTCACTAATGGAAATAAGCAAAGAACAGAAACGCTTATTAAAACATATAACAATATAAAAAGCACGCCGTCAAGTGAAAATGGCAATGTAAATAACAACTCCTTCTTCAGCGCTAAATTAAATATGTTTCAATTCGTCACTGATTATAACTCCTCTAATAAGAAAAGGTTCTCAGATATAACCAATCTTAAATCTGAAACATCTGAATTGTCAGATAACAAATTATTGGCAGATCTTTTTTTAGGTGAAGATGTACAGGAATTCGATCTTTCTCATGGATATAGAGCTCAAACACACATGGGCTCATATTTGATGTATCATGCTTTTTTAGAAGTCGCAAAAAAACTTAAAAAAGGGGAGGATGTATTGGAAAGTGAAAGAGAATTTGAAACGTTCTTAACTAAACTATACGATGCCAAATCAGATGCCAAAGTATTTGTCTTAGGTTCTGTTTTTGGTGGTACGGGAGCTTCTTCTATACCAGTAATTCCTAAAGCATTAAACGATGCATTAAGAATTTATGGTGATGGAAAAATGGCTCTTGATCCTGGCGCTAAATTTGGCGCAACATTGTTAACGGAGTATTTCAAGTTTACAAAACCTGCAGATTCTCAAAAGTCAACGAGAGATAATGCTGTTATAGCCGACAGTTCGTTTTTTACTCTAAATAGCCAAGCTGCTTTACAGTTTTACCAAGATGACCCTACCGTTCAAGATACATATAAAAAGATGTATCACATTGGTTGGCCTATTGATCCATTAGATTTCTCGAAAGGGAAATCTGATTCTAAAACGATCACGGGTGGTGAAGCTCAAAAGAACTCTTGTCATGTTACAGAGTTTTTATGTGCTTGCGCTGCCTGGGATTTCTTTAATTCAGACTCTGGACTGGATGTGAAAAAAGCGGACTACTTATATAAGTCTGTCAATTATAAAGATGGAGTTTTAGATTTTTCTTTTGATGATTTTATAGGAGAAGCAGACAATGGAAAGCTTTTTGCTAGAAAATTCGGCGGGTTTATAGCACTTATGCATTTGGTGCTGAGTAAAAATAAAGGTGCTGATGGAGATGATGGAGTTAAAGGGCTTCTTGGCAGAATGTCAGAAGCAACACAAGCTTACACTTCGATCGATTCCCTATACACTGAGAAATTAAATAAATATTTCCAATCATTCGGTTATGTAATCGAGAGTGGTAATTTTATTCCGGGTTGGTTGTATCAAATTAAAAATACAGTAAACGGTAAATTAGTGATGGATGATAGTGCCTTTACTAGAAATCTAAAAGAATTAACTAAATTGGAACCTGGTCATCTTTTTTCTCAAAAGGAATATCAATGGGACAAAACGTTAATGGGAGATACCTTTAGTCCTTTTATTAAGTTGCTTAAAGATGATGAGACTGAGCCCAAGCCCGAGCAAAATGTAACAGCGACAAATGAGAAATTTATTGCACACTTATATAATGCTATTAAGAAATCGCCTAAAACAACGATTTAGTTCAATCATAATTAAAATTTTTTAGAGATGTCACTCAAATCACTTGTAATTAGATCTACGGATACTCCGCCTGCGAAGGAGTTCACATGGGAGTCTATTCAAAATATTAATAATTTCACAAGAAATATTCAGACCCAATCTATAGGAGGTGATGAATCGGAAGATCTCTCTAAGTTAGGTTCTGTAATTTCTGGAATGCCTACTGTGTTTGCTAGGTCGAACATGTTTAAGTTGTCCCTTCAAAACATTCAGGATAAGAACCAAGCTAATACGGGCCTTATGGCTTTTTATTCAAGCTTGATTAGTGAGTGGAGAGGTTTAATTACATGCATTGCTTTAAATCCTGATAAAATTCAAATTAAGCGTATTAATTTGTCATATTCAGATGGACAGAATATTTCAAGTGTATCTCAAAGTAAACTTTATGAGCCTAAAGGATCTTTTGGGAATATGTTATTTGAAAGAGCTCCACTTTGGTCGAACCCCAATGATGATGATCCAAAGCCTTTTCTAGATGTTATTCTTTTTAAGAAATCAGATGGTTCTAATATGGTGATTGGTGGAACCAATCCGGACAGTTTGTTTTTCACATCGGCGAATTACAATATGTCTGGAGAAAAGTCTGCTTATGTCAAGATAATTAAATCTGAAAATAAAGAGAAAGGCGTATTTACGGATCCGATTAAACAAAAATCTTTTGATATTCAAAGTGTACACAAACTGCATAGTTATGTAGTACATGTAAGGTCTAAAATGAACGCCTTTACAGACTTTTTCGCCTCAAAAGATATTATCGAGGGTAGTTATCATAATGATGTAATAACCAATTTTGATAATTGGATCAAGGAAATGGAGGCTTTTATTAAGGAAAAAGGTATTTCTTTTGAGAATCCTGAAATCCCACAAATAAGTCATTTTCAAACTCCATACAGTATTTTCGGTAATTACTCGACGAATATTGCTGCTTTAGACGGTGAGATATACGATGGTGGAGTAGATGGTGGAGTAACGTTTAACCCTAAAGAACTTCTGTTACCTAATACAACTAAGATTGCGTGTGTAGATGATGAGGGTAACAAAGATTTTTTAAAAGACAAGCCTTTATTATTGTTAAAAGCCGATGTTGAGGGAGAGCCAAATGAGGTACGTCATTTTATGCTTCCACTCTCTCCTAAAGGTATTCGCGTGTTTGGTAAAAATTTAGGTGCTGTACTTGGTTTAAATGACAATACTTCGGTAAAGTCAAGAATGAAAGCTATATATAATACGAATGGCACATTAAGCGTTGTAATAACACTCATTTCTCAAACAAAAAAGATTGGTGAAATTAAGGAAGAGTACAAAACAACAAAAGATGATATTTCAGGTAAAGATTTGTTGATCTGGCCTAATTTCATCAGCCCTAAATGGAACAAGTATTTCTTGTTTTCTGAAATGCCTCACAACAGTCCTAATTGGCAAGCCGTTCCTTTTTGTGTTGATAACGCATCTGACAGACAGGAAATGATCATGAGTTTGTCAGATCCTGAAATGCCAGAATTTCTTGCAAATAAAGGCGAAGAGACAGATGCAAGCAAAGCAAAGCTCATTATTGATTTCGATCCGCAAAAATTGAGTGGGAATAAGTACGAATACGAAATCTATGAAAGTAAAAATCCATTCAAAGGTTTTCAATTGCTCCATCAAAATAATTTGGTGGGTTATGCAGTAATCGAATATGGTACAGATCCTAAATCACCTATTTCTGTTAAATCATCAATGGGTGATTTAAGACCCGCTCATTTGGGAGTAGATTTTGGAAGTACAAACAGTGCCATTGCATACCGAATAGGAGATACAGGAGATGCAGAGGGATTTACATTTGTAAATCGTAGAGTTTCACTTCTTGCACCAGGAGGAGATGATAAAAACAACAATATTAAACCTGCTGGAGAAGACGAAGTTTTCTTTTTTCAGAACGATGAAATCCAAAGTAATCAAATTAAGTCTGTTCTTGCCCTACATGATTCTAATAGAATGAAGGATGATAAAGGTCAAGCAAATTTAACTTCTTTAGCAAGTGAATATGTCAAAGGTGGATTTCCTTGTTTTGAAAAAAATCTACCTATTGAAGATAGCACTAAACATTCTTATTCTTTGAAGTTTAGATCTATAGGTCAGGCTACATTAATTCATAACATGAAGTGGAATTCGGATTCTTCCTCAAAAGAAATTGACAATGCTTATAGAAAAGCATACTTAAAAAGTTTATTGCTTCAAGTATATTCAGATTTGTTTGACAAAGGCTTATATGCTTCCACTCTAAAATGGGCTTACCCTTCAGCGATGGGAGACAATATGATTGGTGATTACAACGCTATCTGGCAAGAGCTTAAAGAAGTTAATCCTATTAAAGGAGGTGATCATGAATTAACTGTAATGATTGGAGCTGGTAATTTTGATATTGAAAGTGGTGGCGCTGACGCTTGGGGCGGTGGCTCTTCTGCTTCTGAAACATCAAATGATGGCTGGGGTTCGTCAACATCTGCAGTGCCAGCTTCTGATGGTTGGGGAGCTAGTCCAGAGCCTCAACAAGCAGCTCCACAATCAGGTTCAGGTGGCTGGGGAGAAGAAAAGCCTAAGATTCAAAAACAAAAAGAAATCTCATTAGATGATAGTGCAATTACTTTTGATTTTCAAGAAATTGACGATAAACAAGCAATGACAGAATCATGTGCCGTTGCCAATTATTTAGCACAAACACAAAATAAAATTAATACAGGACAAGATGCTTTAACACTCTGCTTTGATATAGGGGGTAGTACTACAGATATTTTGGTGTTGGGGAAGATGATGGGCCCCTCCTCTCCTAACCCAATTTTATCAATGGTGAAGCAAAGCTCCATACGTTTTGCCGCACAGCGTGTTGCTCAAGCTACTAAATATTCTCCTAATTTTAAATCTGTTTTAATAGATACACTTACTAAAAAAGGCATCAAATTAGAAGGAATCAATAACGGAGGTGCCAACAAGTATAATGAAAATACAGCACCATACTATTTTGAACAATTGGTTGATAGGTTAGAGGAAAATGAGTTTGACGATTTTTACAGAGCCTTAGGAACTGAATGTAAAGAAATGGTAGCAGTAAATACGTATGTTACTGGCCTAATTGTTTTTTATGCAGGCCAAATTGCCAAAAAAGTTAAAATGGAGATAGATAGATCTCCCAATAAAAATAAAGCTTGGAGGAATCCTAAAATTCAACTTCAATTTACAGGTAAAGGATCTAGAATAATGGATTGGTTAAAAGCCATTAATCCTGCATACGATAAAAAGTACTACATGGATATGTTTATCAATGGTTTTGGAGGTATGGAAGAGGCTAAAAAGCATTTAGGTGGTGAACCTCAATTTCAACTAAGAAATGATTTGCAAGATGTGAAGTATGAAGTGGCTAAAGGGTTGGCTTCAAACATTGATAAACTATATGTCCCTAAAACAGGTCAAAAACCATTAGAGGTTATTGGAGAAGAAGGATTTGTTCTTGTTTCTGGTGGTGAAGAAAGGAAATTGTCTTCTGATGATTCAATTACTCCAGAATTAATGGGAGAAATTGGTAATTCTTTTGATTTTAGACCTGCAGACTCTAACAAGCCTTGCCCTCGATTTATGCAGTTTGCACATTTGTATTTTCAAGTAGCCACTCAGTTTTTTGATTTAAAAGCTACACAGCAAGATTTCATGGATGGGTTTAAGAGAATGAATATTTCAGATTATATTCGATTACTCCCTGAATTTAAAGAGTCTCAACGAAATGAGAAGGGGTTTGATTTTGTTGCGCCAATTATTATTTTGGAAGGAATGCAGTTTTTTGAAAATGTCATTCTAAAGAATATATCTAATAAATAAATTTAAGATTTTCTTTTATTGAATCCTTATTCTTGGTAAATGAATTACGAGATAGTTGTAAATATTAGCAGATCTAACCTTCAGGTTTTTTATAGTCAAAATAATAATTCTTATAAACCTTTTATATATGAAGAGTCTGAAAACATTCCGTTCTATGTTTTTTCGGATGGTAATGATTTTGAGGTTGGGGATTCTGCAAAAATAAAATTTCAAAACAACTATGTCTCTGCTTATTCTAATTATTTTAATCTTATAAAAGATACAAACGCGACGTTTCTTTTTTTAGATGGAGAAGATAAAAAAATGAGTACATTACTCATTTATGCTTTAGAAAAAATTTTAAAGGATTTATTCCAAAATCTACTTATTTCTGACAATGTTTCAGATGTCAGAGATACTTTAAAATTAAATCTTGTTTTTTCTAGTGATATTTCTGATGTTGAAATCAATTTTATGGTTAATGCCTTCAAAGATTTCGGCTACAATAAATCTTCATATATCTACTCAAACTACCTGACACTTAATTATTTAGATAACAATAGAAAAATTGGTGCTTTTAAAGACAACAAGAGCAACATGGGCGCTTTCAATGGATATGTAGTTATTGATGCCATTGAGAATGATTTGCAAATTGATTTTTTTGATTCTTTAGTTAAAAAATGTCCAAAATTCCATGAAGAAGGCGTTGACTTGGCGAGTGATCCTAAAGTTAAGCTTATCGCAAAAGAGATGTTTAATCAAACAGCAGATTCTTCTGGTTCATTAACCACAGAAGAATCAGAAATACCGCATCTTATTCCACTTGCTCAAAAATATGTGAATACAACAAAGGCCGAGTTTAGGGTAGAAGTTATATTAACTGATGGTGCTACTAAGAATGTGAAGATTAAAATGAGTACAATAAATGATAAGGCATCTTACTTATCTAATTTCACAAAGGATTTCGATTTAGTTAAATCAGTAGTTAAACGATCTAAGATTGGGAATATTGACTTAGCTTTTGTAATTAAAAGTTCTGTGATTTCTAAGAGCTTTATTGACAATTTAAAATCAAATTTTAATAACATATATCATTCGAATGATGAGTTACTTGATGTTTTAGATCTTTTTATTAATAATAAAGAGGTGATTGAGCAAGGTGATTTTATAAGTGTTAATCCCGCTACAAAAAAAGAAGCAAAGGTGGAGTCTGAAGAACCTGAAAAGCCTGAAAAGCCTGAAAAACCTGTTAATTCTGCACCAGTACGTCCATCTCAACCATTAGCCCCATCTCGGCCATTAGCACCATCCCGACCATCAGCGCCAACAAAATCCAGAGAGCCAACAAGACCCCCAGCGCCGCCAAATCCGTTAAATTCATCCAAGACCAAATCATCTGTCAAGAAAGCTAATGTGAAAGCACCATCAGCACCACCAATACCGCCTAGACCAGTTGGATTGGCTAAATCTTCAGGAACAAAGAAAATATCGCCCCCAACTAGCAATGCAAAAGCAAATTCAAAGCCACCACTACCACTGCCACCACCACTACCGCCTTCATTACCCAAAAAATAAAAATTTGATACTATGGCAATTAATCTAGAAAAAAGTGATAATAAAGTTAAGTTTTATTATTCCGAAAATGGTAAGCAATACGGCCCATATAATAGAGAAGATATAATATCTAAAATTGATCGAGATACTTTGGTCTGGAGAGAAGGAATCGAATGGACTAATGCATCAAAATTAGAGGAATTTAAAAGCGTTTTTCAAAGTGAAATTTCTCAATCTGATGAATTTGAATATACTGTTGATCGTCCTTATGTCGAATCAAAGTCAACATCTGTAAATCAAAAAATGTTTTCAGCTCCATTTTCTTTTAATGGAAGAATTAGAAGACTTGAATATGGCATTTCAATTATAATCTATTATACCGCAGCAGCGATATTAAATGCTATTGCCATTGACTCTCCAATTTTTCTTTTAGGATTTATACCCATTTTATGGTTCTTATTTGCTCAAGGTACAAAAAGATGTCATGATAGAGGAAATCCAGGATGGTGGCAAATAATTCCATATTATGTCTTCTGGATGATCTTTGCAGATGGTGTTAAGCATGATAGTGTCTATGGAAGTAGTCCAAAATAGCATATTGATATTCGCAAAAAAATTGGATGCGATTTCAGTCTAATACGAGAAGAACTTGCTGATGTGCAGGTATCTTTATCCCGGCCAGAAAATCCTAAGATACCTCCTCCTATTTTGCCAAAAAGAAAGAAGAAATAAAGGATTTGGAGTATTAAACACTAAAAATCACTACTTTTAACAAAACTATAACAAAACTACTATGGCAATAAATCTTGAAAAGAGTCAATCTATTGACCTTACAAAACCAAACCCCGGATTAAATCAAATAGGAATTGGATTAGGATGGGATGCCTCCGATTCAAATGGAAATAATATAGATTGTGACGTTTCTGTTTTCATGTTAGATGAAAATAATAAAATACCCGGTGATGGTTATTTTGTTTTCTACAATAACTTAAAAAGTAGTGATGGGTCAATTGTTCATCAAGGCGACAATACAACTGGAGAAGGTGAAGGTGACGATGAAGTTGTTCTTCTGAATTTTGGTTCTGTTGACAGCAGTATTTTGCAAATGATGTTTGTTGTAACTATTCATGACGCAGATAAAAGTGGCCAAGATTTTAGCATGGTTGAAAATTCATTTATTAGAATTTACAATAATGATAGCGGTGAAGAATTGTGCCGATATAATTTAACAGAAAGTTTTGCCGGATCTGATTCAGTTCAAATAGGCCGTGTTTATAATCACGATGGATGGCATTTTGAAGCATTAGGCCAGGGGTTTACAGGAGGTCTAGGGACATTACTAGGTATGTATAACTAAAATATAAAAATCAATATTATGGGATTTAATTTAGAAAAAGGGAGTTCGTTTAATTTATCAAAAGAAGCCCCAAGTTTACAAGTTGCGGGAGTAGGTTTAGGATGGAATACTGAAGCAGACCTTGATGTTTCAGCATTTTGTGTTGGTGAGGATGGGCATATTCCAGAAATGGCAGATTTTGTTTTTTATGGATCTGAGAGTATGACTGTACTAGATGGAGAAGAAGGCCCAAGACCTTATTCAACAGATGGTGGAGTTTATGGAGCTATAGATGCACCAGAGGGAGATCCAGAAGAAGGGGGGGATGATGAAGATATGTGGATCTATTTTGATCGTATAGCTGAGACTATAAAAGAAATTATTATTGTGGTTACAATTCATTTAGAAAAAGATGAAGCTAAAATTGACTTCAGCAGTGTTTCTGGTTGTTACTGCAGAATATGGGATCAAGAATCCGATAAGGAATTATGTAGGTTTACACTGAGTGATGATTTTGGCACAGCAGACTCTGTAGAAATAGGAAAGTTCACAAGAGAAGGTAGTGGTTGGAGTTTTACTGCTCTTGGTCAAGGTCGTCAAGGAGGAATTTCTGGTTTTATTAAAAAATATGCTTATAAATTTTAAATATGAGCGATAAAAGGAAAGGAATGAATGACAAGGATAAAAAAGACTCTGGATTCTCAACAGAAAAGAAAGACTCTGGGTTCTCAATTGAGAAGAAAGACTCTGGATTCTCAACTGAGAAGAAAGACTCCGGATTCTCAACAGAGAAGAAAGACTCTGGGTTCTCAACTGAGAAGAAAGGCTCTGGATTCTCAACTGAGAAGAAAGACTCTAGATTCTCAACAGAGAAGAAAGGTTCTGGAGTTTCCTCTGATAAGAAAGGTTCTGGAGTTTCCTCTGATAAGAAAGGTGCTGGAATCTCAACTGATAAGAAAGGTTCTGGAGTTTCCTCTAATAAGAAAGGTGCTGGTGTTTCAACAGAGAAAAAAGAAGTTGATGCAAAGCCTCTGGCAGTTTCTACCGGTGATGTAAAATCGAATAAAGGAAAAGTAATCTTATTGTCATTATTAGGAATAGCTGTAGTTTGTCTTGTAGGTTATTTTTTAATACCAGAAGAAGGACAAGAAACTTCGATAGCTGGCGTAGATTCAGATAAAGATGGACTGAGTGATGCATATGAAACATCAAATGGTTTAGATTCAGATGATCCGTCCGATGGCTCTGCAGATAAAGATGGAGATGGATTATCTAATGTTGATGAGATGATCGCAGGAACAGATGTTTCAAATGCTGATTCTGATGGTGATGGACAGTCTGATGGAGCAGAAATCGCCTCTAATTCAGACCCAAAGGATGAAACAAGTAATTATGTAGATTCTGATAAAGATGGTTTAAGTGATGCATATGAAAAATCAAATGGTTTAGATTCAGATGATCCTTCCGATAGCTCTGCAGATATAGATGGAGATGGATTGTCTAATGTTGATGAGATGATCGCAGGAACAGATGTTTCAAATGCTGATTCTGATGGTGATGGACAGTCTGATGGAGCAGAAATCGCCTCTAATTCAGACCCAAAAGATGAAACAAGTAATTATGTAGATTCTGACAAAGATGGTTTGAGTGATGCATATGAAAAATCAAATAGTTTAGATTCATATGATCCTTCCGATGGCTCTGCAGATACAGATGGAGATGGATTGTCTAATGTTGATGAGATGGTCGCAGGAACAGATGTTTCAAATGCTGATTCTGATGGTGATGGACAATCTGATGGAGCAGAAATCGCATCTAATTCAGACCCAAAGGATGAAACAAGTAATTATGTAGATTCAGATAAAGATGGTTTAAGTGATGACTACGAAACATCAAATGGTTTAGATTCAGATAATCCGTCTGATGGCTCTGCAGATACAGACGGAGATGGATTATCTAATCTTGATGAGATGATCGCAGGAACAGATGTTTCAAATGCTGATTCTGATGGTGATGGACAATCTGATGGAGCAGAAATCGCATCTAATTCAGACCCAAAGGATGAAACAAGTAATTATGTAGATAATGAGTCAGAATCTTTTTTAGATTCAAATAACTCTCCTAACGGTGACACCTCAGCTAAAAACAATGAAGGTTCTACGAAATCTAAACAGATCTCTAGAAGCTCATTATCCTTTAGTTCAGGTGATGATATTTATTATTTTATAATTGGTAGTTCATACATATCTCAAAGTGATAGTAAACTAATTCAGCTGGCAAAAGAACTAAAGTCTAGCAATCTTAAAGTTACTTTAATTGGGCATACTGACAATACCGGGTCAACAACTTTCAACATGCGTCTTGCTAATTTAAGGGCAAAGAAAATTTCTTCTTTTTTAATAGCGCAAGGAGTAGATAGTTCCCAAATCACAACAAAATCTGAAGGGGAGTCAAATCCACTTTACCCTAATAATAATGCTGAGAATAAAAGAAAGAATAGAAGAGTAGAAATAGTTTATTAGGTATAATTTAAAAATCAAACATGGAAATCCTTCTAGCACTCGGTCTAATTTTAATAAGTTGTTTAATTATTTGGAAAGCCAGCGATGGCTTTGAAGCAGCATCTGAATACCTCGGCAGGAATATGTCTGAAGGAGTCCGAGGTGCTACTATAAACGCCATAGGTAGCTCCATGCCAGAGTTGTTCACGACTATCTTCTTTTTGCTATACATGTCCGATACTGATGGTTTTTCTGGAGGTATTGGAACAACTGCAGGCAGTGCTATTTTTAATGGAATGATCATCCCAGCTGTGGTTATCTTTGTTGTGCTTATTTCTGGAATAGCAAAATCAATTAATGTTTCTAAAAAAGTGATTTTAAGAGATGGATTGTTTCTCATTGGCGCCGAGATAATCCTTATATTTTTAATTAGCGGAACCACTTTAAACTGGTGGCACGGACTTGTTTTAATGTTAACATATGCCGTTTATATGACTTACATGCTCACGTCTATGAAAAAGATGGACAATAATGACGACGGTGAGGATGATGGAGATGATGATGATAATTCTGAAGTAGGTGTTATGAAAGGCTTGTTGACTCTAAACCTCGAAGCTGTATTTATAAGGAATAATAAAATAGCCACAAATAATTCGTGGACTTTACTGCTAGTGTCAATGGCCGTTATTGGATCAGCATGTTTATTGTTAGTTTTCTCCTGTGAAATGATTGGGGACTCATTAGGAATTCATATAATGTTTATATCTGTTGTTTTAGCTTCTGCCGCGACTAGTGTCCCTGACACAATTATTTCTATGAGGGATGCTAAAAAAGGAAATTACAACGATGCTATCGCGAATGCTTTAGGAAGTAATATCTTCGATATTTGTTTTGCTTTAGGTTTTCCCTTGTTTCTATATTGTATTATATACGGTCCAATAAACATGGATCCCGAAACATTAGAATTTACTAGCCAGTTAAGAATCTTATTGTTGTTTTTTACAATTATTGCTTTTTTCATTTACTACATAGGTTCAAAAATGGGAAAAGCAAAGGCTTTTTTACTTATTGGTATATACTTGTTATTCACCCTATATATAATAGGGGCTAGTATAGAATCTGAATGGGCTATGCAAATCACTAATTACCTCAGTCAAGCTTATACATTCATAAAAGGGGGAGGGAATTGAAACTGATAAGTTTAGTATTAATTACCTTATTCTTATATTCTTGCAATACTAATGAAGACTATTCTAGAAATGATACTCCTAAAACTGATATTGTTCTAGAAAATATTGAGGATACTGTATTATATGATGATGCTATTGATACTATCTCAATAGCTAGAATTGACCATGGGAGAAAAAACGTCCGTCTTTCTCATAAAATAAACACCACATCAAACGAAGCATACCCAATTCTTTCAAAAGATGGTGAAACTCTATACTTTTCAGGTATGGATAGAACCGGATTTTTTGATTTTAAACAAGATTTTATTCAATCTGAGAATTGTGGAGGTGAAGACATTTATGTCTCGAAGCTTTTAAGTAATGGTGTTTGGTCTGACGCTAGACCTTTAACTTATTTAAATACAAATGGGCATGAATGCGTAACACAAACTTTAAATGACGGCTCATTATTGTTAACTGCTAGCTATGAAGAGAATTTTGGATTTTCAAAAGACCATCCTGGAGTGGAGACTTCAGATTTGTTTTTGGCAGAAGAAAAGCATTCTGGAGAATACTCGATTTTTCACTTTGATGAACCTGTAAATACGATCTGGACAGAAGCAGATGGCTTTATGAAAAAAAATGAGTTTATAATATTTGTTTCAGACCGGCCTGGAAACAAAGGAGAGTACCATAAAAAAGGATGGAAATGGAATAACTCTATGTGGGGTAATACCGATGTATTGGTAAGTCTATATCGAGATTATCAATGGCAAGCCCCCATTAATTTAGGTGATATTGTTAACACCTCGTGTGCAGAGAGAACACCTTGGTTATCTGAAGATGGATTAACGCTATATCTGAGCTCAAATGGATATGAATCAAACAATGATTTAGATATTTACACATTCACCAGAAATGACGTCAATGACTGGGTCAATTGGTCCGGGCCAGTTAAAATCACAGATGCTTGTTCTGATCTAGATGATTGGGGATACAAACTCACCCATAATAATGAAGCATATTTTAGTAGAGCACTTCCGTTAACTTTCAAATCTAGTCAAATGGCAAGAAGTGGGGATGGTGGCATTAGAGAAACTAATTTCAGAACTGGATATGAAGTTCATGGGATTCAGGTTGGTTCATATCTCAAGGACAATCAAACAGATATTATTCATATAATTAATGCAGAAAATCCTGTCAGAACCTTTGAGGATTTGGCTTTTGATTTTAATGAGTCGAGCTTGAAAAAGAGTTCAGAAGCCATCCTTTTTGATTTAGTCGATCTTATTAAACAAAATAACCCTCAATCGATTTTAGTTATTGGTCACACCGACAATACTGGAAGTGAGGAGTATAATATAGATTTATCTTTAAAAAGAGCTTATTCAGTTAAATCATTTTTAATAGAAAATGGAATTACAAACAACATTGAAACCATAGGGCATGGGGAATCTAAACCTTTACACGAAAACAACAACAAAGAAAATAAAACTGCTAATCGAAGGGTTGAAATATACTTTGAAGATTTGACTGAATCGACAAAACCGATAACTTTAACAAAACAAGATACGATTACAATATGCTCTTTTAACATAAAATTTTTAGGCCATTATAAGAATAGGGAAAATAAAATGCTTGGAGAAATATTAAACCCTTATGACATTGTTGTTGTTCAAGAGATGGTCTCCCCCCCCTCCCCAGGTGTATTCCCTAGTAATAAAGAAACGTATCAAGCCGATATTGAAAGTAAGGATTTTGTTGAGGCAATGAAAAACCAAGGGTTTTCATATTGGATTTCAACTGAAGACACGGGTCCGACTCAAAATCATGTAAATTCCACAGCTTCAGAATGGTGGATTACGTTTTACAGAAACAATATAATTGTTCCCGATAGTTCACGCTTTTATGGATTCCTAGACAATACACTTGCAGGTAATGCTCAATTTGAAAGAGTGCCATTTTGTATGCCTTTTAAGTCATTAGATAATCGCAGCACTTTTTCTTTAATATCTCTACATTTAAAGCCTGGAAATGGCAAATCGGCAAGAGAACGAAGAAGTAATGAAATCAAGACTGTATTCGATTGGGTTGATTCTCAAAACGAATCAAATAAAGATTTCATTGTACTCGGAGATTTTAATATTTACAAGAAAGAAGAATTTGAAAAATATGAATCTAAGGGTGTGTTTAGTTTAAATGAAGATTGCATTAGCACAAACACAAAAAAATACGAAGACCCAGAAAAAGGAAACCCCTATGACCATGTGTTTTATAATACCTTTTCCGAAAATGAAATTATAAAATCTTCTTTTGCTGTAGTAGACATAATGTCGATAGTCAAGCAACTAAATACTGAGGAAATATTTACATATGAGCCTTATGAACATGGTTTATTTAGCACACGATTTTCAGATCATGCCCCTGTATCCTTTAATTATGTACTAGGTGTCGATAATGATTAAAACACAAGGATATTAAGTTGACAAATAGCAACATACTAATTTTTAACAGATAAGAAAAGTAAATAGTCCTAATTCACCTTTTGGTGCAATTAAGAAAAAAATAAATCTCTTCCACTCAATGTAGTATTAGATTATGAGGAAATCATCAAGCTTAATCTAGATAGATCTTTCTCACGTTTATTGTGGAGGAAAATTCGAAAGTGGGAAATGTGGAAATTCTTAAAGGAATTCACAAAAGCTTAGATGATTCCGCCTCCAAAGCGGTAATGAAACTACCTAAGTTCACGCCAGCTTCTCAAAGAGGTAAGCCTGTAAAGTTAAAGTATACTATCCCAGTTAACTTTAAACTGAGATAAACCATTATAAAGTTATTTAGAAGCCCTTCATTTATAATGAAGGGCTTTTTTTATGCCAAGAACTTTATGGCTTCAGTGAGGTCTGCCTTCCTCTGAATTAATTCACCTGAAATTTCTATGAAGGGAACTTCTTCCTTTTCCAAAAAGGCTTTGTAGATTTCATAAAGCCTGTCTCTATCGAATTGGCTCTCACGAAAAGAATCTGCCTCCCAAGGTATGTCTGGCTTACAAAGCACATATATATCGACTATCGCATGCTGTCGTTGTACTAATTCGTATATGACTTGGTCATCATCATTGAATCTAACCTCACACCAGACTTTTACCACCTCAGCACCTGTGTCTATGACTGTAATCTCTTTATCAGAAATAGATTCGATTAACTGACCCAATTGGGTTTTAGCTATAATCCTTAAGTCTTCCTTTACATAAGGCCTCCCTAGACCAGTTAAATATCTTCTGGCATACTCGTTAATTAGGGTGGCTCCAAACTCGTCTGAGACAAATTCCGATAAAGTCGACTTGCCTGAACATTCTGGTCCAGTAAAACAAATGGTAAATGAATTAATCAAAGCTACAATCGCATGGAGGAGACAGAATTATCTCGGTATTTGGTAAAAATATTTTGACCATTTCCTGCTCAGGAATTGTCATCTGATTATTTAAT
>Ga0209712_10001454_pt1 | contig 20225 bp, 24 predicted proteins | sample ArcOceMetagenome_FD_187443 | JGI IMG/M metagenome (GOLD analysis project Ga0209712, IMG submission 187443) | Marine eukaryotic phytoplankton communities from Arctic Ocean - Arctic Ocean - Greenland ARC118M Metagenome (SPAdes) (version 2) | ecosystem: Environmental > Aquatic > Marine > Oceanic...
GTTTTTGCGATTTTTGATGTTTTTATTGTAACCAAAATCAAGATCTTGTTTTATAGATCTTAAAGTACTTTTTTTGTCGTTTTGAAAGTTAGTAGTTGGCATAACTTTTTTATTTTTGATACTAATAGTGACTTTAACACCTTCATCTTTTATGTTTGCTTCAATACTTTTAAAAGAACCTGCTTCATTTAATTCATGTGAGGAACTCAAAGCTTTAATAGAGCTCGAAATTGCATCCTTTACGTTTAATAACCGCTCGCTTCCTATACTTGGTGTTGTATCGCCTTGGTCATCGTTACCTGAATGGCCTCCACTTGAGTTATGATCGCCTTCGTTTTCATCGTCATCCCAATCATCATCGTCGTCCCAATCATCATCATCGTCGTCGTCATCATCCGTTGGGCAATCTGTTGGGATTTCTTCCGGTTCATTTTTTGGTGCACAGGCCTCTATCCACCTTTTTACAAATTCTACTTCTTTTTCATGAAGGACTCCCTCAACAGGCATCTCTCCACTTTCAACAGTTAAGAAAAGACGACTTGTATCTGGCTTCCCTTTTATAAGTAATGGTACAAACCTTTTAACCATTGCTGTTTCATAGGTTGAAAAATCTATTGGATCATTGGTTGGCTTTGCATCAGGGCCAGAGTGACAAGACATGCACTTTGGCTTTAACACATATTTTTTTAAGGAAGCGTAGCTAAGTGGAGCCTCACCCCTAAGCATTTCATTGCTTCTAATAACATCACTCGTTTTTGAAAATTGAACTTCGCTTGGATCTCTTTTTAGACAACCTGAAGCTAAAATAAAAATGATGAATAGGAAATATATCTTCTTGATTGCCATATATACTTTTATCAAACAATTCACCAAAAGTAAAATACCTTAGGGGGGTATAGTATTATATACATGGTTTAACCGTGGCTCGGTGCGCTGAAATAATTTTTTAATTGTATAACTTTACTGAATTATTGAAGGTGGTCCTTGATAATTGGACCACCTATAAATTACCTGCCTACTAAAACCTTATTTTTATTCCAAAACCAACTGAATCATCACCTTTATCATCAGTTCTAAAGTTCACTCCAAAACTTACTCGCTCTGAGTACTTATAACTAACTTCTGATTCAAAGTTCCAATCAAACTGATCTTTATAGCCAAACTCAGGACTTAAATCGAGAATCAATGGTCTATTAGCTATAACGGCCAATGGTATTGTTTTCTTTAATTTAACAACAGCTTTACCATCGTGACGAATATAACCTTGCATTTCAATGTTACCTTTTAATGTATAAGCAGCTGTTAGGGCAGCGTACACTTTCTGATCTTCAACAACAACTCCAGTCCCTACAGATGTGAATCGATTAAGATACTTCTTAAACATTGCTTCTGCCTCAAAGTTATCAATATCATACTCATCTACCTCAAGCTCCATCTCAACTTCATATGCACCTTTATTCATAGCTACATCAACTTTTGCAGTGTTTGAATATAGGCTTGTTTCAGCTCTCCAGAATGCATCATCATCATGAGTCATTTTTGGTCCCCACTTTGCTTGATCATCTTTAAGCTCTTGTGTAGGCTCTATACCAATATATTTCACCAGTCGTGCCATTCCCATTTTCATATGATACATATTATGACAATGAAGAAACCAAATTCCTGGTTCATTAGCATGAAACTCAATCGTAACTGTTTTCATTGGTGCAACATCTACTGTATGCATCAATGGAGCATAATCTCCTTGACCATTTAGAACTCTGAAAAAATGTCCATGCAAGTGCATCGGATGATGCATCATTGTTTTGTTAATATACCTAAAGGTAATAACTTCATTCTCTCTAATATTAATATACTTATCTTCTGAAAATGGTTTTCCATTAATATGCCAAGTGTATCTTTCCATATCACCTGAAAGTTCTAAATCTATAACCTTTGCTCTAATTAAATTATCATCTATTTTTGAAGGCTCAACAGACTTAAGCATCTCATATTTTAATTTCTTTGTTTTTCCAGGCATTGGCATAGGCATATCATGATCTCCATCTCCCATATCCATAGTACTCATATTTCCCATGTCATGCCCAGTATGGTCTGATCCCATGTCGTCATCATCCCAATCATCGTCGTCACCATCATCAGAGCCTCCATCATCGTGTCCACCACCATGTCCACCACCGTGATCCATATCCATGTCCATCCCATAAGGAGATGGCTTCATTTTCATAGGTACCATTTCCATTTCACCCATTCCAAACATTAAACTTGCTGAACCAGTTATATCTTGAGCTGTTGCTTTTGCTTCAAACGTTTTCATCATGTGAGGTACTTCAAAAATAACATCATAAGTTTCAGCAATTGCGACTTGTAATTCATTTACTTCAACTGGTTGCACAGGCATTCCATCTTTAGTTATAACTTTAAAATTTCTATTCTTTCCAATATTGAAATAGAAATAAGTTGACGCTGAAGCATTAATAATTCTAAACCTTACTTTTTCTCCGTGTCGTACATCTTTTAACATTGATTTTATTTTACCGTTGATTAAGAATGCATCATAACCAACATCACTCAAATCCATAGCTCCCATTCGAGTCCAATCTTGTTTAAAAAATTCTTTGAATTTACCTAGTTTAATTGCATCCCATAAATTTGGTAAGAAACCTTTTTTCATTCCGTAGTAATCACCATCTTTTTTTAGGTTATAAAGAACAGCTTTTGGAATTTCATTCGTCCAATCACTCATAACATAAACAAAGTCATGATCAACTTCCACTAGTGGCTGATCTTCCTCAATAACAATTGCCCCGTATAAGCCTCTCTGCTCTTGGAGTTCGGTATGTGAATGATACCAATAAGTTCCTGTGTGTCTTATCGGAAATCTAAATGTATGGGTTGTATTAGGCTCAATTATTTTAGTGTTTGAAAACTGAGGCCCATCTTGCTCCCAAGGAACTAAAAGTCCATGCCAATGAAGTGTTGTAGGCTCACTAGTTTCATTTATTACCTTTATTACCGCATCATCTCCAAGGTTAAACCTTAAGGTAGGAGCAGGAATTGACTCATTAATTGCTAGAGCGTGATCTACATCGACTCCAGTTATATTTTTTGTTGTATGGTGTACTCTTAGCTCGTAATGTCTTTCTGCTGCAAAAGAACTCAAAGACATTAAAAATAAAAGAACAAATGTTGATACGCTTTTAAATTGCATAGTTTCTCCATTAAATAAAATAAGACTTAATGGATAGTAGCAGTCAAAAGACGCGTCGCGCAACATATACCCCCCGTGCGTATACTTTTTACATACCTAGTGGGGGTAATAAACCTTGTAACTTACTTAAATCAGGTTTCTTATTCTTAAACTATTTGAAACAACCGAAATACTACTTAATGCCATAGCGACACTTGCTAGAACAGGTGGCATCATTGGTCCACCAAAGAGAACAAGAACACCTGCTGCAATTGGAATCAATAAAGTATTGTATATCATTGAGAGAAAAAGATTTTGTTTAATAATCTTCATAGTCCCTTCAGATAACTCAATAAACTCTAATGCCTTTGAAAGATCGCCTTTTACAATTGTAACGTCAGAAGCATTTATGGCCACATCAGTACCAGTTCCCATCGCCATTGAAAGGTCAGCTTTTGCTAATGCAGGAGCATCATTAACTCCATCCCCAACCATAGCGACAGTCTTACCACTATTTTGAAGCTCTTCTAGTTTAGTTGATTTTTCAAGGGGGAGAGCATTTGCTATAAAATGATCAATGCCTAGTTCTTTGGATACAGCTTTAGCAATAATCTCATTATCACCTGTAATCATCCAAGTTTCTATACCACGCTCTTTAAGTTGCTCTACTGTATGCTTGGAAGAACCTTTGATTTTATCTCCAACTATAATTGAACCGACATGCTTATTATTTTTTGAAATAAACACAAAGCTTCCAACTTTATCTGTCATAATATTCTTATCAAGAAATACATTATTTTCATTTAATAACTTTTCATTTCCGATTAAATAGTCACTTTCGTCAATTTCAGCCTTTAACCCCTTTCCTTTTACTATCTCAAAGCTATCTGGCTCTTCTAGTTCAATCCCTTGCTCTTTAGAGTAATTCACAATGGCTTTAGAAAGAGGATGTTCAGAAAACTGTTCAATTGATGCAGCTTCTTTCAAAATAGCTTCATCACTATCTTTTATATTTACTTCAATTACAGAAGGTTTTCCTTCAGTTATTGTTCCCGTTTTATCAAATATAATCGTATCAATCCCAATTGCTTTTTCGATGATATCTCCACCACCAATCAATAAACCTTTTAAAGACGCTCTACCTGTAGCAACGACTACAGCAGTTGGTGTCGCTAGTCCTAAAGCACATGGACAAGCGATAACAAGAACAGCAATAAAGTTAGAAACTGAATTTCCCCAAATGGGCATAGGGCCTAGAAAAAACCAAGATAGAAATGTAACAATTGAGAAAACTATTACTACTGGTGTAAAAACTGAACTTATCTTGTCTGCATATTTTTGAATTTCTGGTTTAGAGTTCTGTGCCTGTTCTACAAAATTAATAATCTGAGACAGGAAAGTATCATTCCCTACTTTAGTTGCTCGATACTCAATAACACTGTCACCATTTATTGTTCCTGTAAAAAGTTGATCCCCAGCTTGTTTTGTCACAGGAATTGGTTCACCAGAGATCATAGATTCATCAATCGCTGACTCTCCTTTGACAATTTTACCATCAACAGGAAACTTTTCCCCAGGTTTCACCCTAATTACATCACCAACTTTAACATCTTCTATCTTAACTTCTCTTAACTCTCCATCAATTATAAGAGTCGCATTCTTTGAACTTAACTGAAAAAGGGAGTTTAGGGCCTCTGTAGTCTTTCTCTTCGCTTTTTCCTCAAAATATTGTCCTAAGTAAACAAAGGAAATAATAAAACCGACTGCTTCAAAATAAACTTTTTGGGTAAGCCCCATTTCAATTGAATACTCAGAAAAAATAGTTATAAAAAAACTATAAAGAAAAGCAGCTGTAGTCCCAAGCCCTATAAGAGTATTCATATTAGACTTTCCACTTTTTAAGAAGTGAAAAAGAGATTTTTGAAACTTTAATCCAACCCATCCCCATATAGGAACACATAAGGCCAATTGCAAATACCAATTTACATCTTTAGAAGGCCATCCTTTTAGAGGCCACATTGCCAAAGCAAATATCATAATTGCTAAAACTATTGATATCACAAACTTAGAAAAATTCTCGTCAATCTTCTCTACATTAGGAGCGATTTTTTTATCATCAGCGATTGAGTAACCAAGAGACTTGATCTTTTCGACAACTTTATCTCTAACGTTATTGTCCTGTACTTCAAATTTACCAGTTTCAACAGCAAAATTGACACTAGAGCTGATTACACCATCTAAGGATGCAACTTCCTTTTCTATTGAGCTGGCACAACTGGCACAGCTCATGCCCCCAACTTTAAGAGAAATCGTTTCCATATTAGGCCTTTTTAATACTCTTTACGCTAAAACTAAGCTCTATTAAATCATTTCTAACCTTCATATTTGAAAGATCATCACTACCGATAATCAAAACCTTTTGATCTTCTGGATCGACTTTGATTTCCTCAACATTATCAATCGATTGAAAATGGCTGGTTATTTTATTTACACAACCACCGCAATTCATACCTTCTACTTCTATATTCAATGTTTTCATCTTTTCTCCCCCATAAAACTTTAATGGTGTATTCCCTTCATTTTCCATGCATTTACAAAAACCTGGTTTAACTCTGATAAAATTTCTCGATACACCTTCTCTTTTCCATTCACACAACATGAAACGTGAAGTTCTCCAATAACTCCACCACAATCAGTTACATGTTGAATTATCTCATCTAGGCCTGATTCGTTTAGTTTAGAAATCTCCTTAAGAGTATCTACTAGCTTATTCATTCTTTTGCTTTTCTGTCCTTGACAGCAGGAAGCACTCAGCTTTTCCAACAGTTTGCTACAGTTATTTATTGAATTATTAATTTTCTCCATTATTTCTCCAAAACCATCATACCCCCCCAGGGTATGCTAAAAGTTGTGATTTTACAAATGAATTATCTTAATTCTTATATTGTCCTCCTTCATTGCCTTCGGCTTGGGCGTAAGGAGGAAAACATGACTAATTCAGACAATAAAATTGAATTTGAAATGAGCATAAAATTTAAAATAAAAGACTACAGGTTAAGGCTTGTTAGCAAAAAAGCTTGGGTCACTACGATTATCATAATCTCACTAAGATTATTGTATTATGTTTACGGTGATTCTTCACCCTAAGTCTATAAAGACTTAGCTTCTAGCTGCCCACATAGTCTTAATTAATGAGTTCTCAACTAAGTAAGTGATAAGCAGTGATCTTGACTCACCTGATGACTTTTTAGTCTTTTTCTCCACTGTAGTTACAAAGTTACCTAGGGAGATAACTTCTAACACTTCAGCAAACTCAAATTCATCGGTTCCAACAGAGGAAGTTAGATGCATTCTTAAAACATCCTTACCCTTTATCAACTCTTCATTACTTGGAAGCAACAGGACTTCAATTTGCTCATCACAATATGCAAGACACTTCTCAATATCTTGATTGTTGTATTCTTCAATTTGCTTTAGGACAACTTCCTTAGAATTCATAAAACCTCTATTTATTAGCTTTGAAATTAACACAAAGACTAATTTGGATAGCAAAACAGTATAAATACTGTAAATGTTACATTGTTTTCCAGTGTAAAAATAAGGGTTACGAAACTTCGTAACTCTTCAATATATATCAATAAAATCTTTCATTACGAACAGTTATAGAGAAAATCCCTAAAATTTATTTGTTTTCCTTTTACATATTACGAAACTTCGTAATAGTCTGACAACCCGTATCAAAGTCAATGGTAATCATTACTTGCAACGATACGAGAAGAAAAAGAAGGAAATGTTACGAAGTTTCGTAACTTTCACTTCCTGAAAAATGCAGTGGGTTACCAATTTTTAGCATCTTATATGTCTACAAAATTGGCACACGCATTGCTTTATCAATTTTTGATTTTGTGGAGGAACAAAATGTCTTTTAGAAACGTATTAGCTATTGATGATGACAGCCTAGCTGGTGAAGCAATCAAAATGATTTTTAATCAGAAAGGAATTTCTGTAGATTTTTTTGATTCACCAAAAGCAGCTATCAAACATTTAAAAGAGAATCCTCTGAAGTATAAAATGGCAATTGTAGATTTTCAAATGAGAGAAGCTAGTGGTGACATTGTTGTTAAAGATATAAAGAAAATAAATCCTGAAATTCTAACAGTTGTCTTATCTGGTGATGATTCAACGGACACCATTAAAAAGTGCCAATTAGCAGGAGCAGATAATTTTTATTCAAAAGGTCATGCATTAGAAAACCTTGCCTTATTAAGTGCTGTAGCCTTAGACAAGTTTGAAAAGGTTTTTACAGAAGAACATAGAGAGGCCAATCAAAAGAAAATTGAAACTGTTTTAGACCTAAAAGGTCAATCTAACGAATTAGGTAAAGTTGCAGACTTGGTTAAAACATTTTCAAACACAATAGAGCCAGTATTAATTCAGGGAGCATCTGGAACAGGTAAAGAAAGAATAGCTAAGGCAGTTCATAATAATTCTAGCCGACTAAAAAAACCCTTCATTGCAGTTAACTGTGGTGCAATCCCTGAGAATCTTCTTGAGAGTGAGCTTTTCGGTCACGAGAAAGGATCATTTACAGGAGCTACGAACTCTAAAGCAGGAAAATTTCTAGCAGCGGATGGAGGTACAATATTTCTTGATGAAATAGGAGAAATGCCTCTTGAATTTCAAGTCAAGCTACTTAGAGTATTGCAGGAGAAGGAAGTTACACCTGTGGGAAGTAACCGATCTTTAAAAGTTGATTTTCGAGTAGTAGCTGCGACTAATAGAAACTTAAAGCAAGAAGTAATTAATGGTAATTTCAGAGAGGACTTGTTTTATAGATTAAACATTCTTCCTATTAATATTCCATCTTTAAAAGAAAGAAGAGAGGATATCCTTTCTATTGCGGAATATATAATCAATGAAAAAAACTGTGAATCAGGACAAATCAAAAGCTTATCCGCTGATGCACTAGGTATTATTAAATCCTATGAGTGGCCGGGAAATGTACGCCAAATGGAAGCGGTACTAAAAAGAGCATACATTTTAAATGGTCGATCAATAAATGCAAAAGCTATAGAACAGCAAATTGAGTGTAATAGGTCTGAATCACCTTATAAGTTTGGTATTCAATCATGGAAAGACCTTGAGTCTGAATTTATTGAACGGCAAAGAGGACTTCTTGATGAGTCATTAAAGTTATCTAAAGGTAATAAAAGAGATGCCGCTAAAATGTTAAATCTAGCATACACAACCTATATTTCAAAAAGACTAAAATTTGGATTAGATACAAAAACAAATACAGCTAATAGTGGTTCACTATAAGCATATATAGGAGAATATTATGAACAAAAACCTAGCTTACTTTCTTGTCGCATTAACAGCAACTTCAGGTGCATATGCGCATGACACTACTTGTGAAAAACAAAGCAAAGACAATAATACTAAAGAGAACAATAGTGGCATTAGCATTAGGACTCAAAACTTAATTAGCAGCTTAGTTAAAAGAGGAGCACTGGTTTACGATGATGAGTTAGAGAAGATTGATATTGACCTTAAAATGTTAACTTCTGAAGAACTAAAAATGTATGTTAAGTCGAAAGAAACAAATGTTGACCTAGAAGATGCAACTATCTCTCTCCTACCTGAATTTTCTAAATTTATAATAGAAAAGAAAATGCTTAAGCTTAATGAACTTGCTCCAAAAACAAGGTCATTAAGTGAAGAAGAGATCATGGAAGGATTACTGCGCAACGTGTCGCCAGAAATTGGCAATGAAATTGCAAACTTTAAAGATCATTCATTTGCTTAAAAAAGGGAGACTTTAAATGCGTTTTATTCTGGGAGTATTGATTATGATAAATTTAACAGCCAATGTAGAGGCATCCACTGCGATTAATGTTGTAGTTGGAGAGAATGGGAAAATGCCATATCTGCCATCTAGTCCAGTTCAAAGCTTAATGACGATTCAATCTGCTGTATTAGGACAACTAATATATACAGAGACTTCATTTGATCTTAAACCGGGCCTCCTTGAATCATATAAATGGGACTATGAAGATAAGTCTTATATTTTAAAACTAAGAAGCAATCTGGTGTTTCATAACGGAAGAAAGGCTACTTCTCAGGACTTAGAGTTTTCAATACTCAGAGGTTTTTTTACACCTAAAGGTACTTGGTTTAAATCCTTTTTTAACAATATAGAAGGTATCGATACATTAAAAAACAAGAAGGTTTTTAAGAGTGGATTAGTAAAAGGAGTCAAAATAATTGACCCTTTACGAATAAAGGTTAAGTTAAAAAGACCAAATCCTTCTTTTCTGCATTCAATAGCCAGAACCACCTTCTCTTTGGTTCCAATAGAAGAGATGAATTCAGATTATGATAGTTGGAAGAGCTACCCAATTGGATGCGGAAACTATAAAGTAACCAAGACCGATACAAAAAACAATGTACACTTAGAATACATTGGAAGTAAGGAAAGTGCTGCTAAGAAAATCATTTTAACTTCAAACGGTACTTCTGAGTCTTCAGACATTATTCTAACTAATCCTAGCTTATCAAAAAGCATCGAAATGTTTCATTCAAAAAATGCAGCTAGAGTTACGAGTATATATTTTAATTATTCAAATTCATTAGTAAAAAATAGCGATTTTAGAAAAGCGATTGATATATTATTGGATCGCGACGAACTTGCTCATAATGTTGATGCATATAAGCCAACAAGAGAGTTTTTAGCATCACATTTTTGGGGAAGGCTCGAAAAATATGACAAAAGGGATATTAAACTTGCTAAAAGATTGCTCTCTTCTATCAAGGGGTTAGATTTAACAAAAACTTATCAAATTCCAGTTTACAATAGTTTTTATGGCAATAAATTATTTGGAAAATACTTAGATACTCTCGAAAACCAATTTAATAGTGTTGGCTTAAAAGTAGCTTTTTATGAAACTAATGAGAAATTCTTGAAAACAGAAGATAACCAAACACTTTTTAAAATACTTTCGATGGGGGCAGATGTTGTCGATCCAACAGTTCTATTTTCGCTAATAAGAAGTCCGTTTAAACAACATTTCCCAGTAGAAGATAAAAAATATTACGATCTCCTAGAAAAGGCAGAGTCTGCACACTCTCTCGACCAAAGAGTGATTGCATTAAAAGCTATGTCAAAACATTTGTATCAAAATAAATATGTTGTTCCTTTATTTGAAAGAAAATCTGCTATAGGAATTAACAAGAATAAAATTGAAAGCTTGGGCCAGCAAAATGGGGGCATAACTTTCTACTTAGATAGGATTAACGTGCAATGAACCAATGGATAACGGGTAATTCAGGTCAGAACAAGTTAGTTTGTCTTAATGACAGGTATAAACAAGTTTGTCTTGATAGAATAAATTCAGAAAGAAATGACTTCCTTAATGACTATACACCGTGGATGGCGCTAAGTAGTGGTCGTGAGAAATTGCCAAATTCATTACTTAGAAAAAGTAAATTAATTATTAAAGAAAGAGAAAAGCTTGAAGACCTAAAAAGATTCTATATTCCACCTGCAAATAACATTAGGAATGGTCTAAATACAGTAGAATTTGGAATTGAAGAATCTGATGAAAACACCTACTTTCAAGCTTTAGCAACATTTCGCGATAGTAATTCATTTGTTGTAGATGTATTTAATTCAGTCGTTACCTCTATCGTTCCAATGAAAACAATAAAGAAGTTTGTACGAAAGGAGGGTGTTGGAAACAGTAACCATGAGTCAATCGGTGCAATTTATCTGAGTATCCCAGAAGTTGAATGTTCAACGCTACAGTTAGCAATAAACATTGCACATGAAGTTGGACATCAGGCACTAATGATATTTCAAACATCAGACTCAATAATAGTACCAGAACAACTATCACGATATGTGTATTCTTGTGCTAGAAAGGTTGACAGGCCAGCAATACAATCATTTCACGCTCTTGTTGCGTTAGTGTACATGAGAGACTTTTTAAAGGGCATAAACCTACAAAATAAAAGTAAATTAGAAATAGATTATATAAAGACCGAACTCATTGATTATGAATGTAAGTTAAAAGCAAACGTATGGGACTTTAAAAAAATATCCTTTACTGAAATCGGAAGTAAAATATATTCCGATATATTTAACTATGTAGAGAGTTATTAAATATGCAAGAAACTTCAATCGAAAATTATGCAAGAAAAACAGCTAATAAGCTTGCTCTAAGATTTAGGGCAACTGGTTTATTAGCTGGTCTTGTATTAGCGATTGTCTACTCTATATATCATCATTTCTCCGTTGCTGACACAGTATTGAATATTGCAAAAACTAACCTAGCTCAATCAATACAAATTGGTGGAACATATTATCAGGCCAGACTTGCAAACAGCATGATTAAAACAAATGTCTTTGAGCACGTTTGGATATTTGACTCAAACAAACAATTAATCATCAAAGATGGAAGCAGTATAGAGGAAGTTAGAGTTAATAATATATGGGAAGAAAAATTCTATATAAAAGAATATATACCTTATGTACTCATTAAAAGTAAAATCAGCTATCATGGACAGCATACTGGAACTCTTTTTGTTGCCTACAAAGTCCCCCTTGGAAAGTCATTTACCATTCTTGCTTTAATAACATTAATGTTTTTATTATTTTCATATTATCTAAAAATTCGTATTTTAAGCATGGGAGAAAACATAGCAAAACCTGTTACTGCCTTTATGAATAATCTTGAAGATAGCCTAAGGGACAATCAATTTGCTAATAAGAAAAAAGGAAGATCATTTAAAGAGCTTGTTAAATTTGAATCATGGCTCAGAGACTTTTTTATACAAGCAAAAAAATCAGACAAAGTTGCTAAAAAGGCATTGGCCGATGCACACGTTGCAAAAGTAGCCTCACAAGTAAGGCACGATATTCAAGGGGCTTTAATGATTGCTAATTCTGCTATTAGTAGAATTGAAGATCATCACGATGAGATCAGAATATTGAAAGCTTCCCTTGATAGAGTAAAATCAACGATAAAAGATATTCCAAAGATTGCTAACCTTAATGATGGAGATTTTGAACGACTATCTAACGGCGACAAAGAGCTTTCTCAGGAAAGTAATACACTTGAAAGCTGTCACCTACTCTCGATTATTACACAGGTTGTAGGAGATATATCTTTAACAAATAGCTCTATTGAATTTGTGTACACTCTTCCCACCCAAGCAGAAGAACTATACATAAATATTAACTACAATAGATTTGAACGAATACTGTTCAATTTATATAAAAATGCCATTGAATCCATAACAACAAACGGAAAGATAGTAACAAGTGTATCAATCTCTGACGGAAAGGTTAATCTGTCAATTAACGATAATGGTATTGGGATGCCTGAGAAGGTATTCAAAAATCTAGGCCAAAAAGGTAACACTTTCGGCAAAGCCTCTGGTACAGGATTAGGTATTTATGATGCCTATGAGCAACTAAAACAATGGAATGCTGATATATATTACCAAACGGAAAAGGACCTAGGAACAACTGCCAATTTAGTATTTGAAGTAGTTAACGAGAATCCATTGTTCCCATCAGAAATTCTAATTCCAGAAGATAGCACTGTGGTTATATTAGATGATGACCCTTCCGTGCATGAGTCATGGAGACAGCGTTTTAAGACATTTCAAGATAATAATATCTCATTCAAATATTTTGAAAAGCCTAGTGAAGCTACATTAGAGATAAATGAACTTAAAAGTACAGGTTCTGATTTTTTGTTTCTAGGAGATTATGACTTGAGAGATAAGAACATTAATGGCCTTAAGTTCATAGAAGAGAATGATATTATAGATCACTCTGTTTTAGTTACATCGAGTATTAAAGCAGTATTAAACGAATGTAGAGTTAAGCAGATACCCGTAATTTCAAAGTCTATACAAAGTACAATTAATATTCATACAATTTCTTAAACTATTCCTACAATTCAATTCAAAACCAATTATTGATGTCAATATTTATAGATAATTTTTGTAACTTTTTATTTAAAAACGATGTTACGAAACTCAAAATATTACGAAGTTTCGTAACTCTATAACAAGTTGTTTTCATTGGTCATTTTTATAATGTTACGAAACTTCGTATTTCCTCTCTAAAACTGTCTTTATCTTACTCTAAAAACTACAAGAATTTTAACAGGTTAGCGCTTTGGCATAGATGGCAAACTTGGCACAAATCTGGCTTTAGTAATAAGTGAGAAATGACTAAGGAGTCTTAAATGAAATTTTTAAAAAAGATTAAAAGTATCATCGAAAATTTATTTTCTTATAAAGGAGGGACTGAACACTTCATTGAAGCAAATACGATTGAAAACAGAAAAACAGAAATGTTTTTGAAACATTACAACTATTACCCACAAACATTTTAATCAAAGGAGATTACAAATGAAAAAAACGATTTTAGGAATTCTACTTTTATCTACAGCCAATGTATTTGCTTTTGGCGTTAACTTAGCAGAACAAGGGACAATCAGTGTAGATGAGCTTGTTGAAATGGGCGCAGAGAATGTTCAATGTGCTCAGGTCGAACCAAGATGTGTCCTAATGGGAGCAAGCTATGGAGTCCAGTACCCCGGTCAAAAGATCAATGATGTTGTTTTAACAGAAACCTCTATGGGTTCATATGCAGCAACACAGTTAAAGAAACTAAAAAAAGATGGACTTTGTAAATAATTAAGGAGGATTTTAAAATGACAAAGAATTACTTAGAAAATTTAAAAAGGCTCTTTCGTGAATGGTACGGGTCTTTGTCAGTAGAAGAACTTGTATCAAATCACGAATTAATTGTATTAATTCAAAGAATTGAGTCGCGCCTAATCAGCGCGACTTCATAAGAGGTTAAAAATGAGTATTAAAAACATTAAAGATGAATTAATCATCAAAGAAGCCGTCGCGCGACTCATAGAAAGAGTTAAGCGAAAAACGGGTATGAAATTGAACTTTGGTAACTTCACTATAAATATGCATGAAGGCCAATGTGCAAACATCGACTTTAACTTCAAAGATAGATGCTTTAGTTCAAAATCTTTAAATATACATGGAGTAAAAAATGGATAACGTATTAACAAATGATCTAGCTTTAGCCTTTCAACTAGTCAGTGAAAAAGAAAAGAAAAGAAACACTAAAATCCTCAATATAACTAAAAAGATTGTATCAACAGTATTAGAGCTTAAAGAATTAAAAAGGAAGAAAAATGCAAAAAAATGATATCTCTCCTCTTACAGCAGTAATATTGTTAGCTGTTTTGATTGGTACATTTTTATGCCTAAAAAACTATGAGAACATCATTGTGAATTGGGATACAGTTGTCAAAGTCATTGAACTAGAACGAAACTTTCTACTAATTCTTAGTGTTTCTCTACTTGCAAACATATTTATAATATCAATGGTCACTGAAAGAGCACTTGGGTACAAGAAGCAAGGTAGCAGACTCAGAAGTATTAAGAGTGATAAAGAACCGAAATATTCAATAGTTCTAAAATCATTGATAGCAATATTATTTGGTTTCGTTTTAACAGATGTTTTTCAGAGCTATGCAGCTTCAAATAGCAAATCATTCAAATTGCTACTAAGCGAAGAGCTATATTTTGGACTAACATCTGTCTTTACATATTCACTGTGTCTTTTATCAACGGTTATTAGCTACTTAACATTATCACTAATATCAAAAGTCACAGGTGTATTTAATTTAGGTAAACGATTACCTAAAAACTCAGCAAAAAATAATTACTTAACTCTTGGGTCAGTAGGCGAAGAGAAAAATGAAATTGATAAGATCAAAAAACCTTCTTGGGTAAGAATTTCTCAAAAGGCACTAAATGGAAATATTTTAGTAACAGGTTCAATTGGTACAGGTAAAACACAAGGTACAATTATTGCTTATGTAAAACAAATTTTCAAACAATTCAAAAAGACTCCTAGCGCACTTGTCCTAGACCCTAAGGGTAGTTTTATTCCCGAAGTTATCAGTATTCTTTATAGAAACAAGCTAGAAAAAAACATTGTTTACTTAGGAGATATTAATGCAAACATTTAATCCAGTATATATAGAAGATGCTCTAAAAGAATCAAATTACTTAGAAGTAACAAGTATGATTAGAGCAGCTGCAAAAAATTTTTCAGGAAAAGCAAAAGAATCTCCAATTTGGGAAGATTCAGCATTTAACCTAACCAAAAATGTTGTAGTTTATTGCGCTGCTATTTATGGTTATTTCACATTAACAGATTGTTACAAAGTTATGCTCAAAGCAGATTCTGACGAAATTATTGAAAGTCTAAAAGAACTATTATCAAACATGGAGAAAGTGAAAAAGTTTGATGATGAGGAGAAGTTTAACATTTCATGTGCAATTCAGTATTTTACTGAATATGGTCTATTTGAAGATAAATTCAAATCTGGCGTACTTGTTACAGCTACAACATTCCTAAATCAATTTCAAGATTACAATGCTGCGAAACTATTTTGTCCAACTGAGGCTAATTTAACTATTAAATCAATGGATAGTATTGTTGATGAGGGTAAGGTTCTACTCTTTCACGTTAAAAACGAAGCACTTGCAAGATCAATGGGAACATTTATCAAACTTCACTATGAACGATCTGTTTTGAATCGACTTAAATATCCAAATAGAAATAAAGATCGTATGGCAGCAATAATTGCTGATGAATTTCAAGATTTAGTTTCGGTTGGTCAAGGAGGTTCAATTGGTGATGATAAAGTCTGTGCCAAAGGTCGAGAAGCGAACTTTTTCCTTTTGGCAGCTTCACAAAGTATTAACTCTATCCACAATGCTATTGGTAATGAAAAGGCTGCAAAAGAGTTAATTCAAAACTTTAGAACGCGCATTGCTTGCCATTCATCTGACATTGACACAATCAGAAATTTTAAAGAGCTAATGGGTCAAGAAGATATGGAGAAGACAAGCCATAGTGTTTCAGAAAACTCTCAAAAAACAACAAGAAACTTTATACTAGGTGGCTTTGACTCAAAAGATGCGAATATCAACGAGTCAATTAGCACTAGTAATCATAAAGAACATCTTGTTACGGGAAAAGAATTTTCAAAGTTAAAATCATTTGAATCATTTGCTCAAGTCTATGATGGAGTTGAAACAAATTTCTACAAATTATTTTTGAAGCCAGCATTTCTTAAGAAAAGACACACCAAACATAAAAATGTGTTAAAAATGCTAAAGGATAAGAAATCAATTTTTTCATTATCAGGAGTTAAAGATTTATTTGTTAAATTCGGGTCTACAGCAGTTTGTTTACTCCTCTCTTCAACAAATTCTTTTGCTTTTCCTAACGTATGCTCAGTAGTTAATGCAGTAGAGTTTAATTCCTGTCTAAATTTTAGATATACACTAACAACTTGTGGAAGTTGGCCTTTTATAAGACCGTGTTACAGATTCTCGTACATGGTTCCACAAACATTTATTGAAGTTAGTCCTAATGCTGGAAGCTCATACTTTACAGCTCTTCCGGGTGTGGCGGTACAGTTAGCGAGTGCAAAAGCTCTCCCTCCTTTTGGAACTGAACATGATGAAGATACACAATCGTATCATGCTAGAACTCTTTCTGTACCGTTCACCCAAATTCCATTTAATATGCTTCCATGTGGGGGCACAAGAATGCCAAAACTTTGCTTTGATGGCATGAGTGAACATATTGCAGAACACTGGTCAACAGGCGTAAGTGACAAAATTCAACCAAACTTTCTTGCTTGGTCTTTAGCACCAAAAGCTTGCTTAATTAAAGGTGCTGTTACTTCTGCTACAGGTGGAACTGATATTTCTTATGCTCCTGACTCCCCAATGTGCAGTATAAAGCTCCCTACGTTGCCTAGTTTTCCTCCCTCTAGTCACTCTGCCTGCAATGGCTGGGGAACCTTCTACCCAAGAATGGGTAGCTACAATGGGCCTGCTTCTCTCTCAGGGGCCCTGATGATCGCTTCAAGGATGAAGTCGATCTCATCAGAAGTTTTTATGGCAACTCCTTCAACCTTTGGAGAAAAATGGCAAATGATTGGGCCGGGAACAAGTTCTTGTTTTAGAGAAGGTCAAAATATAGGTCTACTTGACACAATTAAAAATGTCCGTGAGCTGGGAAGACTTACAAGTGGAAAACTAAATGGACACCTATTTGTCGTTTGGAAACCAGTTAGTTGCAAAAGAGATATTCCTTATCTTGTTACTTCACAAGCAGCAATTGCAGCAATGAAACCAATGTGCGCAGGGTTTGGGAAGTAATATGGGACAATTAACTATAGAACATAAAGAAACACATGAAGATAAAATTGCAAAAGATGCTCCCTATACGTCACTTTTTAGAGAGTGCTTGCTTGAAGCACAAAAAATTGTAGCAAGTGACATTCATATAGAGCCAAACTCTGACAGTTTAATAATAAGAATTAGAGTAAATGGTGATTTATATATCTATAAAACATTAGAAAAAGAATACAGACAGAGTTTTATTCAAGAGGTAAAAAGACTTTGTAATTTATCTATTGCAATTAGTAATCGCCCTCAAGACAGCCGTTTGTCACTACCGACATGGAATCTCGCACTTAGAGTCAATTGTACTCCAACTTTATATGGAGAGAAAATAGTATTAAGACTTTTGGATATGACAACAGAATTTGATTTAAGCACAGTAAACTTGAGCAATGACGTTGTACTAGACTTAAAAAAGTCTGCTAAGGAAAAGAATGGAGTGATAATAGTATCTGGGCCAACAGGAAGTGGTAAAACAAGAACACTTTTTAGTTTATTAAATTCTCTTGAAAAGGAGAAGAAAAATATAGTGACTCTTGAAGATCCAATTGAATATACATTTAAAGGCATTAATCAGATTGAGATAAAAAAAACTCTTACGTTTGGAGACGGACTTAGAGCTATTTTACGACAAGACCCAGATGTAATACTTGTTGGTGAAATAAGAGATTTTGAAACTGCTGATCTGTGTTTTAAAGCATCAGCAACAGGTCACCTTGTAATCTCAACCCTTCATGCCAATAGTGCGACAAAGGTAGTTGAGAGGTTAAAAAATATGGGGGTCGAACAATACATGATTGATTCAAATTTAAAATTTTCATCTGCCCAACGTCTAATAAAGAAATTGTGCTCTAATTGTTCCATTAAAGCTGATGATGAAATAGTTGAACAATTATGTCGCAAATACTCAATTGAGAAAACTAGTAACTTCAGAGAAGCCAATCCAAGAGGATGTAATAAATGTAAAGGTGGTATCAGCGGCAGAGTTCCTGTTATGGAGTACCTAACAAGAAATGAATTAAAAAGTATCGAGATATTAAATACAAAAAAATCATTATTAGATGAATATATAGAAAAAGCTCAACTTGGGCTTATTGATTATAAGGAGGTACATGATTATGAATAATATAATCAGATTGTTATTTCTACTATGTCTAGTTGCACATCAAGCAAAAGGAGAAGACTTAAATTTCTTCTCTGATGGTATCAACTACTGGGGTAATGGAAAAAAGAACTAGGAACTACGACCACAAACGAGTTCTCAAAGAAAAAAGAAAAAAATAAGAAGAAACCATTCAAATGGTCAAAGTATTTAGACCCTAAAAATGATGATTTTTTTAAGGAGGGTAAATATACCCCTCCTAAACCATTTATGGAATTGGCAAGAAATCCAACTGATTCCAATATCAGTAACTGGATGGCATACAATAAGAAAAAGAATGCCTTAAACCAAAGACTTCAAGTTAGGATGCGTGAGTATTTAACCAAAAACTCTAAACTTACTCCTGAAGTCAAAAAGATTGTTCAAGCTAAATCTATCAATACGGAAACTCAATTTGATCCTTCACGCTATAGGATCAGAATGTATTTTGACTCTAAATGTCCTCACTGCAAACGTATGTTTAATACGCTTCTTGCATTACAAAATCGTGGGATTTATGTAGAAGCCCTCCAAACTGATGATGCCAATATCAGTAAAGCTCAATATCCAATACCAACACGAAAAGCATCATCAATTGAAGTCAAAAAGCAAAACATCAAGGCAGTTCCTTTAACACTTATCGCTGACTTAAAGAAGAAAGCTCTTTATCCACCAATTAAAGGCTTCCAAAGTGTTGAGGCAATGACTGCATTAATTAAAGAAGGAGAATCACTATGATTTGTTCAGATTGTAAAACAAATATTACTCAGGACAACGATGGATATTGTCCTGATTGTTTAAAACCATTAACTAAGGAGGAAAAATGAATATGGTACTTGCCAGTTCAATAATAAATACAACTGACTTGCCCCAAGAAGACCCAAGATTCCCACACTATTGGTGGCTATTGTTCTTTACTTTGATTGCTATGACAACTGTTTCTCATGCAGGGCCAAGAATTCCTGGAGCAGACGCAGCAGACAAGCTCGAAGCGGCAGGAACTGTATTAAGAATCATTGATACTGCACTTTTTAAATGGGGAGCAAGGTTATTTGCCGGAATCAGTATTTTATCTGCTGGTTACAATTTAAAAGAGCAACGATTCGGAGTTGCCATCATCTGTATCATTGCTGCAATTATTTTAGGAACTGCACCAATTTGGGTTGAAAATATTTTTTCAATCGGCGGTGGAAATGGAATTTTTAATTAGGAGTGAGTATGTACGATTACACAGAAATTAAAGAAAAGTACGGTCGGAAAGTAAGTCAGACTATAGATTCACCAATAACAGTATTTGAGTTTTGGGAACTAAGTGACATCTTTATCGCACTTTTTATAGTTTTGATTTTTGGGGTGATATTTTACTCATGGTGGACAATGTTTTTTCTATTAGCGTTTTTTTTAGGATTAGGCCCATTTATTAAGAAGAAGAACAATAAAGGGATATTCCTACACTGGCTATACAGCAGACTAAATATGAGTTTACCAGCTCTTATTAACCCAAAAGGAAAACAAAAATATTCAGACTAACCAAGGAGATCAAATGTCTAATGAAGAAAAAAACTCAAAACAAACTAACGG